>SDBV01013763.1_pt1 | contig 10254 bp, 6 predicted proteins | sample 2277081 | NCBI WGS metagenome assembly SDBV01 (sample SAMN10402039, study PRJNA504765) | marine sediment metagenome | isolation source: marine sediment core GS10_PC15, 223 cmbsf | place: Arctic Ocean: Southern Knipovich Ridge | collected 2010 | reverse complement strand
CACGCTGGTGAATGTCAACTTGGACGGTCTGGTCGGAGAGGCGACCAGCATTTGGCTGAAGTACCAGCAGCTTAACCGACCCGCGGAGATTACGCAGTTGTTCAGGGTTCCCGAGCCGGGCACCCTGGTGATGTTGCTGGGCACCGGCCTGCTGGGCCTGCTGTTGTTGACCATCCGACGTCGTCGGGTGGTGTAGGTCCTGCCGGCGGATTGGCAAGATTGCCTCGGTCAACGATTTCACGGAACATTCCCGTTACAGAATGAACGGGAGCTTTGCGTTCGAGAAGGTCCGTGCCGACGGCGATGCGTGTGGTGTGAGCGACGCCTTGCGTCGCCTTGTGGTCCGGGCGGATCGGGACCGACTCGCCCGGGATGTGCAGCCCGGCCAGATCGACCACGACCGCATGGGGGAATCCCGCGATCCTCATCCGGCCGCCCGAGTAGGCGACCATCGAGAATCTTGGGAGTTCCTTGGTGCCCGCCGCCGCTTCGATGGTCAGTGCGGCAACAAACGTGGCGCATGAGTTGCTTCTCCTTTGGCCTGCTGGCGAAGCTCGGTCTCCCCGTCCTGGCCCTGTCGGGCGTATTCGTAGGCCAGCGTGATGGTGTTACTTGTCAGTCGGGTCACCGGCCTGGTCAAGCTGGAAGACCGGTTGCTGATCCTCCTGGATATCGACAAGATCCTCGGCGAGGAAGAGGCCGACTCGTTGGACGCTGCCATGGCCGGCGCGAGTAGCTGCAGCTAGCGATTCAGCCTTTCCAACCCGGACATCCGTTGCCACCCCGCCTGAAATCGCCTCGGTCGTACATTAGGCAACCGTTTGTGTAACCTATCTTTTCAGTGTGTTGGGGAATGACGAATTCACGGAGATCAAGTGAGATGACCGTCTCACCTGCCGACAGCCACACGGCGCGAGGGCCCAAGCGGAGCCTGCCGCTTCGTTTCTCCTCCATGCTCTTCCTGTTCGTCGCCCTTGCGGGCGGCACCTACTTTGCCGTCTCGTGGGCGGTGTCTGCCAAGGAGTACGACAGCATCCAAGTGAACCTCGCCGGTCGCCAGCGGATGCTGACCCAGAAATACGCCCGCGAGGTCAACCAGGCTCTCGTCGCCCTGGCCGTGCCTGACCGGGAGTTGGCGGTGGAGATGCAGCAAGCCGCCTCCAGAACCGCTGGACTCTACGAGGCGACGCTCGCGGCGCTTCTTGATGGCGGAGAGGTCGATGCGGACGATGAGGGACGAATCCGGATTCCCCCGGTACAAGGTGTTGACCTTGTTGAGCGCCTGGGGCATGTCAAGACGGAGTGGGAAGAGCTGCGCAGACTCTCAATCCAAGCGATGCGCTCCGACAGTTCGTTAACGGCGAGAAACGACTCTGTCAGGAACATCCAGACGCAGACAAGCCGTGCCCTAGCCGAGATGGATCACGCGGTACTGCGGATACAGAAGCAGAGCGAATCGAGGCTCCGCCGGGTCAGGTCGTACATGATGTACGCCTGTGTCCTCAGCGCCATGTTGTTCGTGTGTACGGCGGTGTTCGTCCGCACGCAGATCGACGTGCCGCTGGACAATTCAATGACGACCCTGTCGGCGACCAACGATCGGCTCAAAAACGAGATCGTCCTGCGGAAGCGGGCCGAAGAGAAGTTGCAGGTTCAGAAGGAGGAACTGGTCCGCGAACGGGCCAACCTTCAGGCGATCTTCGACGCCAGCCAGGTCGGCATGCTGCTGGTTGACGAAAACACGCAAGTCACTCGCGTCAACGACAGGGTCGCTCGGCTTGTCGGTAAGCAGAAGTCGGAGTTTCTCCGCCACCAGCCGGGCGATGCCCTATGCTGTGTTCATGCAGGTGACAGGCTGGCAGGCTGCGGCCACGCTGCCGCTTGCCGTGACTGTCTCACACGCAACGTCGTCGAACGAGCACTCAAGGAAGGCCAGACAATCCGATATGCTGAACTGACCATGCGGCTGGTAATCGGAGGCGAAGAGAAGCCGATTTGTTTCGCCGCCAGCGCCACCCCCCTGGAATTGGAGGCAAAGAAGCACGTACTGCTGACCCTGGTGGACATCAGCCAGCGCAAGCAGGCGGAGCAGCGCTATCGGGTCCTCTTCGAGAGTTCACGGGACGCCATCATGACCTTGGCGCCGCCTTCGTGGAGGTTCACCTCGGGCAACCCGGCGACGGTAGAGATGTTCGCCGTAAAGGATGAGGCCGAGTTCATCTCGCTCGGCCCGTGGGAACTGTCTCCCGAAATGCAAGGCGATGGCCGACCCTCCGGCGAGAAGGCCAGGGAGATGATCGAGACGGCCATGCGGGAAGGCTCGCATTTCTTTGAGTGGACGCATAAGCAACTGGGCGGAGAGGAGTTCCCGGCCACCGTACTGCTGACAAGGATGGTGCTCGGCGGCCAAACGCTACTGCAAGCCACGGTCCGCGACGTCACTGCACAGAAGCGCGCCGAGCAACAGATCCAGGACTACGCCGCCGTGCTAGAGAGCAACAATCTGGCACTTGAACAACTCCATGAAGCTGCCGAAGCGGCCACCCACGCCAAGAGCGAATTCCTTGCCAACATGAGTCACGAAATCCGCACCCCCATGACGGCCATCCTGGGTTTCTCGGAAATCCTGATGGGAAGCGTGATGGACCGAGAGCAGCTCGATGCGGCTGCGACCATCAAACGAAACGGCGAGCATCTGATCGGAATCATCAATGACATTTTGGACCTGTCGAAGATTGAGGCAGAAAAGCTGGAAGTCGAGTGTATTCAGTGCTCGCCGTGCCAGGTTCTTTCCGAGGTAGTCTCGCTGATGCGCGTTCCGGCCAACTCGAAGAACCTGTCTCTAGAGATCCAGTACGACGGCCCGATACCCCGGAGCATTCAATCCGATCCAACCCGACTGAGGCAGATCCTCATCAATCTCACCGGCAACGCCGTCAAGTTCACCGAGATTGGCAAGGTCCGCCTGGTGGCTCGCCTGCTGGATGCCGAGTCTGATGACCCCAAGATGCAATTCGAGGTGGTCGACTCGGGCATCGGGATGACTGAGCAACAGATTGCCAAGCTATTCAAGCCGTTCAGCCAGGTAGATTCATCGACAACCCGCAAGCACGGCGGAACAGGATTGGGATTGGCGATCAGCAAGCGGCTGGCGGAGAAGCTCGGTGGTGACATCACCGTCCAGAGCACTCCCGGCGAAGGTAGCACGTTCACCCTCACGGTGGCAGCCGGGCCGCCCGACGGCGTGAAGTTGCTTGATAAGCGCACCGAAGCTCAAGTCTCATCGGATCCCGACAAGACCCCAAGCGCTCCCAAGACCAAACTCGATTGCCGAGTGCTGCTGGCTGAAGACGGTCCTGACAATCAGCGGCTCATAGCGTTCCTGCTCAAGAAGGTGGGAGCTGAGGTTGTCCTGGCAGACGATGGACAGATTGCCTACGACCTTGCCCTGGCGGCGCGAGACGAGGGGACCCCCTTCGACGTGATCCTGATGGACATGCAGATGCCGGTCATGGACGGCTACGATGCAACCGGCAAACTGCGCAAAGCGGGGTACACAGGTCCAATCATCGCACTGACGGCACATGCCATGAGCACGGACCGGGACAAGTGCCTCAACGCCGGCTGCGACGACTACCTAGCCAAGCCAATTGACCATAAGAAGTTGATTCCATTGGTAGCCGAATATACTTCTCGCCAAGAACTCCACAGCGCCAGCGAAGCCCCGGTAGCTTAGGAGCAGCCGCATTTTCACAAGGGCTGGCTCCCAGTGACCAGAACTCCAGTCAAGTCGTCAATGGCGGTCCCGAAATACCTTCGTATCGCGCCACACGGAGTGCAGCAGCGGTAACTGACCACTTGTCGGTCCCCGACTGTGCGGTTTTCCCATCTCCGAAATCATCCTCCCGAAGACCCGTGGCTGAGGTGGCGTTGCGTCCGTCGACGTTGTGGGAGCCCGGAAGCCGTTGATTTCTGGTTCATCCGGCGGCGGCCTTCATTTGCTTGAGCCCTTCTTCGACACCGGCAATCTTGGTTTCCAATACGCCGGAGGCCTTTTCGTTGCACAAAGAACAATCCCGTGGCCGCTTGTCTTTGAACCGTCGGTCGTCGACCGGCACGCCGCGGAGCAATTGCGGGGCAAAGCCGAACACCTGGGCCAGTTTCCGACCGAACTCGAAACGACTCAGCCGCTGGTGGCCCGAGACGTGGTAGAGTCCCTGCAAATCCTCTCGCCGGGCCAACTCCAGCAAGATCCGGCACAGGTTACCGGTGAACATCGGGGTGCGATACTCGTCGGTGAAGAGTTCTATGCTCTCGGCCTTGCGCAGCCGATCGATCAGGATTTCGGTGAAGCATCCGGAGGTGTTCACACTCCAACCGTAGAGCAGCGGGATTCGAGCGATGCAATAGTTGGAGCTCGAGGAGACGACGATTTTTTCCGCCTCCAGCTTGGTTTCGCCGTAGTAGCAGACGGGACGGGGCAAGTCTTCTTCCGAGTAGAATCCACGATCACCGGCGAAGACCAAATCGGTGGAAATGTAGATCAACCGGGCGCCCACGCGCCGAGCCGCCATGGCGAGGTTTTGCGTGCCGGCGACGTTGACTTCCCAAGCGAGTCGCCGATCTTCGGCACAGCGATCCGCACTGGCGATTGCCGCCGTGTGGATGACGGCCTTCGGCGAGATCTCCTCGATGGTCCTCTGTACGGTTGCCCGGTCTCTCAGATCGAACTCGCAGACGACGTTCAGTCGGGGGTCCTGCAGCGTGCAGCGGTAGCAGGTAGCGAACGTGCGGCAACGCGCCGAGACGGCCGCCGAGGCCAGGTTGCCTCCCAGGAAACCGCTTCCGCCGGTGATCAGCAACGATTCCATCGGTCGGGATCCTCTGGGCCTATCCGAACTACGCCCGACGAGCCGTTTGCGTGGCTGGGGCAAAGCGAAGCGGTGCCCCAGAAAGCATGGGCCTGGGGCTTCGCTGCGCTCAGCCGCCAGCCACCCTGAACGCTTGCTTCCCGCGTGGTTCTGCTATTCTAGGGCTTGCCGCGTTTTGCACAACTACCCTGGATCGATCGCGTGCATTTGCAGCCGGTGGCGGTTCCTGTTATCCTCGTACAACGTTCTGCACAGATCATCTGCGATTCATCTGCGATGGAGACGCGCCATGGGCTTCGACCGTGGACGGACACTGCGAATTAGCTTGGCTCGACTGAATCGATGTCTCCTGGCGGGACTTGTGGTGATGCATGCCGTGTGGACGGTGCCGGCGGCGGTGCCCCGCTTGCCGGTCGTCCGGCCCGAAGCGGCCGGCATGGATGCCCGGCGCCTTGGTCAGATCGACCGGGTGGTGGCCGAAGGTATCCGCGCCTCAGAGATGCCCGGCTGCGTGGTGGCCGTCGGCCGCCACGCAAAGCTGGTGCTCTTGAAGGCTTACGGACACCGGCAGATCGAACCGAAGCCGGTGGCGATGACCACCGATACGCTCTTCGACCTGGCCTCGCTGACCAAGCCGATCGTCACGGCCACCAGCGTGATGCTTCTTGCCGAGCGCCGCAAGCTTCGTTTGCCGGATCGCGTGGCCCACCATATTCCCGAGTTCGGGCAAAACGGCAAGCAGCAGATCACGCTGACCCAACTTCTCACCCATCAGGGCGGCCTGATCCCGGACAACTCGCTGCGGGACTACGCCGACGGTCCGCAGCGGGCGTGGCCACGGATCTTTGCCCTCGAGCCGTCGGTGGCGCCGGGCACGAAGTTCATGTATTCCGACGTGGGTTACCTGGTTTTGGGAGAACTTGTACGCCGGGTCTCCGGCCAGAACGTTCACGAGTTCTCGCGGGACAACGTCTTTGGTCCGTTGGGGATGACCCAAACCGGCTTCCTGCCCGAGCGGTCGCTTCGCCGGCGTGCCGCGGCCACCGAGCAACGCGACGGGAAGTGGATCTGCGGCGAGGTACACGACCCCCGGGCGCACCGGCTGGGCGGAATCGCCGGCCATGCCGGGCTGTTCTCCACCGCCGAGGATCTGGCCGTCTACGCCCAGATGATGCTCGGCGGAGGAGAGTACGCCGGGGTCCGCATCCTCAGCCAGCGGTCCGTGGCCGAAATGATCCGACCGATCCGCGTTGCCGGCGGTTTGCGCGGGCTGGGATGGGACATCAAGACCGGCTATTCGTCCAATCGAGGTCAGTCGTTTTCGTCGCGGGCCTTCGGCCATGGCGGCTTTACGGGCACGTCGATGTGGATCGATCCGCAGCTCGATCTGTTGGTGATCTTCCTCAGCAGCCGCCTCCATCCCGACGGCAAAGGATCGGTCAATCCGCTGGCCGGACGGATCGGCACCATCGCCGCCGACGCCATCCGGGAAAAGGGACCTGTCCCCTTTCCCGTCCTCACGGGCGTCGACGTGCTAAAGCGCGACGAGTTTCGCCAACTGGCCGGTCGGCGGGTGGGTTTGATCACCAATCATACGGGAATCAGCCGTGACGGGGTCGGCACGGCCACGCTCTTTCACCAGGCTGCCAACGTCGAACTCGTGGCGCTGTTCAGTCCCGAGCACGGATTTCAAGGCAAGCTCGACGTGGCCGAAATCGCCGACGCCCGCCATCACGCAACCGGCTTGCCCGTCTTCAGCCTTTACGGCAAGACCCGCAAGCCGACCGTGGAAATGCTCCGGGGAATCGACACGCTGGTCTTCGACATCCAGGACATCGGCACGCGGTTCTACACGTACATTTCCACGATGGGTTACGCCATGCAGGCGGCCGCCGAAGGGGAGATTCGATTTGTGGTTCTCGATCGGCCGAACCCCATCGGGGGCGTCGAGGTCGCCGGGCCAATGCTGGACGCCGGACGCGAGTCGTTCGTGGGCTTCCATCGCCTGCCGGTTCGCCATGGGATGACCACCGGCGAGTTGGCCCGAATGTTCAACGCGGAACTGCGGCTGGGGCTCGATTTGCAGGTGGTCGCCATGGAAGGCTGGCGCCGCGGCCGTCTCTTCGATCGCACCGGCCTGAAGTGGGTCAATCCCTCGCCCAACATGCGGAGTCTCACCGAAGCGTTGCTCTACCCGGGCATCGGTTTGTTGGAGAAGACCAATCTTTCGGTGGGACGGGGGACCGACACGCCGTTTGAGGTCCTTGGGGCGCCCTGGCTCGACGGCCAGCGGCTGGCCGGCCAGTTGAACCGTGGCGATCTGCCGGGCGTCCGCTTCGCGCCGATTGAGTTCACGCCCGAATCGAGCCGGTTCGCGGGAAAGCGCTGCGGCGGGATCCGGATCGCGATTACCGACCGAAACGTCTACAAGCCCGTGCGTACCGGGCTGGAAGTCGCCCGTCAACTCCGCAGGTCGTATCCCCAAACCTGGCAGGCCCGAGCGTGTGACGGTCTGTTAAGAAACCGGCAGGCGCTGGAAGGCTTGCTGGCCGGCAAGACGGTCGCGGCCATCGAGGCGCTCGGTCAGGTCGAGCTGAAAGAGTTCCTCGAAAGGCGTGCTCCTTTCTTGCTCTACCGGTGACGGGGTTCGACTCTCGTTTGACCCTGGCTTGAAACTGCCGTCCTCACCGCAGGCCGCTTCCCTCAGAGGCCGCCCGACCCAAATGTTCAGCGACGCTGCCGAACAGCTCTGCCGCGTTCATCGGTTTGGAGAGGTAGTCGTCGCAGCCGGCTTCCAGGCACTTTTCACGGTCACCGACCAAAGCGTACGCCGTTTGCGCGATGATCGGACCTCGCCAGCCTTCCCGGCGGAGCCGCCGGGTAACTTCGTAGCCGTCCATTTCCGGCATCCGCATATCCATCAGGATCAAATCGTACGGCTTTCCCGCCGCCTTCGACTCCACCGCTTTCTCGTAAGCGATGCGGCCGTCGGAGGCCAGGTCGACCTCCAGTCCGCTCTGCTCGAGGAAGCGGCTAAGCAATTTCTGGATGGCGTCGTCATCTTCGGCCAACAAGATCCGGCCGTGAAGCTTGTGGTCCTTTCTTTCCTTCTGGGGCGTTTTGCTCCCGACGGAAATCGCGGCGGGTGATTCGAGCATGGCCCCGTCGTCCAGCGGCCCGGGATCGATGGTCAGGGTGAAGGTGCTGCCTCTGCCGGCTTCACTTAGGACCTCGACCCGGCCGCCGAGCAACCTGGCCAGCCGTTGTGAGATGCTTAGCCCTAGTCCCGTGCCGCCGTAACGTCGCGTCATGGACTCGTCGGCCTGGGCAAACGGTCGGAACAGTTGGGAGATATCCTCATCGCTCATGCCGATACCCGTATCGGTCACCTCGAATTGCATCCGCGGCGCACCGCCGTCTTCCCGAACACAGCGAACGAAGATCTTCACCACGCCTCGTTCGGTGAACTTGATCGCATTGCCCAGTAGGTTCACCAGGATCTGCCGCAGCCTGAGGGGGTCGGTGCGAATGGTTCTCGGCAGCGGGAAGGCGTAGTCCACCTGCACCCCCAAACGCTTCTCGTTCGCCCGGATCAGCAGCAGCGATCGCACCTCTTCGACGATTTCCGACGGCGAGCAATCCGTCGGCCGCAGCTCGATCTTCTCCGCCTCGATCTTGGTCAAGTCGAGAATGTCGTTGATGATCGTCAGCAGCCTCCCGGCGTTGCGATGAATCGTTTGCAGGTGTTGGCGGCGTTCGGCGAGCGGCGGGTCGAGAGACAGCAGCAGATCGGTGAATCCCATGATGGCCGACATGGGCGTGCGGATCTCGTGGCTCATATTGGCCAGGAATGCGCTCTTGGCACGGTTGGCCGCTTCGGCCGCCTCTTTGGCCTCGGCAAGCTCCCTTTCTGCCTTTTTCTGGTCGGTGATGTCGTAGGCGTAGTGAAGGTAGAGATCGTCCGTTACCGGAATCCAATGGGCATCCCAAACACGGCCCACACCCTCGGATTGCAGATGCTGGGCCTTTCCCGTCTTCCAGACTTTCGGGGCCAAGCACCAGGGACAGGGCTTGCCGCTTTGACCCCACGTCTCGTAACACGTCTTGCCGGGGGTTGCACCGACCTTTTCGCCGGCCTTGTTGCAGGCCACGATCTCCCGGCTGTGGGGCCGCAGAAGCATCGCCACGGGCGGCAAGCTGTCAAGGAAGAGTTGATTGAGATCGGCGGCCTCCTGAGATTCTTCTTCTGCCAGTTTGCGTTCGGTCATGTCGCGGGCAATACTGCCAACGTCCGTAACCTTGCCGGACTCGTCGAAGTGAAAGTTGCACGTCCAGAGCATGTGCCGAACTTCACCCGTCCGGCTGACTTGCCGATTCTCAATCGTGGCACTGGGAACCTGATCCCGCACACATCGGGCAAACCATTCTTGTGTTCTTTCGCGGTCTTCCGGATGCATGAAATCGAATGCGGAAACGCCGAGGCAGTCTTCAGGCTTCACACCGAAAACCCTCGCCGCCGTGCGATTGACGAAAGTGAACTTGCCGTCGCCGTCGACTCGCGTGACGAGGTTGTCGGTTCCTTCAACCAACTCCCGATATAGCCCCCGGCTTTTCCGCGAGGCTTCCTTGGCCTGCTCGTGGTCTTCGATTTCTCCTCTGAGTCGCTCGTTCACGCGCGCCAACTCGGCAGTACGTTCTTCCACGAGTCGTTCGACATCCGCCCGAGTGAGTGGCGCCGATTCTTCAGTCTGTTTCCGAGCGGACAGGGCGGTTTCTCCGTTGCAAGATCGCCCCTTCGTCGCAAGCCCGACTTTAGCCGCCGAACGCTCCGATTCCGTTGCTCCCAAGTTCTCGGCTGCCATAGCTGAATCCTCAAACTCGATGCCAAACCCCGGCACCCGATCCCAGTGCCGCTCGGAGGGCGGCGGCTTGCAGACACGCACGTTTCGGGCAAGCTACTTCACAATATAGAAAGTCTACCACGATAATGAGCAGGGACGAAAGCCAAATCGGCGAGCACATAGACCCACCACTACAGGGGGCATTATATATAACGAGGGGGCAAAGGAGGCCAATCCGTCGGCAAGGGAGCTCTGGGAGGCGACTCCGTCGGCGATGGGGCCCGCCTTGCAGTGTCAATCGTCGACGCAGCCGCCTCCCACAAGCGGATTTTGGACAACGGAATTCCCGCAAAGGTCGCGAACAGTTCCATCACGCTATATAGCTACCACCCTTTGGGTCGGGTAGACACCATCGCCGTCGGCGCTAGAATGTAGTCGGCGCTAGAATGTATGTAGTTTTTGCTCCTTCGCGGCGTGGAATTCACGGGGACTTTTCTGGATTTCACGACGGCGAGGGCAAGTCCTTGGTCCAAAGCACCCCC
>SDBV01013762.1_pt1 | contig 10255 bp, 8 predicted proteins | sample 2277081 | NCBI WGS metagenome assembly SDBV01 (sample SAMN10402039, study PRJNA504765) | marine sediment metagenome | isolation source: marine sediment core GS10_PC15, 223 cmbsf | place: Arctic Ocean: Southern Knipovich Ridge | collected 2010 | reverse complement strand
ATATGGGCGAACGCCATATTCCGGGCCTGACACAAGACATGTAGACTGCCCATCAGAGACTCGGGTGTTAAGATAGGCAGGATAGCTATCGCGCCCAGCAACACACCCTTAGGACACTACCCACCGTTGCCGGTGGGCTCCTGGGGCGGGAATTTGTCGGTTAGCGTGACAATCGACCGTCCGGTGATCGAATTGACCGGAACCCCGGCGCGAAGATACGGACCGAAGGGATACTCCTCGCTAGAGTATCCCAGTTCCCCCCGGCGGTTCGTGGCCCGGTTCAATTGCGGCAGCGCACCTTCAAAAAGCAACGGGGGCTGGCCTCCATGCTCCATCGTGTATAGCTGGATTTGGGATCGGAGCGTTTGGAGGTTTTGCAGCAAGGTCGTGGTCTGAGTCCGGAGCCTGACCGACTCGATCAGCGGCAATCCGACGCCGCCGAGGACCGCCACCACGGCCGCCAGGATCAAGGCGTCGATCAGCGTCATCTCAGCCCTTCCGCGTCGGAAACGGCTGATCATGTAGCCCAGCACCACAACTGCCGCCAGGACCGCCGCAGCCGGCAGATAGAGCTCAGAAATGGGCCTCTCGGTCATGACGTACGCTTCACGCACCCTATCTCTCATAGAAACCGTCGACACGCCGTCGCCAGTTTCCGGGATATATATACAAGCATAGGTCACGACTCGACTGGGGGGTGGCTCCGAATGTAGAGCAACAGCAGGCCGACCGTAATCGCGATCGGCACCAGGAACAGCGCCAGGAAGATTCTTCGCTCGGTGTAGTCGCCCAGGGCTTCCTCGGCCTTCTGCTGCGTCGCCTTGGCGATCTGAATGCCTTGGTCGAGGGTTTCCTTCATTGGCTCCAGCGCGAAGCCGTGTACCAGGGAGCGGGCGTTGGTCAGTGCGTCCACCGCTTCTCGGAGTTCGAACAGCGGTTTGCGGACCTCCATTCCGAGACGCTTGGCCTCGTCCAGCTTCTCCCTTGCGGCTTTGATCTGCCGGTCGAGTTCCTCCAATCCTTTGCGCATTTGCCGAGCGGCTTCCGCTCCCGCCTCGACGGCGGCGAAGACGGGGCCGCCTTCGTCTTTCTGGTGGCATTCGACACAGACCGCGCCCTTGGTCATCCCCAACATTTCGTCGGTGGGGTGTTGGATCTCGTGGTTGCTGTGGCAGGCGGTGCAGCCGGGAAGCCCCCCCCAGTCGGTCCGCTCGAAGCGGTGTTTCATGATCGTCTCGGCGAACAGCGAGGCCACCTTGACGTGACAGGAACCGCAGGCGTTGGCTACGGAGTCGATGTCGGGTGGCACCGCGCCGTGGTTGCCGTGGCAGTCGTTGCAGGTGGGGGCCGACAGATCGCCGTCCTCCAGCAATGCCTTGGCGTGGACGCTCTTCTTCCACTCGTCGTACTGGGCGGTACCGAGATCCTTCCCCTGATACTGCCGCCCCTCCATGGTCTCCTCGTTAGAGTGGCATTCGGCACAGGTTTCGGCCAGACGCGTCGGGTACACCGGCGATTGCAGGTCATCCACGGCTCGAATATTGTGATGGCCATGACAGGAAACGCAGGTGGCCACGTCGGTATCGTCGGGTGCCTTCTCCAACGCCAGTCCGTGACCGCTGGTCCAGTATTTGGCCACTTGGTCCGTCCTTGGCGAGGGTCGAAATCTCCTCATATACGTGATGTCCGTGTGGCAATGTCCGCAGAATTTCGGGATGTCTCCCGGCGACGCGAGCGGGCGGAAGCCGTCATCTTTGCGATGGTCCACGTATTCGTCGAGAAGGGGGTTGCCTCCGTGACAATCGTGACAGCGGATACCCTTTTGCCAATGGACGTCCTCAGCGAGATCTTCCTCGGTAACGATCAGGTTCTTCGTTTCGTCATCTCCGGCAAGGGTGCCTTCTTTGCCGTGGCAGAACATGCAGGAGTACTCCTCCGGCAAGGGCTTGGAGCCGGTCGTACCCGCCGGGGCGGCACTCTCTTCGGCAGATTCTTTGGCAGTTGCATCTTCTGCGGCGCCGTCCTCTTGGGCCGCAACGATGACCCAGGGGGCGAGCAACAGGGTGGCCAGGAGAATTCTCAAAAGTGTTTTCATCCGAACAACTCCCAAATAATCGCGGCTATCAACGACAGCGCCGTCAGCGCGGCCAGGACGCCGAGCAGGCGCCGGACGAGTCCTCCCGGTTTCAAGAACCGGTCGCATAGCACCAGCATTCCCAGCAACAGCGAGGTCCCCAGGATGATTTGCAGCGGCAGTTCGTCGAACCACCCCCAAGAGGTCATGTAAATAATGAAGATCACCCAGGGGACGGCCGACCAGTTCATAACCTGGCGACTGCGTGGCCCAACGTCCATGAACGGGACCAAAAACACCAGCAACCCGCCGAAACCGAAGAACAGCACGCCCGCCATTTGGCCTTCCATGCCCAGGATGTGGTCGGGCAACTTCTTCAGTGCCTGGAACATGAACAGGAAGTACCACTCCGGTTTGATTCCCTCCGGGGCCGTACCGAAGGGATCCGCCTTCACGCCGAGTTCCCAAGGAAACAAGGCTGCCAGCGCCGCCAGGAGCCCCACGACCACGTACCAAGCGACCGCGTCCCGCAGAAGAAAGTCGGGCAGGAAGGACATCGAAGGGACTTGGGCCTCGCCGCCATGCGCATCGGCCACCGGCGGAGGGACGCTCATCCCTTGCTTCTGGACCAGGTAGAGGTGTACTCCCAGCAGCGCCATGGCCACCAGCGGAAACACGGCCACGTGCAGCGCATAGAAGCGGCTGAGCGTGTCGCCGGTGACGTTCTCCCCGCTGCGGGCCAACATCAGCACGTGCTCGCCGATAAACGGAACATTTCCGGCCAGGGCCGTTCCCACCCGGGTGGCGAAAAAGGCCAGTTCGTTCCAGGGCAACAAGTAGCCGCTGAATCCGAAGGCCATGAATAGCCCCAAAAGCGCCACGCCGGTGATCCATGTAATCTCCCGGGGACGCCGATAGGCCCGCATCATGTAGGCGGTCAGCATGTGCAGGAAGAGAATTCCGATGCTCAGGTTCGCCCCCCAGGAGTGAACCGACCGGATCAACCAGCCGAATTTCACTTCCGTCATGATGGTCTCGACGCTCTCGAAGGCCTGGTCGGGCGACGGCTTGTAGTAGAGCGAGAGCAGCACTCCGGTGACGACCTGGACGGCGAACAAGAACATCGCCATTCCTCCCAGGAAATAGAAGATGGAGGAGCGGTGGATGGGGATCCGTTTCTTGACTCCCAGTGCGAGTATGGCGTCCAGTCCCAGCCGGTCGCACAGATACTCCCAGACCCGCGCGGTCCATCCCGCGGGCTTGGTGGTGGGTTGATCAACTGCGTGAGACAATGATCTCCTCCTCTCTCTGAACGACCTTGTAGCTTTCCAAGGGTCGCGGCGGCGGTCCGGAAACGTTGCGTCCGTCGAGACTATAAACGCCGTTGTGGCAGGCACAGAAGATATCCCCCTTCTCGGGGCGGTATCCCACGGTACAGTCGGTATGCGTGCAGATGGCATTGAAGGCCTTGAGCTTTCCGTCCGAACCGCGAACCACCAGGCAGGGCTTTCCGTTGAAGTTGAAGGGGTTGTTGTCCGTGGTCTCCAGCTCACTCGCTCGGAACGGGGCCGTGACCGACGAGCTGCCCGACTGCGTCACTTTGCGAGGCCATAGAAACCGCACCACCGGATAGGCCATTAGCGGCAGGATCCCCAGGGCGTTGATCAAGCCAATCAGAACCACCAACAGCCAGCTTCGGCGTTGGGGAGAAACAGGCGTGTTACTCATCGGTATTCTCCATGATCAGGCCGGGGGTTTGACCGCGGCATCTGGCCCGACTCTACCACTTAGTACGTTACGATTGTCGACGAAGCAGCTATCATACCGTTCGCGCAAAAACCGTGCAAAGGCGTCTTGTTGCCCGGCGCGGCGATTTCTCCACGTGCTTCTCGACCGCCGAGACACGGAATACCGTGGCTAGGCCACGAAATGCCGTGGCGCGTGTACTGTGCCCCGGTCGGCCGGCAGGCTGTGGAGGACGGCCAAGTTGCGTCTCTCAGGGCAGTTGTTGCAATCCGCCCCCGGATCGGCCAGTTTGGCACGCGTTCTGCTGCCGAGGATCAATTGGTGCTTTCCGTTTCTCGTGTCCAGCATGCACTGCATGTAGCTTCCCGACACAAACATATGTTACGAGCATTCTTCAGCAGTGAGACCGGATCCGCGTTGGCGGTCATCGCGGGTTCTTTTGTGTTGATTCCCCTGGGAAACAACGGCAATGAAGACACGATGGATAGTACTGCTCATCCTGGCCGCGATGGTCCCTGCCGGGGCCCTTGCTGGGGAACCGCTGGCGGGATCGAAACTCCCGCTGGATGAGAATAGCTGCGCGGCGTGCCATGGCGAAGCCGACCTATGGGAAGAGGATAAACTGCACCTGCACGTTCCCCACGAAGGCCTCGAGGAGGACGTGCATTTCACCAAGGGAGTCAATTGCCACGATTGCCACGGCGGCGATCCCAGCAGCTTCGACGTCCCACAGGCCCATTCCACCTCCGTTGGCGAGGACGCCGGCGGCGTGCTGCCATTTCGCTCACCGACCAGCGAAGTGAAGAAGGTATGCGGCAACTGCCACCCGGGTGAACTGGCGAGCCTCAGGGCAAGCGTGCATCGTCACGGGGGAGAAAAGGACGAACAGGGTTCCGGCAAGCTTCTCGAATGCTTCGCATGCCATGGCGACGACGTGCACGGCATGCTGCCCGCCGAGGACAGCCGTTCTCTGATGTTCTTGGACAACCAGATCGAAACCTGTGGCGGCTGTCACGAAAAGCACTTGAAGACCTATACAGAAAGCGTTCATGGCAGTGGGCTGTACGAATCGGGGCTGGTCGTCACGGCGGCCTGCGCCGATTGTCACGGCGCCCACGGGATCTACTACGCGGCCGACAAGCGATCCACGCTTCATGCGACCAACGTCGCCGCGACCTGCGGAGCATGCCACCGGTTCATCGAAGAGCGGCTCCAACAGAGTGTACACGGTCGCGGCAACGGCCCCGGAGGCGCGACCGAGACGCCGGCGCCGGGCGGGAAATGGAAACGGAAGCCGACCTGCACGGGCTGCCACCAGGGGCACCACCTGCTGGATCCCGAGCTGCCTCCCTTCCACCTCGAATTGGTCAATCGTTGCGGCAACTGCCACCCGGATCTCTCCAGCCGCTACACGATGAGCTTACACGGCGAGTTGACCCAACTGGGTTACGAGTCGGCTGCCACGTGTGCCGACTGCCACGGCGCGCACGAGATCCTCCCGATCAGCGACCCCAAGTCTCGGCTGGCCGGCGGGGAGAACCGGTTGGCCACCTGCAAGAAGTGTCATCTCTATGCGGTCCCCAACTTCAGCGACTTCGATCCCCACGCCAACCACGAGGACCCCGAGAAATACCCCCTGTTGTATTACGCCTACCACGGGCTGCTGGGCTTGTTCTATTTCTTTTTCGGATTCTTCGTGGTTCACGGATCCCTGTGGTTTGTGCGGTCGTTTGCTCACACGCTTCAGCGGGGCCGCCACAAGACGCTGATCACCGAGCAGGCCGCCTTGATCCGGTCCGGGCCGAATCGCCGCATCCTTTACGCCATTCTGTTCGTCTCGTTCCTGGGGCTGATCCTGACCGGCCTGCCGCTGAAATACGGTTCGCAGCAGTGGGCCCGGTCGCTTGCCCGCGGCCTGGGTGGCTTCGAGTCCACCAGCGTCTGGCACCATTTCTTTGCTGCCGCGGCGATCTTTGGCTGCGTAGCGCACCTGGTGTCGGGGATCGTGACAATCGCCCGGCTCCGGGAGGAGAAGGTCGCCTGGAAAACCATCGTGTTCGGACCGGATTCCCCGGTGCCGAGTTTCAGGGACGTCAAAGACCTGTTCGGCATGGGGCGCTGGTTTCTGGGGCTGGGTCCGCGACCGGTCTTCGAGCGCTGGACGTACTGGGAGAAGTTCGACTATTGGTCCGTGTACTTGGCGGCCGGCGTGATCGGAACTTCCGGAATGATGCTCTGGTATCCCAATCTCTTCAGCCGGGTTCTGCCCGGCGAGGCCCTGAACCTGGCCAAGGTGGTCCATGCCGAAGTGGCGATCCTTGCCGCCAGCTTCCTGTTTATCTTTCACTTTTACCATACCCATTTCCGTCCCGAGAAGTTTCCCATGGACCTCTCGGCCCTGACCGGCCTGGTGAGCGAGGAACATCTGCAGAAGCATCGCCCCGAGTACGTCGAGCGATTGCGTCGGGCAGGCAAGCTGGACGAAATCCGCACCGCGGCGCCCTCGCGTAAACGGCTCTGGCTCGTTCTCTTGGCCGGATCGCTGGTGTTTTCACTCGGGTTGTGCTTGTTGTTCGTAGTTCTGCTGGCCACCTTGGGAAGTTGAGACGATGAACGATCCGCAAACGCCGAGTCCCGTGCCGGGAGATTTTAGAGAGAACCGGGCCAAGTTTCTGGGCAGAGGGGTCCGCTGGTTCTTGCTGCGGGCGGCGGCGCTGGCGGGGGCCATGGTTCTGCTGCTGGCACTGCTGACCGGCGGTGCGGCGATGTACACTTCCCGGCCGGAATTCTGCCGTTCCTGTCACAACATGGAGCCCTACTACGTGTCCTGGGAGCATTCCAGCCACAAGGACGTGTCGTGCGTGAAGTGTCATTTCCCGCCGGGGGTCGGAGAAAAGGTTCGCGGCAAGATGCTCGGGCTGGTTCAGTTGGCCAAGTACGTCACCCGAAGCGAGGGCCCGCGCCCGGCCGCGGAAGTCCCCGACGCAAGCTGCCTCCGCTTGGGATGTCACGAAACTCGGTTGCTGGCCGGCCGAGTGGATTTCATGGGAGTCCCCTTCGACCACCGACCCCATCTGGAAGAAATGCGGCGGGGCAAGAAGCTCCGCTGCACGAGCTGCCACAGCCAGATCGTGCAAGGCAAGCACATGACCGTAACGACCTCCACCTGTTTCTTGTGCCATTTCAAGGACGGGTTCCTCAACGAGGGTTTGGGGGCCTGCACCCGCTGTCACCAGATCCCCGAAAAGGAATTTGATCTCGGCGGCGGCGTCACGTTCCATCACGATCTGGCCTACGAGCGGGGCGTCGATTGCGCCAACTGCCATGGGGACCTCAACCGTGGCGAGGGTGAAGTTCCTTACGAGCGGTGCGCCGTCTGCCACAACCGGCAGGACGATCTGGCGCGAATCGACGATCACGAATTCTTACACCGCAAACACGTCACCGAGCACAAAGTCGATTGTCTGGAATGTCACCTCGAGATCCAGCATTCGCTCGATCCACACAAGATTCGACACGCCGCGTCCGATTGTCAGTCCTGTCATCCCGACCATCACCAGGAGCAGGTGAATATGCTCCAGGGGGTCGGCGGCAAGAGCATCCCCGAGCAGACCAGCTCAATGGCGGTCGCCCGGATCGCCTGCCCTTCGTGTCACCGGGTGAAACAAGTCTCGGCCACGGGCGCCGTGTTGTGGAAGGCCTCGACCGAAATGTGCGCCAACTGCCATGACGGCTCGGCCGCGGAACAACTCACGTTGTATCACGAGACGCTCAGGGCTTCGCTGTCGGACATCGGGGCCTCCATCCTGCGGGCCCGCCAGGCCTTGCAGTCGGCGGATCTTTTTGATGAAAACGATGAAGACGCCGACCGATCGGCGGCCGTTGCGGCCCAACTGGATTCGCTGCACGAGGATTTGGAGTTCCTCCGCGTAGGAAACGGCATTCACAACATCCATTACGCCAGCACGCTCACCCGCGCGTTGCTGGAGCAGTTGTCCTCGCTCTGCGGCGAACTGGGGATCGACGAGCCGGAAGTGACGCTGCCGGAAAGGATGGAGTTGCCGAAAAGGATGGAGCTGCCGAAATGAACGCACTCTTGGTCATCACTCTGATGAGCATCACGGCCGTGGCTGCCGCCGCAGACGCAGCGCTGCCCCTCGACCCGGCTGCGTGGGCCGCCGGCTCGCAACTGCCGCTGGACGAGAACACCTGCGCGACCTGCCACGGTGAAGCCGACCTGTGGGAGGAGGACAAGCTGCACCTGCACATCCCGCACGAAGGCCTGGCCGACGACGTTCACTTCGCCAAGGGAGTGAACTGTCACGATTGCCACGGAGGTGACCCCAGCAGCTTCGACGTCCCGCAGGCCCACTCCACGGAAGTGGCGGAAGACGCCCAAGGCGTGCTTCCGTTTCGCTCGCCGCCGGGCGAAGTGAAGAAGGTATGCGGCAACTGCCACCGAGATGAAGCCAGCGGGGTGGTCAGTGGGATGCATGGCGCGGCGGGAGACGCCGATGACCAAGGGCCCCCCGGGCCGCTGGCCTGTGAGAAGTGCCATGGCGAAGTAAAGCACCGTCTGCTGCCGGCCGACGACCCCCGGTCCCCCGTGTTCATCGACAGCCAGGTCAAGCTCTGCGGCGATTGCCACCAGCAGGGGCTCACTACGTACGAAGAGAGTGTACACGGTCACGGACTGAGGCATTCGGGGCTTCTGGTGACCGCGTCGTGCGCCGACTGTCATGGCGCCCATGGCATCTATCCCTCGGATAAAGAGGACTCTACGCTGCACGCCGCCAACGTGGCCGCCACCTGCGGGAAATGCCACCGGTTCATTGAAGAGCGACTCAAAAGGAGCGTTCACGGCGCCGGCAACGGGCCGGGAGAGCCTACCGAAGAAGCGGCCCCGGGTTCAGACGTGATGCGAAAACCCAGTTGCACGGATTGCCACGCCGGTCACGATCTGCCGCATCCCAAGTCGGCTTCCTTCCGACGGCAACTGCGAGATCGCTGCGGCGATTGCCACGGCGAGCTGTCCAAGGGCTACGGGCTGAGCCTGCACGGGGCGTTGACCGAGTTGGGCTATGGTCCGGCGGCCAAGTGTTCCGACTGCCATGGCGCGCACGACATCCTCCCAATTTCCAATCCGGACTCGCTGCTTTCGTCGGTGAACCGGGAGGAAACCTGTCGGAAGTGTCACGCGCTGGCCGCCAATGGTTTCCTGGAGTTCGACCCCCACGCCGACCACACCGACCCCGAGAAGGACCCCATCCTGTACTGGGTGTACACGACGTTGATCATCCTGATCATCTCGGTGTTCGGCTTATGCGGCCTGCACTCGTTGCTGTGGCTCGTGCGGAGTCTGCTGAGCGTGTTGAAGCACGGGCGGCCGAAGGCTTTGGTACCCGGTGCGGTCGCCTACGTGCGGTTTGGGCCGTTCCACCGCGTCGCTCACGTCTTCATTATGGTGTCGTTTCTGGGGTTGGCCTTGACTGGTTTGCCCTTGAAATACAGCGATCACCAGTGGGCAAAAGACCTAGCGTATTCCTTGGGTGGGTTCGAATCGACCAGCCTCTGGCACAGGATCTTCGGCCTGGTCAACTTTGGCTGCTTGGCGGCTTACCTTCTGCGGATGTCCTTACGACTGCTCTGCGGCGGCAAGCGGGGTATCAGCGTGAGAGACCGGGTTTTCGGCCCCGATTCTCCCGTACCGAATTCGCGCGACGTGAGAGATTTCTTCAAGATGGCCCGTTGGTTCCTGGGGCTCGGCCCGAAGCCGACTTTCGAGCGTTGGTCGTATTGGGAGAAATTCGACTTCTGGGGCGCGTGTGCCGACATCGTGATCATTGGTTTCACCGGTGTGATCTTGTGGTTCCCCAACCTGTTCACCGCCTTCTTGCCCGGCATCACTCTGAACATCGCCAAGGTGGTCCACTCTACGCAGGCGCTGCTGGCCACCGGATTCGTGTTTGCGATTCACTTCTTCAATGCGCATATGCGCGCGGAAAAGTTCCCCGCCGACCTGTCGGTGTTGACCGGTCTCGTCAGTGAGGAAGAGCTTCTGGAAGAACGGCCCGAGTTCGTCGAGCGAATGCGCCGGGAGGGCAAGTTAGAGCAACTTCGCACCACGGTGCCCTCCCGAGTTCGCCTTTGGCTGATCGCCGCGGGCGGCGCTCTGGCTCTTGCGGTGGGATTGAGCCTGTTGTTGGGAATTCTACTGGCCGTCTTCAGCGGATAGCGACCCGTTGGAACAGGGCCGGAATCAATCGTAGGGTGGGTGCTTGCACCCACGCATCTTTCCGTGCTGGCCCTGGCGCGTGGGTGCGAGCACCTTAGGTCTACCCACATGTTTTTCGTTTGACGGCGAGGTAGCCGTCGAGCATGTACTGCAGTTTCGTCCAGCCACGCCAGAGAACGAGCCAACCGGGGCGATGGTCG
>SDBV01013761.1_pt1 | contig 10255 bp, 1 predicted proteins | sample 2277081 | NCBI WGS metagenome assembly SDBV01 (sample SAMN10402039, study PRJNA504765) | marine sediment metagenome | isolation source: marine sediment core GS10_PC15, 223 cmbsf | place: Arctic Ocean: Southern Knipovich Ridge | collected 2010 | reverse complement strand
CGGTAGATTCTTATGGCGCCACCATGTTTGGATATGAAGGCAAGGACATAGGTTTTATCCAGGAATCATATGAGGCTGGATTGGGAGAAATCGATTTTAAATTAAGGGGCTTTGAAGAAATAACAATTTAGATAGTGTCGGATATCTTATGCTGGCATATTAAATTGGGAGATATAAAATGTTCGCTTTTTTGTTCCAGGTTTTAAGGGCTATTGTAAATTTTATTAGACGATTATTCGGCTCAGTGCCAAACCCTCCGTCCCCCTCAAATAACCCCCCAACCGCACAAATCGTTTCTCCCCATGGGGATGTGATTGGTGACAAAATAGTGATTGAGTACAAGCTATTTGATGTGGAATCAGATGCAGGCGATGTCACGGTAATGTTTAGCGTGGCAGGTGGGCCTTTTAATCCCGCCACTCCCGATACACAGGACCCACGTCATGGAGGTATTTCTGGGCTCGCTACCAACCCTTTAGGTGTAAACCATTTCTTTATCTGGAACTGGCGCATTGATATTCTGCAAAACCCGGTAGATGATGTGATATTATCCATTCAACCCAAAGATGCCTTTGGCCAGGGGGCAGTGGTGACATCGGTACCTTTCAGAATATCAGCGGCCGTGGTACCCATCTCATTCGTCCCTCAAGTAACGGTGCAAAAGCCTGATAACCATGTGGTTGCTGATGAGGTAGACATACAATTTTTGGTAAGCGATGCTAATTCTGATAACGCAGACATCATCGTGGAGTATAGCTTATCCGGCGGCACTCCCATCCCGGCAACACCTAAGATGAGTGACCCACGGCACAGTGGAACCTCTGGGTTACCTACAAATCCCACAGGATTGGTTTATCATTTTATTTGGGATTGGCAGGCTGATTTGGGTTCATCACCGGTCAACGACGTGACTGTATTTGTTCAGGCTAGAGATAGCTCGGGTTCGGGACTGCAGGCGAGTTCCGTGGCATTTAATTTGGCGACTCCCTCCACCCAGCCCACCCTGCAAATTGATATTCTTAACCCTTCAGGGGGCGCTGTAATGGTTCCTCCCGTGTTAATTGAATACTCACTAAAGGATGCTTTATCTAACATTTCGGATGTTGTTATTGAATATTCTCTGGACAATGGAAGCACGTTTTTTGCGGCTACACCACACCCGAACAGTCAGGGAATATCCAGCCTGCCTTCGGGACCCCAGGGGATTTCCCATACTTTTTTATGGGATACCCTCGCAGATTTGACCAACCCCAATGTACAGGATGTCATTATTTTAATTAAAGCTACCTATGGGCAAACTACTGTTACGCAGCAGTCAAACCCATTCCATATCAATGTTAACTATCCCCCGGCAGTAGATGTTTGGCTGCCATCCGGCGGATTAACTACGTCTCCGGTACGGGTAGAATTTGTGCTTACCGACAGGGATTCCACCGCACTGGATATCACAGCTGAATTTCGAGTACCCGGAGGTAATTTTGTTACGGCAACACCACATCCAAACAATCCCGGTGTTCAGGGTCTAATAACAGACCCCTTTGGAATTAATCACCATTTTCTTTGGGACGCCCACCATGATTTGGCAGGTCAAAGTGTATCCGATATTACATTTCGGGTAAAAGCAAGTGATGGTACCGCTGAGGGCTCAGATTTTTCTGCAGCTTTTGATGTAGGCTCCCCTCTTCCCAACGCAATCATTGATTTTCCAAAAGGCGGTAATCACGGAGCTCCGGTTGCTTTACTGTTCCAAGTTTCTGATCCCACACATAATATTGTACAAGGGCAAGTAGAATATTCTACCGACCAGGGTCAAAATTTTAGAACCGCTAATCCGGCTGCGGGCAGGGGCAGTGAGGACTTGAGTAATTTATCAGCAGCACCTTCACCCGTAAATCATTTTTTTGTTTGGGATGCTGCAGCAGATTTGAGTTCAGTGCCCTTGCCACACAGTGGCATTATCCTAAAGGCAAGAATAACCAGTCCCTATGGTACGGTTGAGGTAAATAGCCTGCCTTTTGATATCCGTTACAGCATTCCAGGAGCACCACCCTTGCCGCCCATCACTCCCAATTCTTCTACACCAGAGATTCATGATTTATTTAAAGGCGGAACCAATCATCAGTCACAAATACCTCTTCGGTTTACTTTATCCGACGCGGATATGAAACCAACCAGTGTATTAGTAGAATATGATGATGGAAGTGGATTTAAAACGGCCACACCATCGCCACAGAGCGATACATTAATTGGTTTAGCAGCACCCGACATTCTATTTGACCACCGTTTTGTGTGGGACGCGCAAGCGGACATGGGTATCATGACTTCTCAGCAGAATGTTCCGATTCGGATGACCCCTTATGTCGGCAGTAAAAAAGGTGTGCCAAAAATCGAAAGTATACCTGTGAAGGTTAAAGCAAGACCTGCTTTGCCCACACCGGAAACAGTACAACCCATGACCAATTTGGTGATGAGTATAGAAGATGGCGATGGACAGATTGGTGCGGGGGGGTTTTTGATGCCGGAGACACTGAAAGTTAAAGTGGAAGGACCCAATGATCAGGGGCAAATGGCCCCTTTGCCCGGGGTGAGGGTTAGTTTTAAAATTTTAGCTCCGCAAAACTTACCTATCAAATTAGAAGATGACCTAGTATTAGGGTCAACTACCCAATATAATGGGTTGGCTGGCATCCGAGTGCGCACCCCTGAGGTAATTGGCAACCGCAGTTTTCAAATTAAAGCAACGGTAGTCGGGGTCCCCATTATCTCCCAAACATTTAGTCTGAACATAGGTAAAGCAGAAATTGCCAGTGCTACAAATAATTCTACAGATGTGAATATTGGTTCAGCATCCATATTTTCTTTTTTTATTGATGCGGATGGGGATGTTAATACCACAAATCATTTGCAACCAGAAAAAGATGATCCCTTGATATATCGAATACAAGCAACCCATGCTGTTATTGATAATACATTCCCTAAAGTACCTGAGTTACAACAAACACTATTTGGATCTCCCGGTCACCTATTTGGTAAATTCACCCTTGTACCAACCACACCGGGCAGTGATGTTCGATTGACAGTAGATGTACCTTCAAGGCCAGGGATAACCCCCAAAATAATAACCATTCCCGTTAATCACCCAGCAAATGCAAGACGACGAATCAGAAACCCCAGAACAACCACAACATCAACAACGCCTGACTACGAAGATCTCAACCTTAAATTTGAGCTGATACAAAACCATGGTTATCATGCCAATAATGTACCTCAACGGGGTTACGCCGGGTTAAAGCTGGAAAAATCATTTAAAGTACAAATTAAAGATCAACACGGAGTGCTGTATACCTCAAGGAGTCAAAACAGTACCCATACTTCTTGCCAACCTGTTCCTACACCTCTTGAACTTGAAATTGAATGGACGGGCTCTAATTTGGAATTTTCTACAACCACCGGCAGGCAAGAAGTGGGATCCATTAGGCTATCCATCCAGGAAGAAGTGTTTGTTAAACCCATTGGTCCCGGACCCTGGCAGGTCAGGGCCAGATGTAACCCAGGGAGAAGACGATTCCTGGATCCACACCCAAATTTTTGGAGTGGTGGCTCCACCGCTGCTGGAACATACTGGTGTCATAAGGAGCATGCCCTTAGAGGAGTTAACAGTTCCCGGGTAGTTGTAAATGGCGTATTCTTAGTTGAGCGTGCCAATTTAGACTTGTATGACATCAGTACGGGTAATGAGGTACATGATCTACACCCAGGAATGCGAGTGGAGATAAGGATGAATAATTTTTCCCCCTATACGGGAACACCTGATCCTGAACCGGTTCAATTTCAGTTGGAGCAACCCAATGGACGACAACCTGTTGCTCAGCAAGGGGTAAGTGGAGAGTGGTCAGAGACATATGATCTCCACCGTCATTCTAATTCTGAATTTAGATCTAGAGCCATTTGGATTGCACAGGGGGCCTCTCACATCCCCGCTGGCATCAATGATAAAATTCATGGGATTATACCTGCAGCCTCACTGGTTGGAGGTTCCTCGGGGTTAAGTTTTTCCAAACCCACACAAGGGCGCCGACGACATAGACGCCTTATTGAAGAAACCGAAATGTTGCAGGAAGCACCTGTTGGAACAAGCCCTTCGGCAGGTGTTAATAATACCGTTGATCTTCAAAGCGGCGAGTATATTGAAAATTCTTGCGATCTGCAATTTGCTTCGCGAATCGGAACGCTTTCTGTTTGTCGAACCTACCGCAGTCAAGTTGTTTCAGAAAATCCGGAATATGAACCTCTTGGTCCTGGTTGGTTTTTAGATACAGATAGCTTTATTACCTTGGGCAGCTTTAATCAACTATGGCGTTCTGGCCGTTCAGATGACCTGTATTTGAATCATCATCTTGGCAGTCTTCATCCCAAGGGGCTTTTCTTTGATATACAATGGAAATCTGTTATTGATTTACAAAACAGTGCCATTGAAATGCATGATATCAATGGTTCAAAAACTCATTTTAATACCGATGGTTCGGTAAGATTTTTGGAAGACCGCCATGGTTACCGTTTTAACTTTGTATATGATGAAAAGGGTCGGCTGATACGTATTACGGATTCAATGGAACCTTTAAGCCGCTGGATTGAATTTGAATATTTGACAAGTTCTACAGCTCAGCTACATGGCCGTCTGATCAAAGTTAAAGATTTTACCGGCCGTGAAGTTCAATATGATTATTATCGCTCCAACACTCCAGTGGGTGGAATCGGGTGGCTTAAAAAGGTAACATACCCCCTATGCCCCACCATGAGAGGCGGGCAGGGTCCGGATCCCTATCAAAGAAGTGAAAGTTATGAGTATGAGCCTGACCCCGTATTGGGATGGCGCTTGAAAAATGTTTTGAATAGTGATAATGAAATAAAACTCATCAACCATTATGACAAAGGCAGGATTGTGCGACAAGAGCCCAAACGGGATGATGCCGATAGGCGGGATATAAAGTTTGATTATTCTGTAAATTCGCAAACCCTGGTGATTGATCCTAAGGGTAACCAAACAAAATATATTTTCCCAAGTTCCCCCTTTTGGGATGCGGCCTGCACAAAACAATTGGTGGAAGATGCCGGTGGTCAAAGTATTGTTACAAGTATGCAACACAACCATCACGGGCTGATGGTAGAGTTGCAAAACCCAATGGGAGAAAAAACAAAATATATTTATGATAAAGACAATTTTAGTCAACGGTCCCGAAGCAACCTCTTAGCCGAAATCAATTCACCCCGACCGGCATCTGTTACTAGGCCGGTGCGTGATAGAGTCATAACATTTACTTATGAAAACGACTACAATCAGGTTAAATCCAGGGTTGCTCCAGATGGAAATCATCCCGATAGCGATCCTAACATGTACAAATCAAAATACACTTATGATTCTTATGGAAATTTAACTGAAGAAAAAAAACCTCGTTCCTTAAACGCATATCGCAAAACCAATGGCGGTACCCGATGGCTCGAAGAAACTACAACAGTTTCTTATGAGTATAATTCCTTTCAGCAAATTAAAAAGAAAATTGATGAAATGGGTATTGTCACTTCTTATTTATACTATCCCGTTAATGATCCCGCCGGACTTGGGGGCTCAACACCCATAGAAGATGGTGGGGGGTTTTTAGGCATGGTTTCCGTAGACACCGAACAGACCACCAAACGACAAGACCGATTGGGAGACACAACCCCTTTAGAAGAAAGAAAAACGCAATATTTTTACAATGCCCTGGGAGACATGGTATCCATCATAGAAAATAAAGGCACAGCTCAGGAGAAAAAAACAGATTTCGATGTTAATGTACTTCATGAGGTTAATAAAATTACTCGGGCGGCTGCTTCATCCCATGCCATTGTTTCTAACTATTATTACAATGCGGATTTCTTGCTGGCACAAAAAGAATTCGAACAACCCGGTGCCGGCAATGTGGCCGGCGGCGACAAGTTAATCAAAAAAATGCATTATAATCGCCAAGGGGTGATGAGTAAACATGAAACCAGGATCTGGGATACGTCCAATAACCAATTTAAGTGGTTGATTTCAAATGTGGCTCTGCATGATGATGATAAGGTTCATTTTGTGGAACCCCCCTATAATCAGGCTTTCCCCGACTTAAAAGAAATAATGGAGTATGACAACCGCGGCCTGCCCAAAACAATGAGTCAGGGTACACAAGTCACTACATTTAAGCCTACAAATAACGGTGATATACAAGAGATGACCATGCCCTCCGGTGACACCACAAACATAGAATACGATTTATTCGGAGAGGAGAATGCTTCTATCGACGGACGGGGTAATATCTATAAAAATGAAACAGATGTTTCGGGACGCGTGGTGCGTTCCCTTGCTCAACACGGGCATGAAAGCAACCCCAATCGATCGTACCCAATGCCTGGGCTGCCCTACGCACACATGACAGAACAAAAATACAACGAAAATGGATTTCCCAGAAGAAGGCACCATGTTCAATCATATCTGCCCACTCCTGCATTTCCAGCTCCCGCTGCGGGAACACCAATTGGCCCGGTAAGTGATTATTTGGCACCTGACTTAAGTCCTCTTCCACCTATGATGTCATTGCAGCAAGATGGAAAATCTCTGCAGGGAGATGGCCGCAGCATTACTGATACATTGACCAATGCCTTGGGAATGGTAACCCGAATCGCCAATGATGAAGTTGGCTATGAGATGTATGGATACAGCCCACACCAGGAGCTCACAGAAACACAAAGCTTTACCGGCAATAACTCTTCTATGAAGTATGATACAGCTGGCAACCTGACAGACTTTGAAGAAAAGACGGTGTCCAGGGATTCCAGCGGTGCCATTGTCCGACAAAGTTTTTTTCAAAAATATGACTATGATGAACATGACAGAGTAAAACGGGTTATTGATAATGAGGGAAATGCCATGCGCATGGAGTATGATCAAACCGATTTTGTAGTTAAAACCTGGGATACTATGGGGAATGACAGTAATGAGCGTTTTCAAAATAATCTGGTGAATGAGCCAGGCAATCTCACAACCATTTCTCGCGATGCCCTTGGCAGGGTAGTAAAAATTGAAACAACCCTAACGGCAAATGGCCTAGGAGGGGGTCCCCCAGAAATAACACCCTACAACCAGCTGGGCAAAGTTATTCATGAAATGGAGTATTACGAAAACGGTGGTCCGTTTAAAGCTTTTATTGATCACGCCAGGTACCATAGAGATATAGAGTACCAATCAGATGGGTTGGTAAATAAAATACGTCACTGGCTCACGCCCGGTATTAGAACAGGTGCTTCTCACAGCAATGACATGGTGTTTGTTCCCAATTCCCACTTGATGGATCATTCCATTGATCCCAACGGTTCAAAAATTCAGTTTCAGTATCACAATACCCATAAAGAATTCATACGAAGTATAGAATCTATTCTTCCCGCAATCCTAGGTCCAAATGTGAAATTGGATGGGGCCACAAAATATGAATTCAAATATGATGGTGATGGAAATATTGAACAAATAAAAGATACCGTCTCAGGTTATGAAATTAATTCGCAATGGGATAACCAAGGGCGACTGGTTCAAGAAAATCAAGGGAACTATACCTTTAAAAATACCTATGTAGGTGATGGCGAAACTCAGTTATTGTATCCGGGCTCTACCGGTTCCGTAGATTTCAAGTACGATAGAATGGGGCGACTGATACATATTGATGATCAGGGCCAGAATCTCGCGAATTTTTATTATAAAGGTGATGATCGTTTGCGAAAACGCAGTTATGGAAATATTGATATAGAATATCATCACGACGATGCGGGAATATTAAAAAACATGTCTATCCAGTTTTCATCCACAGCTATTCAATTTGACCTTGAACTGGATCGTATGAATCGAATAAAAAAAATGATTCGTATTTCGGGTTCGGTAACAGAAGAAACCGTATGGAACTATGATTCTGTAGGTAGAATTATCAAAGAAAGTTTTACGCCTCCCGGCAGCACTTCGGCCCTTATCACAAATCGATATTATGATGGCGACGACGTGCTTCGCAAACAGGAACAAGACGTTTTGCAGGGTACTGCCATTGTCCAAAATGTTACGGAACAAAATAGAGCCTATATGGGCCAAATTTCTACTCGCAATGGAACTACCTTTGCTTACGATAACAATGGCAATCTGACGGATGATGGTAACCAGCAATATGTATATGACCCGTTAAATAGACTTGTCCGCATTGAAAACAATGGACAGACTATTTGTTCCTACATCTATGACGGCCAGAACCGCTTAATTCGACGCACTGCGGGGTCGGATATAGAAGAGTATGTTTATGATGGCTGGCAACTGGTTGAAGTACGACAGGGTATTAGCGGCCCCGTTAAGGAACGTTTTGTTTACTCCGATGAAACAGACGACCTTATCGCCGTTAAAGTTAATGGGCAAGTTTACCGGGTAATCTATGATCCCATAGGGAATGTTGATTCCATAATAGATGGTAACAATCAGCTTGTAGAAAGTTATCAATATAATTTGAACGGCGAAGTGACCGTGTTGGATCCGAATCGGCAAATTACCACGGCAACACCTATTATTAGAGTGCTTTTTATGGGAAGGGTTTACGACTCCGTCTCCAAATTATACCAATATAGAATGCGCTGGTATCATCCCAAATTCAACATTTATATCACACCCGATCCTCTTGGGTTTTCTGCCGGACCGAATTACTACCTGCTTTGTGATGGCGACCCTGTGAACCTCACAGATCCCACCGGACTGGATCCCAACGACATAAGGCGCATATTAAAGGCTGAATACGAACGGCGAAAAAAGAAGGTTGAATTGGTTGCCAGTTTAAAACTCATGTCGGTTGCTGAGTTTATTAAGAAGCATCCAAAACAATACCTGGCAATCATGAATCAAACGCCTCGTTCAAATATGCCATCCATTAGAGCCTGGCGCAAGGGCGACAGAATGGTGCCACGCCCCCGTGTGGTTGTACGGGACGGGTGGAGTTCCTTTGCAAGGGAAGTTCTTCTTCCAGCCATATTCATGTTACCCACCGGCGGAACGGGTGCCGTAGCGCGCATTCCCGCTGTGGCACGAACAGGTGGGACCATAACACGCATCCCCGCTGTTGCACGAACAGGGGGTACTGCATTAACCCGCATCCCCGCTGCTGCACAAACACGGGTTGGTTCAGTCATTCGCATCCCAAGTGTTGCACCCAGCGGTGGTGGTGCTTTTCGCGTGGTTAAAGTTGCGCAACAATCTGGTTCTCTTCAACCTAGAATGATTGTGATGCGAAAAGTGGCTCAAACCGCAAAAAAGAATACCCGAGTTTACGGTCCACACCCCCGTCCCGCACGCATCACCAAAGACGGAGTCGGTCAATCCGGCAAACACGTTTTGAAGGTTGAACATCGTGACAAAATCGGCCGCCTAAAATCCAGGGGCCAGGAACTGAGTGGATGTGACGTGGCTCCCGGAGGTACTTTATCGGGAAGGGCGCAAAAATCCGTACACACAGAACCTAAGTGGCTCTGGAAAAACGCTCCTGAAATTGAGGCAGGAGGTCATATAGTAATGCAAGGGCGCCTGCCACCCTGTGGCCACGTTACAAATACTGAGTTGGGATGTTTCAGAGCCTTGGAGGACTTTGCTAAAGAGAAAAAGGTTTGGATTGATTACTTCGACGAGGCCGGCAGGTCGTGGTCGTTCGGGCCAGAAGGGTACATCAATCCACTGACTGGGTTTTAGGTTTGTTCGATAAAAGGGCTTAGAGCCATGTATATAGCCAGAGAAAACATGTTTCAAAAAGATGATGAAATTTCTTGAATCGCCCTTGAAAAAGGTGACCATTAAGAATGTCAGGATTTAGTAAAGTAAAGGCAAAAAAAGGTTCAATATATTACAAGATTAGATTAGCGCTACAAGCACTTGTATTTGCTGCATTCATTTGTTTGTTAATATATGCAGATCCTATTGCAGAAAAGGATGGAACGGTGGATATATTCCTTCGTATGAGTCCGCTTTCTGCAATTGGTGCAATGGTAGCCGCAAAGGAGTTTATTCTAAGGTATTGGCCGGCTATCATTGTACTGGTGGCATCTATATTTTTAGGTCGTTTCTTTTGTGGTTGGGTATGTCCCCTTGGAACAACTATAGATATTACTGATAAGATATTTAGAGCACAAAGGAGGAGAATCTCATATAAGATTTACGATGGCAAGAAAT
>SDBV01013760.1_pt1 | contig 10256 bp, 10 predicted proteins | sample 2277081 | NCBI WGS metagenome assembly SDBV01 (sample SAMN10402039, study PRJNA504765) | marine sediment metagenome | isolation source: marine sediment core GS10_PC15, 223 cmbsf | place: Arctic Ocean: Southern Knipovich Ridge | collected 2010 | reverse complement strand
GCCGGTGCCGATGAGAACAGAGCCTGGACTTTTCATGCAGGAGATAAGGCCCCCCGGACGGCAGGTGTTATTCATACTGATTTTGAGAAGGGCTTTATTAAGGCTGAAGTCTATAACTGTGAAGATCTTTTCCAGTACGGCACGGAACATAAAGTTAAAGAAGCTGGTCGTTTACGGATTGAGGGAAAGGAGTATCCTGTAAAAGATGGTGATATTATGCATTTCAGGTTCAATGTTTAGGAGAAATTGTTGATCTACAGAGAATACGGAAAGACAGGTAAAAATGTTTCAGTTCTGGGCTTCGGGGGAATGCGCTTTGCAAATCCTTCTGATATAGACGGATCGGCGGAAATGCTTCTTCATGCCCTGAACCAGGGAATTAACTACTTTGATACAGCCCCCGGATACTGCGGAGATCATTCAGAGGATATATTCGGGGCTGCAGTCACGGAGATGAAGAAGCTGGGCAAACCTTTCTATCTCTCCACTAAGTCTAATAAAGCGGATGGAGGGGAAGTGCGCAGAGAGTTGGAAAACTCCCTGAAACGGTTAAATGTAGATTGTATTGATTTTTACAATTGCTGGTATGTCCTGACCATGGAGGACTGGGCCGGTCGAAAGAAGGGCGGGGCAGTTACAGCGATACTGAAAGCGCAGGAGGAAGGCTTGATTAAGCATCCTGCATTCTCAACTCATCTTCCGGGAGAGGATATTCGTAAAGTTATTGAAGAGGATTACTTTGAGGGTGTTACGCTGGGCTATTCGGTTATCAATTTTCCCTACAGAGAGGAGGGGATAAAGGCGGCCACAGAACATGGTAAGGGGGTTGTCGTAATGAACCCACTTGGTGGTGGTACTATTACTCAAAATCCTGATACCTTTGATTTTATAAGGGTCCGGCCGGAACAGAATAACCTGGATGGAGCCCTCCATTTCCTAATGAACAATAAGGATATTTCGGTAATGCTGACAGGATTCCGGAATAAGAGTGATATTGATACAGCTGTTGCTTCAGTTGATGCATATAGACCCTACACAAAAGAAGAAGTTGAAGAAATTCGAAAACATATAGATAGCGATTTTAATAATCTTTGTACAACATGCATGTACTGCAATAACTGTCCGGTTGATATTCCTGTCTGGAAGTTTGTTGAATCAGCCAATGGTCTGTACTACGATGCCGACGGCAGTATAGCAGACAGATTAAAGTATCATTGGGGAACTGATATCAGTGTACTTGATTTATGTACAGAATGCAGGCTGTGTGAGGATGTATGCACTCAGCATCTGCCAATACTGGAACGATTTGAGGAGCTTAGATCGGCAATTGGAGATCAATAACAGGCAATGGAACGGGATCAGTTGTTTTCTGTAGTAGACTTAATTCTCAATAATTCAAATGATGAGGATATAGAAGTCATTATGGAAGCAATTAAGCGGAGGGCAAAGGGAAGAAACAGCGGTACCTTCAGAGGGATCAATCCGGAACGCCTGGCTAAAGAGACAGCCGCTGTACTTAGCTCGCAGATGAGCTATTCAGTTGATGGTATAAGAAAAATGATCCATGATTTTGCTGTAGGAATAATACAAAAGGAAGCTCCGGAGTTAAACGAGGAACAAATCCAGGATCTTCTGGATTCATGGATTCCAGATCCGTCAAAAAGAAAGGATAGCAACAATAAGGCTCCACTGCCCCATGATGTACAGCTAACTATGATAAGACAGCTTCTTGCTTTCAGTGTGGGGACAATGTCTGCTTCTGAGCAGACAGAGCTTTACAATAATATTCCTGATTGGCAGAGAGAATACTGGAAACGCCTGTCGAACGGTGTTCGGGATATTCTGACACTTTTTCTTAAAGGCTCTATTGATGAGGAGACCTGCTGGGAAAAGGTTTATTCTGTACTGAACTTAGAGTGATTGAATGTTAAGTACAGAAGGGATGGTTCTTATAGATTTCATTATCTTCCTGTAGTCATCCTTTTTCTCAAGTTCCATGGTAAAACTTCCGGTAAGCTTGCCCCGTTCATCCTCTTCCAATCGACCTTCTATCAGATGTCCTTTATATTTCCTTACTGCTCCTTCAATTTCTGAGAAAAGATCCGAAGTCATTTTTGAAAGTACCTTAAATCTGTGGGTTTCCCAGGGAGAAACAGCTTCCCATTCCACATCTATGCATCTGTCCTCAATCTCTTTGATGTTTTTTAGATTGGGACATATCTTTTTGTGAACGATTATACCCCTTCCCCTTGATATGTAGCCAATAATATTATCCCCTGTAGTCGGGTGACAGCATCCGGCTATGCTGATCATCATGTTTTTTTCATCACCAATTTTAAATGTAATTTTTGCCTGGTCGAGTACCTGTTTAATTATTGTCTGTTTTTCTTCAGTATCCTCAATAACAGGAGTTACATTCTCTTTTTCCTCAACTTCTTTTGCGGGTACTTTTTTCTTTGCAATGATGTTTTTATCAATGAAGAGATTTTCTTCGTGCTGGTTAAGCCAGTGGCGTATTTTATTTTTAGCCCTTGTTGTCGCAACAAATCTTAACCAGTTAACATGGGGCTTGGCAGAATTTGCAGTCATAATCTCTATCACTTGCGTATTTTTTAATGGTTGATTCAATGGAATTATTGATCCGTCTGCTTTTGCTCCAATAGTATGAGCACCTATTTCTGTATGAATGTGGAAAGCAAAATCAATAGCTGTTGACTTCTTCGGAAGTTCGATAATATGGCCGTTAGGAGTAAAAACGTAGATCGAATCTCTTAAGAATTCACTCCGAATATTTTCAAGGAATTCATCGGAGCTGGATTTAATTCCATCCCACTTTTTAAATCTATTTACAATAGGGTGGATATCTGACTTAATCCTCTTTACGTTTCCCTTATAGATCCAGTGTGCGGCTACTCCATACTCGGCAGTGGAGTGCATCTCTTCTGTGCGTATCTGAATCTCAGTTATTTTTCCGCCGTAACACATAACACTTGTATGGAGACTTTGATACTGATTTGCCTTTGGCATTGCTATGTAGTCTTTGAATCGTCCTTCAATAGGAGGCCACAGCTTGTGAAGAATTCCAAGGATGGTATAGCACTCATTGGCAGTACTGCAAAGTATTCTAATTCCAAGAAGGTCGTAAATTTCACTTATATCCTTTTTACGGCTTTTCATTTTCCGGTAAATGGAGTAGAGATGTTTTGCCCTGGTACTTGCACTTATACGGAATCCCTCTTTTGCAGCAGCTTTTAAAATAGTTTGTTCTACCTTTTTAAGATAATTTCTTTGTTCCGATTTTTTTGCTGCCAGATAGTTTTCTATATAATCGTATGTGGTAGGATTCAGATGTTTTAGAGACAGATCTTCGAGTTCGGTTTTCATCCATGAAATACCAAGCCTGTCTGCCAGAGGAGCATAAATTTCGAGGCATTCGCTGGCAATTGACTTCCTCTTTTTCTCCGGAAGAAACTCCAGTGTACCCATATTGTGAAGTTTGTCTGCAAGTTTTATTATTATTACACGAATATCCTTAGCCATTGCAAGAAGCATCTTTCTTATAGTTTCAGCTTCCTGTATAGATTTACTCTTTGCCTTCAGGATAGATATTTTTGTAACCCCCTCGACCATGTTGGCTACTTCTTTTCCGTAACGTCTCTTTATCTCATTAAAAACTATGTTAGTGTCTTCCAGCACATCATGCAGAAGGGCAGATATTATTGTGTCCGGGTCCATATTCATATCAATAAGGATTTCGGCAACACGTAAAGGGTGGATGAAGTAGGGTTCCCCGCTCGCTCTGTTTTGATCTTTGTGCAGATCTTTTGCCCATTCTGCTGCATCCATTATTTTGACTTGTTCTTTATCGCTAAACCCCGATAGTTTTGATTTAAATATTTCCAGTTGATTTCTCATTACAACACTCTCTGTCCGACTGTAACTCTGTTTCTACCTGACAGGTCCTTTATTATTCCCGTATTATAATAGTCGGCCGAATCCATGAGATTCCGTATCACTTCTGTTTGATCAATACTGGATTCTATTAGAAGATATCCATCTTTTTCGAGAAAGTCAGAGGCTTTGCCAATAATTTCTCTAATAAAATCAAGACCCTCTTTGCCTCCCTTAAGAGCCATCCCTGGTTCAGGCCATCCTGTTCTCATCATACGATCTGTTTCTTCATCCGTTAAATAGGGAGGATTTGTAATGATGATATCAAAGGACCCCTCTATTTTATCAAATAAATTGGATTCGATAACTTCCAGCTCTTTTCCCAGAATCGATGTACTGTTTTTTCTGCAGATTTCAACAGCTGCACCGGATATATCGGAGCAGATAACATTAAGGTGTGGTATTGTGTGCTTCAGAGCAATAGCCAGAGCACCTGAGCCTGTACATAGATCAAGAATGTTTTTCATCTGAGGAAAATCTTCCAGTATTTTTACTGCAGTTTCTACAAGCGTTTCTGAATCCGGTCTCGGAACAAGAACATTTTCATCTACATAGAAGGGCAGACCAAAAAATTCTTTCTTTTTTATAAGATAAGAAACTGGATAGTTTTTACTTCGTTTGTTAAGAAGATCAAAATATGACTCATAATGGGTTCTGCTGATTTTATCGGGATATGAAGCCAAAAGTTTCTCTTTTGATATACCCAGAACATAAGTCAGTAGAATCAGAGCGTCCAGGAACGGTGTTTCAGAAACCCTGGCCGAGTCCTGAAGTAATGAAGCTCCTTCTTCAAGAACTTCTCTAATAGTATTCATTTTTCCTGGAGAGCTTCCTGGTTAGCTGAAAACTGCAGACCGTCTATTATCTCGGTCATATCTCCCTGCATAATATATTCCAGTTTGTAAAGGGTAAGGTTTATCCTGTGATCTGTTACCCTGTTTTGCGGGTAATTATAGGTTCGAATCCTTTCAGATCTGTCACCACTTCCAATCTGGCTTTTACGGTTTTCAGAACGTTCCTTTGCTTTCTTTTCCGCTTCAGCTTCATATAGTCTTGCTCTAAGTACTCTGAAAGCTTTAGCCTTGTTTTTTATCTGTGATTTTTCGTCCTGACATGTTACTACAAGCCCTGTAGGCAAATGGGTGATACGGACAGCCGAATCTGTAGTGTTTACACTCTGGCCGCCAGGTCCCGATGATCTGTATACATCTATCTTTAATTCTTCATTCTTTATCTGAATGTCTGTTTCTTCCGCTTCGGGAAGTACAGCGACAGTAACTGCTGAGGTATGTACTCTTCCTCCGGATTCAGTCGCGGGTACCCTCTGAACTCTGTGAACACCACTCTCATACCTGAGGGTTCCGTAGACATCCTTTCCTGATATGGAAAAGGCGATCTCTTTGAATCCACCTATACCTATTTCGTTTGTCGACATAACTTCAGTTTTCCATTTATGAGTTTCGGCAAAACGAGAGTACATCCTGTAAAGATCGGCCGCAAACAGTGCTGCCTCGTCTCCACCGGTGCCTGCGCGTATTTCCATTATTATATTCTTTCCATCCATCGGATCTTTAGGAACCAGAAGCAGCTTTAACTTTTGTTCCATTTTTTCACTTTTTGCTTTCAGACCACTTAGTTCTTCTTTTGCCATTTCCCTCATTTCCGGATCACTTTCCTCGTCTATAAGGGTTTTGGCATCATCAATTTCATCCAGAAGAACTTTATATAGCTCATAGAGATCTGTGGTCTCTTTGATATAACTGTATTCCTGCATTACTTTCCTGTAACGATCCCTATCCTTCATTATATCCGGATCGGCAATCTCTTTTTCCAGTTCTGCACACTTAGTAACTATAGAATCAAGTTTATTTTTCATGGATTAAGCAGTCTCCTCAAAATCAGGGCATGTGTAGATTACAATTTCAAGATGATCCGGTTGTTTAATAGAGTCAGCTGCATCGATAAGAGCTCTGGTAACTCTGCATTTACCTTTTTTTATACATAAAGGACAGGCTCCATTTTCTCTTGGGTTTATTTCTATTTTCATAATTTTACCATATCAGAAAAAATGGAGTCGTTCAATTAGAGCAGTTCTCATTTTGATTTTTATTATAGATCAGGATGGTTTGACTATCATAAAAATGAGAAATGCAGTAACAGTTATCCTTGTAAAAAAAACGGTTTATAGCGAACCCATCGATTTTAATCGATGGGTTCTGCGGGAACCGTGCGAAGCAATTAATTGAAATGTATAAAATATCTTATTTTGATTTTTATTGCTGATTGAGATAGCAGTCAATCATTATCAATTATTACCTTCAGCTCGTTCAATCGGTGCTTCAGTCTGATAAATCCGAATATGCTGCCGCAGAACCCCCCTGCTATGTGAGCAAACTCTGCAATATCATTACTTTGGAAAGACTGGAAAACTTCTTTAACAATATACAGGGCAATAATGAGAATAAAGGTAAGAGGTATTTCACCCTTTTTAGTATTTGTAAAAGGGGCCAGAAGTATCATCATAAATGCAACACCGCTTGCTCCAAGGAGTGCCCCCTGGAACAACAGACTGTTTAGTATCCCAGTTACCAGTGCAGTTATAATGATCATTATCATTAGGGAGAAAGATCCGTACTTTTCTTCCAGAATTGGGCCAACCAGGAGAATTATTGCGAAGTTGCCAAGAAGGTGTTCCCAGCTAATGTGCCCTGCAATATGAGAGAAAAGCCGCACATAGCTTAGAATTGAACCTGTATCAAAGTGTTCTCTGCCGGGTACAATAAACCATACAGGAATCAGATCGCCTCCAAGTATGGAGTTTAGAAAAAGAACCAGAACAGCTATAAGGAAATAGTTAAGAACCACTGGAGCATTGTATCGAATTTTCATTATTACACCTTATTAACTGAAGGTTGAAAAGTCAACATTTAATTGACAATATGACCTTTCTGAATGTACTCTTTAACCAATAATATTTTGGGCGCGTAGCTCAGCCGGATAGAGTGCTTCCCTCCGGAGGAAGAAGTCGCAGGTTCGACTCCTGTCGCGCCTAATTGTAAGCTGGAGATACACAAAAGTGACAATCTCCTTTTTGCAGTCTTTCGTTCAGAAACTCCAATATGCCCAGTCTCTTAATGGCTAATTTAAGATCTTATGCAGATTTTTTTATCATGTATTGCTTACAATAAAAGATACTGATATACAGATGAGTACTTGATGAGAATAATATGATTATAAGAAAATTCAAGAAAACCTGGTCTGAATATCCTCATACTTTCTGGATACTGGTAGCTTCCACCTTTATCGACCGCCTGGGCGGGACCATGCTTTATCCCTTTTTTGTTCTTTATATAACACGTAGATTCGGAGTCGGTTTAACCGAAGCTGGTATTTTGCTTGCTGTTTTTTCACTGACCGGAATGGCAGGCAGCATTATCGGCGGTGCTTTGAGTGATCGCTATGGCAGAAAGAAGCTGGTAATTTCCGGCCTGCTCTTTAGCGGAATGGCCAGCCTGGTGATGGGGTTCCTGGAAAGTTACTCCATGTTCTTTGTTTTTGCATTTATAGCTGGTTTTCTGGGAGATCTCGGAGGTCCTGCACGGATGGTGATGATTTCTGAAATACTGCCGGAAGAGCAGCATTCAGCAGGGTACAGTATCATGAGAATTTCAGGTAATTTAGCATGGGTAATCGGGCCTGCCATTGGCGGTTTCCTTGCTGCATACTCCTATCTTATCCTGTTTGTTTCCGATGCCGTTACCAGTGCAATTACAGCATTGATAGTTTTTCTGAAGATTCCGGAAACACTGGATCACCAGGAAAATAGTGAGAGGTACGAATCTTTTATAGAAACCTTGAAGGGCTACAAGCGAGTACTTGGTGATCGAGTATTTCGATCATTTATTATTTTTTCGATTCTGATGCTCCTTGTTTACCAGCAGCTTTACAGCACCTATGCAGTATTTTTACGGGATGTTCATAGTTTTCCTGATAGCTTCTATGGTTTTCTCCTTAGCATAAATGCATTCGCAGTTGTTCTTTTTCAGATGCCTGTAACAAGGTGGACTGCAAAGAGAGACTCTTATTTAATGATGGCGGCCGGTACATTCCTGTTTATAATTGGATACACTGCTACAGGGATTGTTGCAGGAGCGGTCATGTTTACTGTAACAATGATGGTGATAACACTCGGTGAGATGATAATCATCCCTGTCAGTCAGGCTCTTGTAGCCCGGCTTGCTCCTAAAGATTTAAGGGGAAGATATATGGGGGTATACAATTTTTCCTGGTCTGTGCCCTCCCTTGTTGGCCCCTGGACCGCGGGGCTGATAGTAGATAACATGAATCCCCGTTTTGTCTGGTATCTTTGTGGAGTTCTTGCATCGATTGCTTTTGCAGGGTTTCTTATGCTGTGGAAGGAACAGAAGAAATCTTCAGGTTTGGAAATAAAAGTTTACGTAGAGTGATAATTTACATATCATCTTTTCATAGAATAGAAAAAAGAGAATACATAAACATTTAAAAAAAGGAGCTGACACGATAATAGTTAAGTTATAACTTAATTATTGTTGACAATTGAAGCTATGTGGGCTAAATTAATTATTAAAGGTGATAAAATTGATATATATCAACTTCATCTGGATAATGGTGAATGTGAAGGAGAGGATTTCTTTAGTAAGAATCCGAAACTTCGAAAGGGTTTTTTCCATTATCTTGAGTTTATAGCCGATAATGGAACAGTTGGTTTAACAGTAGAACAGTTCAAATGCTGGAAAGAGGGTTGTGAAATGTTCTGTGAATTAAAGAAACGGGATTTTCGGATTGGATGTTTTCAAAGCGATAAAAAACTGTTACTCGTAAATATTTTTCCTAAAAAGGGAAGAAAAGAGAAAAGACTATATCAGAGAGCAGTGAGATTAAGGAACAATTTTAACAATTCCCCAGATTGGAGGCGATAAGATGGCTACTTTCATAGGAAAGTGGGATGATTTTAAAAAAGAGGTAGAGAAAACACCGGAGTTTATATCAGAAGAAATAGCTTTTAAGATTGCATTGGAAATTAATAAACAACTTGAGAATGTAGGTATGACTAAGAAAGAATTTGCTAAATCGCTTGGAGTTAGTAAACCATATGTTTCTCAAATACTTCAGGGTGAAAATAATATGACAATATTATCAATATGTAAGATTGCCGTTACCCTCGGTTTGCAACCAGAAATAAGTTTTAATGATTTAAATGTACATAGAGAAAATAAAGAATACAGCTCTGTTTCGGTTTGTTGGGAATCAGCAAACAATAGTCCATCTATTGATCAAGATATTATACCTGAGAGAAAAGCAGCAAAATCTGGAGTATTTGATCAATTTGGAAATGATTTAATCAACTCACTCTCTCCATCAAGGCTTGCAGAAGCTGTATAATTTAAGGAGTTTGATATGGATTTATCAACTGAGAATAAAGAAATCTTATTAAATGAGTTTGAACTTGTTCTACAAAAGTTAAAAGAAAATGTTGATCTTGGAAAGAAACTCTATTATTTTAGCGCATTGCACGGAATTGTTAGGCACATAATGAATATCAATTATGATGATTCATTAGTTTATCTGCATCATATTTTACAATCTACTCATTCTGCTTTTACAAATAGATTAAACGCTATGATGAATAATGCTGAAAAACCAATTGAAATTACTGATCAAATGATTAACAAACTCTTTTCACTAGTTAATGAACTATATAAACATATAGAAAAGGAAAAGGATTACAATTCTATTCTTGAAAAAATGATCGTATTATCATATGCAACTACTGGAAATGGATTCTATCTATATGACAAAGGCTTGCTTAAAATATAAAGCAGGCCTTCACATTTCTACATATAATACCATAAATAATACTTTTCTGCGGCATAAGAAGGGGTGGTGGAAAAAACGCCCGGACAGCCCGGTGGAGGTACGGAACCGGAAAAAGCTGTCCGGAAAAGCGGGTTTGGAGCCAGGGGAAGACTTTCCCCTTCATGATTATGATTGAAATTACTGAATCAAGGAGTTCAGAATAGTTTAGTTGCTTATCTCTCATACATGGATTAAAATAACTATCCGGGGGCAGATATGGACAATGACAACAGCAAAATGGAATTCAGATTCAGTTTTTATACTCAGAAGTATAAGGAATCTATAGCTTTTTATAAGGATATACTTAAATTACCGGTTGTTAATAGCTGGAATCGTGGATTCAATGACAGGGGATATCTGTTTAAGGCAGCATCCGGTCATATGGTTGTTCTTCAGAGTGCCACAAAACA
>SDBV01013759.1_pt1 | contig 10257 bp, 9 predicted proteins | sample 2277081 | NCBI WGS metagenome assembly SDBV01 (sample SAMN10402039, study PRJNA504765) | marine sediment metagenome | isolation source: marine sediment core GS10_PC15, 223 cmbsf | place: Arctic Ocean: Southern Knipovich Ridge | collected 2010 | reverse complement strand
AAAATCTATAACTATTCTTTTATTGTCAATTGGTAAAAATCTTTTATCAAAAGTTATATTAACATCTTTAAATTTCTCAACATCTAAATTAGTACAATCTATTAGAACATCAGCATGTCCTTTCAAATTCAAGTCCAGAGCAACAACACTTGTTTCTTCATATCTAAATCCTTTATTCCCACATACACATTTTTCTGGTCTGAATATTGGTTTATCTTTCCCATATTTTCTAGTCTTATTATCTTTGTATATTAATTCTATATCTTTTTTTGATAATTTTGTTTTTATTTTTCCCTTATCATCAAACATATAACATAATTTATTATTACATCTCCATTCCCCCAATAATACATTTCCAATTCTATTAAAATATTTTACCCACCTACTATGCATATTATGACCCTTATCAAAGAGTCTTAATTTCTTACTATCAAAAGGTTCAAATTCTAAAGTTATATAACCTTTTTGAACATAATGTTTATATTGTTGAGTTCTGAGACAATTATGAGTGACAATACAATGATCAGTAAGATATAATCCATTTTTATTTTCAACAGTAATACATTGTACTTCTTTCTTACCTATTAATTCTACATTAGCTATAATTTTTTTTATCTTATGTTGTCTAATTACTCCTCTCTTTTTTTTTCTTCTTAAGTGAAAAAGATCTTTAGTATCATTATACCCAATACTACATCTATATGAAATTAAATGTGTTGTTTTGTGAGGATGAATCCTACAAATTCCTCCTACAGATTCAACTAACCATTTAAACTGTAAAGCTAATTTAGATGAACTAGTAGAAAAACTAGCATGTCCTTTTTTCCCAATTGTCCCATCAGTATCCATTAATCCTCTTATCAACTCCATTCTGTCCTCAGTTCTTACATATAGATATTCTTGTGGAATAAATCTATCTTTAGAATATAATCCCATCATTCCATATCCCCTAAGAGTTTGTTTGTAAATATTAATATGCCTTCTCTTCCCTTTTTTAAAGGTTATTCTATGTTGAACATTGTTCATCCTAGACCTTAATTCATAATCATCGTTAAGACAACTTTTAATTTTATCTATAATTTCTTGATCAATATTCGTAATATCTAAAGTATTACATCTCAAACACCCATCTCCAATAATAGCCCCCATTAAATATGGGGGAATTAACTTAGGAGCATTATTAAATATTTTTATTTTTTTAGTTAATTTGATTGTTAAAGCTCTTAATCCTTTAGGAGATAAATATTTATTAAGTATGTATGACATATCTACAATTTTTGGCTTTACATAACTCAAATAGGTACTGTCAACTTCCCATAAATGATCCTTACAACATTCTACTGTGTCTCCATTCTCAAAAGTTATTTGATAAACTGATTTTAATCCTTGAGGATATATTTTTATTACTTTAGTAATTCCTCCTTCTGTATCACATATTTCATCTCCAATCTGTATATCTTTCATCTTTTTAGGACCATATGGAGTTTGTATAATAGAATCAAGAGGCTGTGCTTTTCCCAGTTCCGAAGGGTGATAATGTTCATAACTTCTTTCAGTTTTTCTTTGATATTGATTCCATCTCATATAGGTATCAATTACTCCCATTAAAGAAGATATCTCTTTTGGGGTATATTCTTCATATGCCATTTTTTCTTCCTAATTTAAAATTTTGTATTCTATAAGTTTCAAGAAAACTCCGTTACTTTAAATCAAAATAAATTAAAGCTAACTTAAGTTCTTTATATTCTACTATATTTTTATTATTTTTTATCTATCAATTTTTTAATCTGAGAAATGGTTAAGAGATATCCATTTTTTTTATCATACTTATCCCAGATTTCAAGCATTTCTCGATATCTATTAAGCATCTTGTAATGGCTGTTGACATCTATATCTCCCTTTCCTTCTGACAAATCTTTATAAAGATCATGTCTAAATAAATAGCTTACATATCCATATTGATTTATTTCATAATTTCCGTCGAAACCAGAAAATTTTATGTCAGACTCTTCCAAATCTTCCTTGTCTTCTGCTTCTTTATATGAGGCCATGATTGAACTATACATAGTAAGGATTTTATGAACCTCCCTACATTCATCCTCAGAAAGTTCCTCACTAAAACATATTACACTATTTGAATAATCAAGTGTATATCCTTCTTCAATCGCTTCTCTGCATTTTGAATAATAATTCGCATCGTCAGGATATAACTTTTCAAGAATTTTAAATTGATTAGTAATTATTAACTTATTTGTTATGCTCAAACTCATTTTCATTTTTTCCCTTTCAAATTTTAATTTTTCCATTTTTTTCTTCCTAATTTAAAATTTTATATTCTTCTTTTGCTTCTTTTAATTTTTCTTTTAATTTTTCTTTGCCAAATTTTTTAATAAAATCATCTGGATCCATATTATTATCTAAATAAACTGGTATAAAATAAATTCCATAAGATATTAAATAATATTCATCATATAATTTCATTGCTCTTTCTATAGCTCTTTTTCCCGGTTGATCTCCATCAAAAAGTAAATAAAAATAAGAACAATATTTAGCAAGTAATGCTATTTGAAATAGAGTCAAAGCACTTCCGCACATTCCAACTGTCATTTTAAATCCATTAGAATGTAGAGCCATTACATCAAATTCTCCCTCAACTAAAATAACTCTATTAGTATTTACTATAGTTCTTATAGAATAAGATAAACCATACAAATAAGAGCCCTTATCAAAACTTTCGTGCCAAAATCTATTTGAATGTGATTTATTTAAATGACGTGTAGTTAAAACAATTAAATTATTATAAGCATCGTAAATTGGAGTTATTATTCTTCCTCTTAATCTATGATTTACATCTTGAGGGCAATAACCCACTTCAAATTGTTCAATAATTTCTTTTGATAATTTTCTTTCGTCTATTAAATAATTAAGAACTTTTTTTCCTTCTGGTTTCTCAAGAGTTATTTTTGCTGCTTCAAGTATTTTCTGCCTCTCTATTTCTAAAAACTTATCTTTCAAATTTATTTTTTACCTTTATCTGGCTTCGCCTTATATTGAACAATCTCTGTCGGCAAAATGACATTATCTTCTATTGCTTTTTTCTTTATATCAGAAATTAATTTAAAAACAAGATTATTAGATTTAAGATACTCAATAAATTTTTCTTTCCCTTCAATTCTATCTTTCATATCTCCCCATTTAAAAGTGCCATTATAAACAGTAATTAAATTAATTTGCCGACCAGTATCAAATATCACTTCTTCTATATTAGGAAAATATGCTTCATAGTAAATGGGAATTTCAAGAGTATGAAAAACTGGCTTACCAAAACGATTTTTCTCTATTCTAATATTAGCATGACTACCAATAATAATCTCATCTCCACTTTCATCTATTCTCGTTAGGAGAGCTTCTTTCGATTTATTTCTAGCAATTCTTAAACGAACAGAAAAAGCATGTTTTACAGCATGACCTCCTGGAGTATTTTCAGGATTGCCAAACATAATACCTACTTTTTCTCTAACCTGATTAATAATGATTAATAAAATATCATTTTTAGCCAGAGCCTGTGCTATTCTTCCTATTTTAGCACTAAAAAGACGAGAGAGCAAACCAACATGTTGTTGTTCAAAAGAATCCGTTTGCACAGCCAACGGGACCAAACTAGGCAAAGAGTCTAAAACAATAACTTTAGGTCTAGGTTTTTTAACAATTTTGCCATCAACAGTTTGTTTAATTTCCGGAGCAAGTGCCAATCCTTCTATCACTTGAAGTACTTTTTCAGCAGTCATATTATTTTCTTTTGTATCAACAACAAGAATATCTTTTGGAACACATCCATTAATCAAAGCCAATTGTTTTGAAAAACTACATTCTGCATCAATCCATGCCGCTGTATATCCCATTCTCTGAGCATTCCCAACAACACGATAAGCAAGAGAAGATTTTCCCCCTCCTTCAGGGCCATAAAATTCCACAAGTTTACCTACAGGTAATCCTAATGGTTTTGAAGGATCATAGCCAGCAACCGCACTAAGATTAGTTTTGGTAGGATCGTCTCCATAAATAATAGAAAAATCCAAACGAAAATGCCCAGTAGGGATGTATTCGCTAGGCTCTACATCCCCACTACCAATTATAAATCCCTTTAAATTATCAAACCCTAAATCATCATTGCTCTTTTTTTTTGATTTTGCCATAGATTTTTCTCCTTACCATCCAAGCTCGTTATCAGAACCACTATTCCCGCTATTAGTCTTTTCATTTGTTCCACTATCAGGATTAGTTGTTGGTCCTTCTTCTCCATCAGAAAAAAGCCTTGCCTCTGCTTCCTCTACAGTACAGAATTTATAAAATTTCTGTAGTTTTTCTTTATCGCTATTTCCGTCAGAATCTTTTAATTCTTCTTTTATTTTTTCTTTTTCTTCATCAGTAAGAGGAGTCTGATTAAGAAAAGTAATAGCATAATTAGTATTAAGCCCAACTCCTGTAATCTTTATTTGCCAATCTCCTCCATCCGCTCCTCCACCTGGCTTCTCTCCTGTAGCTTCAAATCTATTACGAAATTCTCTAAAAACAGTTTGAGGACCTTCCATAATTTTTACCTTTTCATCTGCTCTATCTATTACATAAATAGCATAACGCTTGGCAGGCTTTTTTAATTCAGGATGAGTAGCCATCATTTGCTCAATAATTTCTTCTGATACAACTGCATGTCTCTTTTTCCCATTTTTATCATGAAAAAATTTCCAAAAACGAACAGGAAGAAGCAAAGGTCTTATCTTAAAAGTATTTCCTGTTTTTAATCTCAAAAATTTATTTCCATTACCACTATCCGGTGCTACTTGATCCCATTGTACAAAACCCATAATCATATTCTCCTATTAAAAAATTATTACTATTATTCTATTCTTATATACTTTTAACATTCACTTTTCAATTATAAAATTTCATTCCATTCGACCTCCCCTATTTTCTCTTTTTCTTTATGAACTATTTCTCCGCCAGAAATTTCATCAAAATCATCTAATCCATCTGATGATTGTTTTTGTTGTTGATATTCCCTATTGTTACTAGTTCTTTCATACCTACCAACTGGCTTTAATTCCATACATATAGAAACTTTCCTACTTAACATTTCATGAGCAGCTTCTAATGTTTTTTCTACTTTATGACAATTATTATAAAGAGCTTCTAATTGAGAATAATAATATTCTAAATCTCTCATATGCTCCAATACTAATCCTTCTTGTTTAATTGATGGTTTTAAATATTCTATTCTAGCTAAATACCCTTTTAACATATCTTTTTCTATCCATCTCTTCCATAAAAAATACTGGGTATTACATCTAATACTTATATATTTTATTCTTTCTCTGTGTTGTTGGACTTCTTCCATTTTTTTTCGTACTATATCTTTATCAAAAATTTCATCTATAACATTTACATGAGCATCTTCTAATTCTTTATTTAATGTTCTGAAATTAAGTTGTCCTCCAAGTTTCTTTTCTGTTAATTCTACTAATTCTTTTTTTCTGTCATAAAATTTATTATACATAGGAGTAGGACTTTTTAATATCCATTTCACCTTATCTCCTACAAAATCAATTTCAGTATTATCAACAATAATATCAACAACAGTTTTTTTATTAATTTCTTCTTTATTTTCTTTTTTTTCGGGAATAAAATCAAAATCTATTTCTGTTTCTTTTTTATTTTCAATAACTTCTTTATTCTCAGGAAGAGAATCAAAATCATCATTATTGTCATCAAATTCTACTGTTTCTTCTTTTTTATTAGTAGAATTATTATCTTCTTTACACATTTTTTTCACTACTTCATGAGCATTTTCTTTATTATCGCTACTATTATTATTACTAACAATAACCATACCTTTCTCAATTTTCTCTAATTCTTTTGAAACTTCTTTTACTGTTTCTTCAAAATTATTTTCAAGAACAGAATTTTTAGAATCATCTCTATCTTTTGACGATATATCATTAAATAGTTCTTTAAATTCTTCTAATGCTTTTTTTCTATCTTGTGACATATTTTATTAATACTTCCTAATCAATAGAGTCAAAATCAATATCATTATCATCTTTTTTATTATTCTTATTTTTCTCTTTTACAATATTTCCACTAACACTACCAATACATCTATTAACTTTTAATTCTTTACAAATTTCATTATAAGTTTCCCTAAAATCATCTATTAATAATTTAGTTATTTTTTTAGTTTTCTTTTTTCTTTGTTCTTGATTTTCCCATTCTATCTCTTCTTCAATATCAATAACTACATCTAATTGTTCAAAATTTGCTGTTCTTATTTTTCTTATAATACTTTTTCTAATTTTACTTTTAGACATTTTAATTTCTCCTGTTTATTTTATTTTTTTCGGGAAAAAATAATTACTGTTTTCTTATTTTCTATTGAACATTTTTATTTAATATATTGTTTTATTATTCACTTTTCAATTAAAAAAATTTATATCTCCATTAATTCAAATCTCGAACATTTTGTTCTTGAGTTATATTCTTTTATTTTTTTCCTGAATTCTATTTCTTTATATCCTTCTTCTGTAATATATATTCTTTTATTATTAATATCATATTTATACCAATGTTCAGAACCATCAGAAGTTTTATAATATATTAAATTATTATTTTCATCATATTCTCGCCAATATTCATATAAAATTTCATATTCATCAATACATTTATAATGTATTAAATTCTTATTTTCATTATATTCTTGCCATAGTTCAAAACCGTCAGGACTCTTTAAGTATATTATATTGTTATTTTCATCATATTCTTTAATTTCTTTAATACTCATAATTTTATTATATGTCCATTATCTTAAATCTATTTGTTGATTTGTTTATTTCCTTATTCTCTTTAATTTTTGTTTCTACTTTTCTACTTTTTACTTTATTAAATTCTTCCTCTGTAATTTTAAATCTACAACCTTCTTCATCATATTTATACCAATTTTCATAATTATTAGAATTTTTTTCATAAATTAAATTACTATTTTTATCATATTTTTTATGAACTTCGCTACCATTAGAACCAATATAATATATTAGATTATTATTCTCATCATATTTCCACCATTCTTCACAACCATCATAATTTTTAAAATATATTTTATTATTATTTTTATCATATTTCCACCATTTTTCTCTACTATTTCTCCATCCTCTCCAACTATTTTTTTGATATATTAAATTATTATTTTCATCATATTTATACCAATATTCATCATTGCCCCAAAAATTTCTACAATAAATTAAATTACCTTTTTTATCATATTCTTTTTTATTTTTAAACATCTATATTTCTCTTAAAAATCTCATATTCTATTTATTTTTTTCGGGAAAAAATAATTAAACTCTTAAATTCTACTATTCTATTAAATATTATTATTTATAATATATTTTACTAAATATATACTATTTTTATTCACTTCTCAATTAAAAATTATAGTTTCTCTATAAATAAATCACAAGCATTTAAAAAATCTTCTTTATAAATATGATTTTTAAAGAACTCTCCAAAATCTAATATAAATCCATTTAATAATGCTACAGAGCTCAATTCTGCGTGTATTTTAATACATTTCTCTATATCTTTTCCAGGTATATAAAATCTATTATTATAAGAAATACCAGGAGTACCATCAATACATTTAGCAGAAAATTTTCTCTCTATTCTATCACTATATACATCCCATTCTCCAAAAGATTTTATTAAAAAACTATAATTTTCAGAATTACCCAAATATGTCATTAGACTCTATTCCCTTCATTTGTATTTTTTTTATATCATCTCTTATCATTTTAAATTCTTTGACTGCGTTTTCAGGGTTCTTTTTAATTTTATTTCCCCAGTAACCATTTTCCGCGAGGGCAAAAACGGTGCGGGTATCAACAATGCTGGTATTATTTTTCTCTACAAAATCACTCATATTTCCATAAGGCTGGTTTTTCTCAATTTCAGCGGCAGCGTTAATTCCCACTCCCTTGCACAACAAAGTAGGGCGAATTTCAGTTTTCTCAGAAGTAGAGGTACTCTTTTTTTCTATTTTATATTTTAATTTAGATTTATTGATATTCCTCGATAGGAATTTGATATTCATTTTTCTGGAAAATTCTCTCTCAAATTTCTGGGTACGGTCGTACTTGTCACCACTGGAATTATTAACTATTACATTTAAAAGACAGGTGATATATTCATCTGGGTAATTAGCTTTTAGATAGCAGGAAATGAAACTATTTATAGCATAAACTACAGAATGTGATTTGTTAAACCCATATCCAGCAAAAGGTAAAACAATTTTATTCCAATACTGCTGGGCAATGTCTCTACTAATTTTATTTTTTATACATCCTTCTATAAATTGTTTTTTAAATTTATCCATCAAATGTTTTTTCTTTTTTCCCACAGCCTTTATTAAAATATAACCCTGTGTAATAGATAATCCAGCCATTGCATTACAAACTTGCATTAATTGCTCTTGAAACACGATAATTCCGTAAGTGTCTTTTAAATAAGGTTTTACAAAAGGCTCAATAGAAGGATGAAAATAACTTATTGGTTCTTCTCCCTTTTTTCGGGAGGTGTAACGAGGGATATTATCCATGGGACCGGGGCGAAAAATCGCGATTGCCACAACTATATCGGAAAATTTGTCCACACCAAAATCCCTTAGCGTTTTTTGCATACCCCACTGCTCACATTGGAATACTCCTCCTAAATTTCCCTTTCTATATAACTCTAAAGTTTTATGATCATCAAATGGTAGATTATAAATATCTACATCTATATCATAATTTTTCTTAATCATTTTTAATGTATCTTTTATAACAGACAGAGTTGATAAAGCAAGAATATCAAATTTTATTAATCCCAATTCTTCTAAATCTCCAGGACTATACTGTGTCGCAAGAATTTTATTCTTGGCCAATCTGAGTGGGGCTATTTGGTTTATAGGAACATCAGAAATAACAATTCCCCCAGCATGAATAGACGTATTAGCAAAAATCCCCTCTATTTGTTCTGCGTGTTTTTTAATATCAGGGTATTTATCCATAAAATATTTAAAATCAGAAGAATGGTCATAAGCATCTTGAACTGTTCTTATAAAATAACTCTTACCATCTTCCTTGTCTCTAATTTTTATAACTCCACCTTTAGGAAAAGGATTTAAAATTTCATTGACTTTTGCCGCATTGTCAGTAACGTAGGCCTCTTTTCCCTTACAAAAAGAATCAGCGATATCAAGAGCTTTCGTAACTCTAGTTATAGAACTTTTAAATTGTAATGTTCCGTGCGTTCCGATATTTCCTACATTTTCTCTTCCATATTTTTTTATAATATATTCATAAACTTTGCTACGGCCAAAATCATCAAAGTCAATGTCAACGTCCGGGAGCCCCGCCCTAGCAAAAACTCTTTTTCCTTCTTCATTTGTATCAAATGCTAGGAATCTTTCCCAGAGCAACGAACTTTTTATTGGATCCACAATACGAGTTATATCTAAACATCTTAATAAAACACTAGATGCTCCGCTCCCGCGACCGGCTCCAACAAGAATTCCATTATTTCTAGCGAATTTTACATAATCCATTACTATTAAAAAATATGTAGCAAAATCATAATTATTATTTTTCTTAGCTACATGAACATCCTCTAACTCCATTTTTAATCGTTTTTTATGCTTTTCACTTTTATCCCATCCGATTCTACTCATACCCTTCCAAGCTAATTTCTTCATATATTCATAAGAATCTTTATATCCAGCAGGGATATCAAATTTCGGTAATCTCATTCCCCCAAATATATTATCTTCAATATCTTTTGTATTTATTCTTTCCGCCATTCTAACAGAATTTATAAAACATTCTGGGTGACTACCAAAAATTTCAGCCATTTCCTGAGCACTTTTTAAATAAAATTCTTTATGGACAAAACTAAGTCGAGTAGAATCTCGTAAACATTTTTTTTGGCCAATTGCTAATAAAATTTCATGCGTGAGAAACTGGTCTTTATGAAGATAGTGACTATCTTGAGTACAAATTACTGGAATGCTTAATTCTCTTGATAATTTAAATATATCTGGTATTATTTCTCTTTCTTCTGGAATTCCGTGATACATAACTTCAAGAAAAAAATTACCATTAAAAATTTCATTTAATAAACCAGTGGCTTTTTTTGCCTGTTTATAATGACCATACACTAAATTAGCATTAATAA
>SDBV01013758.1_pt1 | contig 10258 bp, 14 predicted proteins | sample 2277081 | NCBI WGS metagenome assembly SDBV01 (sample SAMN10402039, study PRJNA504765) | marine sediment metagenome | isolation source: marine sediment core GS10_PC15, 223 cmbsf | place: Arctic Ocean: Southern Knipovich Ridge | collected 2010 | reverse complement strand
GGGTGAAATTAGCCTGTGAGCGATGGCAAAATGCCTATAAGCGGGCAGAAGAGGGCTGTCTTTATCAATATAATGCCAAAAAAGCCGATAAATTCTGTCTTTTTGTCGAAAAAATGCCACATATTAAAGGAAAATGGGCAAAAAATAAGGAAAAAATAAGGCTTGAGGACTGGCAATGTTTCATATATTGCAATGTTTTTGGCTGGTATTCTGTCAAGACCGGGGAAAGACGTTTCCGGGTGGTTTATACTGAGGTTCCCAGGAAAAATGCGAAATCTACTATGTCCGCGCCCGTAGCCATGAATTTGGGCTTTATGGACAATGAACCCGGCGCCGAGGTCTATACTACGGCTACGAAACGGGAACAGGCCCGGATTGTATTTAATATTGCCCGGCGGATGGCCCAGCGCGAATCGGGATGGAGAAAAAAATTTAATGTGGAGGTTGGCAAGCATGCAATTTTTAACGATCTTACGGATTCCAAAATGGAGCCTCTTTCGGCTGATTATTCGAGTCTGGACGGGCTTAATATTTACGCCGCGGTTGTTGATGAACTTCACGCGCATAAAAATCGTGAACTTTTTGAGGTCATCGAAACGGGCACCGGCGCGCGAACCCAGCCTCTCCTCTGGCTCATCACGACTGCGGGGACGGATCGGGCCGGGATCTGTTACGAGCAAAGAACCTATTGTACCAAAATTCTGGAAAGAATATTTCAAGACGAAACGTACTTTGCGATAATTTATACTATTGATAAGGACGATGATTGGACAAAAGAAAAATCCTGGAAGAAAGCGAATCCGAATTACGGAATATCGGTCAATCCGGACGATTTGAGGCGTAAGGCTAAAAAAGCTATGAATACGCCGTCCGCAGTCAATGGATTTCTGACTAAACATTTAGATGTCTGGGTAAATGCCGGGGAAGCCTGGATGGATATGCGGCAATTTGAACAATGCGCCGGCCAGGTCAAGATAGAGGAGTTTTTAGGGGAACCCTGTTACGTGGGTATCGATCTGGCCTCAAAACTGGATATTGCCTCGATGTATGTCATGTTCACCCGGGTGGAAGATGATGGCTTGCCTCATTATTATTTTTTCGGCCGGAATTATTTACCTGAAGATCAGATTGAGGAATCCCCCAACGCTCAATATGCGGGTTGGGCTAAGACCGGCGATCTGATCACCACGTCGGGCAGCATTATTGATTATGAGGTCATTGAAACTGACCTCGATCAATGGCAAGAGGATTTCTTGATTGAAGAGGTGTGTTACGATCCATTTCAGGCTACCCAGTTTGCCACGAGAGCGGATTCAAGGGACTTTGTAATGGTAGAGGTCGGGGCCACCGTTAAAAACTTCTCTGAACCTATGAAAGAGATGGAGGCCAGCGTGATTGACGGCCGATTTCATTTTAATAACGATCCGGTCCTGGCCTGGGCCGTTTCCAACGTAGTTTGCCATACTGACTTGAAGGATAACGTGTTTCCGCGTAAGGAACTACCACAAAACAAAATTGACCCGGTTATAGCCTGCCTGATGTGCATAAACCGGGGGGTTGTAGCCAAACGGGAAGAAGGGGAGGTTGTTATAAGCGTGATATGAGAGAAATTAAGTGTCGAGCTGTAATTAGGGGCGATGCCGGAGTATATGATGTTTGGATAATAGATAATCTTTATCAAAAGGCTTTGGTGCAAAGGAATTGTGGCGATGAGTGGGTTGAATATAAAAAAATAAAGTACCTATGGCAATTCACCGGCCTGAAGGATAAGTATAGCAAGGAGATTTATGAGGGAGATATTTGGAAACTTGGTGATGTTTTTTATAAGATTGTTTTTGTGTGTACCGATTTTAATACGGGCATCAAGAAAAGGGCTGGCGATAATTATACGGATATAGGACATCAAAATTCAATAAGAGGTGAAATCATCGGTAATATTCACGAGAACCCGGAGTTATTGGAGGAATAATATGCGAGAAATAATACTTAACGGAAAAAAGGTAAACGATGAATCGGATGCCTATGTAATCGCGGATATTTCCGGGAATCATGGCGGCAGCCTGGAATTATGCAAGGAAATGATCGAGTCGATCCAGGAATGCGGCTGTGATGCGGTCAAGTTGGTAAAGCGGACTAACCGGGAGCTTTACACTGATGAATATTTCAATAAGCCGTATGACAACCCGAATTCATACGGAAAGACCTATGGCGAACATCGGGAGGCCTTAGAATTTAACTGGGAGCAATATTGTGAACTTAAAAAATTTGCTTTTGATCTTGGTATCACTCTATTTGCCACGCCGTTTGATATTCCGGCCGCTGATTTCCTGAATGAACTCAACATGCCCATATTTAAGATTGCATCCGGTGATTTGACAAACATTCCGTTGCTCAAGCATGTGGCCGGTTTCGATAGGCCTATGATTATCTCTACCGGGGGTTCACGCTGGGAAGATATTATACGCGCCGAAGAAAGTTTAAGGGAGGGCGTGAAAATAGCCTGGCTTCAATGTACGGCCGCTTATCCGGCTAAAATCGAGCAGATGCAGTTGCGGGTTATTGAGGAAATGCGAGAATTTTTCCTCTCAAACGTAATCGGCCTATCTGATCATTATGGTGGGATACTTTCCGGTCCCATAGCTTATATGTTCGGAGCCCGGATATTCGAGAAGCATTTTACCTTTGGTCATGCCATGAAAGGCACTGATCATGCCTTCAGCCTCAAGCCAGACAGGATGAAACGGTTTGTAACCGATCTAAGGCGCACTAAATGGGCTATGGCGGATAGCCGGAAACAACCGTTTCCCGATGAGGCTGAGCCGATCCGCAAGATGGCAAAGGCGGTATATCTAAATAAAGATTTGGATGGAGGGATTATCATTAGCCGTGAAAATTTAGTATTGCTTTCCCCTGCGGACGGGATACCGCCCTATGAATTAGAATCTCTGATCGGCAAAAGAACTTTGTTTGATATCAGGAAGCATGAACCCTTAAAAAAGGAGTATTTCAGTGAATAAAAGATTAATTGAAATTTTAGAGGATATAGCCGAGCGTTTAACCAAAAATCAGGAGGCTATTGAATTTTTAATGAAAGAGCATATAGAAAGCATGAAATTGATTGGCCGATTGGCCGATGCTCTTTTAACTCAACAGACCAGAATAGAACTTCTTAATAAGGCAATGCTCAATTTTATTCCAGATGAAGACAGAAGGGGGAATCAATTAATCCAATGAGTCAAAAAGAAGAAATTTTACGAGGCATGGCTCCTTTATTTGCCGAAGCGAAAGAAAAAGGACTATGGTTTCAGGGCATAATATTTGGACATGATGAAATTAAATTTTCTCCAAAAGAGTTTCGAGAACAGCATGAAAAGGGAAAATATATATGGAGTGCGGAAAACTGGAAGTTGATTAATCCACGAGATATTCTCGCTTCGCTAAATAAAAAAATCGACCAAGTAGAAGATGAACGCCGGAAATTCATAAAAAGGATGGAGAAGGATGCTCCTCTCCCCCGGGGCCAGGTGGAGAGCAAAGATGATTGACTTTGATTTATCCGGCCAGACGGCAATCGTAACGGGAACCTCGGGCAACCTCGGGCCGATATGGGTTGAGGCTTTAAATGAAATCAACGTGAAGGTTTATGGTTTGAATTTGCCCGATCATGATATTAGCTCAATGCAAGATATTTCGGCTTATATGTTATGGATGAATACTGACATTGACATCCTCATAAACAACGCCGGTATTGACAACCCGCCTGAAACCAAATCAACCTTTTTCGGTAATTGGGATGAAATCCTGGCTGTCAATTTAACCGGGGCCAAGAATATGATTGAGGCCGTGCTTCCCGGAATGCTTGACCGTGGCCATGGCCAGATAATAAACATCGGCTCAATGTACGGCCTGGTCAGCCCGGATAAACGGAATTACCCGGATGGATTTGAGAAACCGGCTGCCTATGGTGCGTCCAAGGCCGGTCTAATGCATCTGACGCGCCTTGTAGCGGCCCAATACGGTCAATACGGTATAAGGTGTAATAATTTGGTCATAGGGGCCGTGGGCAGTCCGTCACACGCCCCTAAGTTCAAGGAAAAGATGACTTCGGCTATTCCGTCCGATCGGATGGCGAATAAGGAGGATTTAAAAAAGGCCCTGTGGGGAATCTTGGCTTCTGATTTTGCCAATGGCGCTAACTTTTTACATGATGGAGGGTATACGTGTCTTTGATTAGAAAAAATTTAAATGAAATTTTATTAAAATATATTCCATCATTATCAGGTGATAGTATAATTCCCGATGATTTTGAAATAAGAATTATGGTAATAAAATTATTTGATATGCGTACAGAAATTGAAAAATTTATTAAAGATAATTTTACGGAGAATCCATGAGCCGAATAATCTGTTTCATACCGGCCCGATCCGGCAGCAAGCGTATTCCCCATAAGAATATCCGGGAACTGGCCGGTCATCCTCTTATGGCCTATACTATAACCGTGGCCCTGGACTCCGGGATATTCGATAAGGTCTATGTGGTATCCGATAGCCGGGAATACCTGAATATTGCCTGGGAATACGGAGCTTTATGTATCGGAGAGGACGGACAAAAGGATTGGACGAAATCCAGGGACTACGATTGGATGAAAGCGGTTGCTGATGCTGGATATTTGAAGCTGGATGATTATTGGATGCTGTTGAGGCCCACGAGTCCGTTTAAGACCCCAAAAACGATTTTGCGAGCATGGGCGTGTATTCCATATCCGTTTATGTATACTACCGTGCGGGCCGTTAAATCGACAACGGCCCATCCGTTCAAATCTTGGATAATTAATTATAATCATATGTTCCCCTTTATTCCGCAATCCTATCATGGAGCGCCGCGCTTTGAATGTCAAACCCAGAATCTAGGCAAGGTCTGGATTCAATCTGCAACCCTCGAGGTAGGTCATGCTGCCGTTTTAGACGAAGGTACGTTAAGTGGTTTTGGAATAATCCCATACTACTGTCAGGACCATGAAGGCATAGATATAAACACCGAAGAAGATTGGCTTTATTGTGAATTTCTTATTGAAAAAGGGCTGGCAAAATTGCCGGAAGTGAGGAAGATATGAAATACATTAAAAATCATCTTGCGGATATCGGTTTAATTATCATAATGATATGCGGTTTCGCGGTAATATTTCTGATCGTATCGGGGGTGATAAAATGAATCTTTATTATGTGCCGAGGAATCAGATGAAAGAGGGATGGTTACAGGTTTATGATCCGGATAATGAAGGTCATAATGATCGGCGACTTAAAAATATGGCCTCCATTCATCGAATCAATGCTCTCTACATGATTCAACAAGCCGGCGGCGGCCATATCGGAACCTGTTTCAGTTCGGCGGAAATCGTGACCTTGCTTCATCACGAGATATTACGGGAAGGCGATATCTTCTTTTCGAGCAAGGGCCACGATGCCCCGCTGTTTTATTCGGCCTTGATAGCCAAGGGAGTAATCCCGTTTGACGAAATACACACCTTGAGGCGTCCGGGCGGGCTGCCTGGTCACCCTGATATCAAGACACCCGGAATTGTAACCGCAACCGGAAGTCTTGGCATGGGTATCTCCAAGGCCAAAGGCATGATACTTGCCTGGCGCCTCAAGTATGCGTGGAATTACAAAAATTTCCCCAACAATAACGGAACTGTTTTCGTCCTGATGGGAGATGGCGAACTCCAGGAAGGCCAAGTCTGGGAATCGTTAGCCGGGGCCGTTCGGGATAAAATGAATGAACTTGTGGTCATTGTGGACATGAATAATATTCAATCCGATCTGCCAGTTATCAAGACGGCTTGGATGGGTAAATATGCCGAGAAATTCAAGGCCTTCGGCTGGCATACTGATTTCTGTCAGGGTCACGAGATAGACCAGCTCCGGGAAAAGATTAATGAGGCTATTGAATATAAGGACGGCCCGAGCGTGATATTTGCCGAAACGGTCAAGGGCAAGGGCGTGAGTTTCATGGAGGGGATGCAGGATAATGAGTTTTATCCTTATCATTCAGGGGCGTTAAGTATGGGCCATCCTTTTATGAATGTCGTAGATTTGAAAGGAAACTTATTGGATGGTGAATATGAAAGGGCCATAAAGGAACTTCGCGGGGATTTAAAATTAACCGAAATCGAAACGAAAGAGGATTACCGTTTTCAAAACAAGGGTAAATATCACAGGGAATTGATGGATCAGTATTTTATTGAATTAGAATCAATTCTTGATAATAATTCAAAGATCATTCTATTGGATTGTGATTTATTGGTTGATCATCATCTTGAAGATTTTAAATATAGAAAAACAGAGCATCTTCTTGAATTCGGAATAGCCGAACAGGATATGGTCAGCGCGGCCGGCGGCCTGGCCCTGGAAGGATTTATCCCGATCTGTCATAGTTTCGCCTGTTTTCTGACGCGCCGGGCCAATGAGCAGATTTATAATAACTGTACCGAGGGAACACATATTATTTATGTGGGTACTCTGGCTGGGGTACTGCCCAACGAGATCGGCCATAGCCACGAAGCCCTGCACGATATTGAACTCATGCGGACGATGCCGGGCATGGAAATCTTAACCCCTTATACCGGCGAGGAGGTCCGGAACGCTATTCGTTGGGCTGTTTTCAATACCGTGAAACCCGTTTATATCAGAATTCCGGTTATGCCGGACGTGGAGAGGATGAGAAGATGAGATTGGAATGGTTAGCAATTAATGATAGTAAAAAAGATCCTGAAGAAAGAATTCAGTATTCCGGCCATTTAAAGGAGCTAAATATTAATTTTGAAATTCCAAAAATTGATGGGCCTATCAAGGTTGAAAGTGAAAAAGATGTTTCCGATCTTCCAGAGCCAGTTATCAAGGTAATAATTGAGGCTGAATTAACGGGGTTTATTAATTTGCCAAAAAACTATAAAGATATTAATGGCTTTTTGCTTCTCAGTCATGACGATCCAAAAGTAACGCCTCAAAAACGCGATGCTATCCCAGTTTTAGGTATAACGGAAAAGCATTGGGAAGAATTTCATGATTTTGAATGGGAAATGAGACAATTTAAAAAGTTGACAGTTAGCTACTGGGACGAAGAAAGGGTGACGTTTTATGACTCAGATAAACAAGCCGACTAAACCACTACCTTTCAAACAAATCCAGGAAACCAAGTGGGAAAAATGGCGGGCCGAAACATTCTGGACGAAAGAGCCTGAGACTTTGAAATGGATTGAATCGTTTGAGCCGAGATCATTTTTCGTGGATGTAGGAGCTAACATCGGCCAGTATTCCTTATATGCTGCCTCATTTGGTCATTATGTATTTTCTTACGAGCCTCAACCGGCTAATTATCAATCATTACTCAGAAACATTGGATTGAATAAATTTTTTGATCTAATTACAGCGTATCCGTTTGCTTTAGCCGAAAAACAGAAAATAACGTCCATTGAATTAAGCTCGCGAGATACGGCGGGCAAGTCAGGATTACAGTTTCAAAAGCATGGGAGTTATTTTGTTCTGTGCATGACCCTCGAACCCCGTTATGATTACGTAAAAATTGATGTGGACGGTATTGAACTGGAGATTGTCCGGGGAATGAATTTTGATGTTCCATTGCCTAATATTCCAAAATCCGTTCTCATCGAAGTATCCCCAGACAATCAAGAAGAGATATTCGATATATTTCAAGAACATGGTTTTAAAATAGACCAGCGTTTCGAGCCTGAATCAATCGAGAATCATTCGACAAATCACCGGGAGGCTTCGGGCAGCCCGGTGAGGAATATCGTTTTTACGAGGAATTTATAATGATAAAAATATTATTGGGGATTTTTTTTATTGTTTTACCGTTTCTGGCAATTTTTGCGTTGGCATTTAAGGATTTCGGCTGGAAAGAAACTTTGTTAATAATATTATTTATTTGTTCGATTTTTGTATCGATATCTCTTGGCGCCTATTTATTAATCGGACCAAGTTAATCGTGAATGAAAAAGGAACCTAAACTTATATATTACCCGCCTCACATGCTTGATTATGTAGGCACTGGAGTTAAGTGGGAGGATTTAATGGCCGATAACTTTTCTACTCATACCGATTGGGGATTTCTGGAAAATACCCCACTGACTGGCCGGGAACAAAGCGTAGTCAAGTTAAAATATGGCAAGGGCCTGACCAGCAAGCAGACTTCCAGGGAATTGAAGGTTACTCGGCGGACGATTACCAGGGACTTGTCGAATATTAGAAAAAAGCTTGACACACCAGAATAAAAAGGGTAAAGATATGGCATGGTTGATTATGCTAAAAACATAGAACATCAGTTTAAGGTGTCCAGAAGGGCGACCCTGGAAGCCGTCAGCGCGGTTCAACCCACCTTAAAGTACATAACCCCCGTTTGCATTGCTGCGCGGGGGTTTTTTTATTCTATCTGCTGCCGTTTATTAAGAGGGGGCGGTTCTCGGGCTGTCAAGTTCGGCTTCGAAGGATATAACCATTTATATCACATCCTTTTCATAATCCTTAGTTTTTATTGGTTAAAAATCAGGATAAGTTCAGAATGCGGGGAAACCCGTGTATTACAGCTTGGCATCCCTTAATGGTGCCGGTGCGGTGGTGGGGTATACCGTAATCACCCTGGTTGGTAAGAGTAGGTAGAATCAAACTTGTTCAGGTAGTGTCAGGAAGGTGATTGTAACCCCCTCTTGATTGAATTGTGTCTAAATGTCCCCATAGGAATTTCTATAACTTATTAAAATTTAATACAATTTATATATAATTGTCCCTATTCCTTATATAGATAGAAAGGTTTTTTATCTATATGAGGTTTTTTTCGCGCAAAAAAGAGAAGCGCAGCATAACCGGCGAAGAGGAAGGCTCCTGGTTGTGGAATTTTATTGGCCAGGGAACGCGGTCTAAAGCCGGTCAGAACGTGAACGTAGATACCGCCATGAAAGTTACGGCGGTTTATGCCTGTGTCCGGGTAATTTCCGAGGCCATTGCTTCTACGCCATTTCTGCTTTATAAGCGAACGAAAGACCCTGAGACTAAAAAAGATATTAAAGAACGCGATACAAAACATCCCCTGGCCGATCTTATCAAAATATCTCCAAATAAAGAAATGACTGCTTACGAGATGAAAGAATTTATAGGCAGTTGCTTGACCTTACGGGGTAATTTCTATGCCTTCAAGGTTCAAAATGGTCTGGGCCGGATCATGGGTCTTCGGCCGCTTTTGCCGGGATACATGAAGGTTGAAAGAAAAGATGGCGAGATTGTTTATACTTATTCGCCGCCAGGATTAAATAAACCCTTGGTTTTTACACAAAAAGAAATCTGGCATATTAAAGGTTTATCCCAGGACGGCATTACCGGCATGTCGCCTATCGCTTTAATGCGAGAAGCTATTGGCTTGGCTATGAGCGCTGAGGAATACGGAGCTAAGTTCTTTGAAAATGATGCGCGACCTACCGTGGCGATTACCACGCCGGCTAAACTCAGTGACGATCAGGTAGAAAATTTAAAAAAGGGCTGGGCTGAAAGTTATGCCGGATCGAAAAACGCGGCTAATACGGCCGTACTTCAAGGTAATATGGATCTGAAAATTATCGGCATGCCCAATCAAGATGCTCAATTTCTTCAAACCCGTGAATTTCAGGTCGCGGATATTGCCAGAGCCTTTAATATACCGGGGGTTATGATTGGTCTGGTTGATAAGACTTCTACCTTTGCATCTGCCGAACAATTTTTTCTCAGTTTTGCCGTTCATACTATGATTCCGTGGTTCAGTAGGATTGAAAACAGCGCAAATTTTCATCTACTCAACGAACTCGACCGCAAGAAATATTTCACCGAATTTTTAATGGCTAATTTGACGCGGGGTGATATCAAGTCCCGATTCGAGGCCTACAACATAGCCATACAGTCCCGGATAATGAATCCGAATGAAGCACGGGCCTTAGAAAATATGAATCCTTATGAGGGCGGGGATGAATTCGCTAACCCGAATATAACTCCTGGATCGCCAGGTAACGGGGACGATCAGGAAGATGAGGACATAGAAGATGAAGAATAAACTTGAACGCCGGATCTTTTCTTTTGATCTGGAAGACAGGGCGGACGATGAGATTGGAAAATTTGTCGGACACGCCGCTGTATTCAATGAAATAGGCGAGGGAATGTTTTTCCGGGAACAAATTTCACCGGGAGCATTCAAGGCTTCGATCAAGAAGGATGATATC
>SDBV01013757.1_pt1 | contig 10259 bp, 14 predicted proteins | sample 2277081 | NCBI WGS metagenome assembly SDBV01 (sample SAMN10402039, study PRJNA504765) | marine sediment metagenome | isolation source: marine sediment core GS10_PC15, 223 cmbsf | place: Arctic Ocean: Southern Knipovich Ridge | collected 2010 | reverse complement strand
ATCAAAATCTTTAGCAATTCAATTATGCGAAAGTTTACCCTTGGGAATAACTTTATTTGACTCGACTTAGATTAATTTTGCTATAATACGCAATGATTTGCGAAGGAGATATTGATGTTCTTATTTAGCCCCTTATATTGGTTGCTTGTAGGCCCGGCCATAGCGCTGGTGGCTTGGTCTCAATATAAAGTCAAAAAAACATACAGGGATAATTCCAAAATCCCAGCCGCTGCCGGTCTGGCTGGCTCTCAATTGGCAAGGGCGCTTCTCGATCGCAACGAATTAACCGATGTCTCCGTTCAACCTGTTCAGGGTGAACTTACAGATCACTATGATCCGAGGGGCAAAGTCTTGAGGTTGTCCGGCGATATCTACAATGGACGTTCAGTTGCGGCGCTCGGCATTGTCGCTCACGAAGTCGGCCATGCTGTGCAAGATGCCCGTAAATATGTGCCTCTTCGCATTAGAGCAAGCCTGGTACCGGCCGCCTCATTTGGAAGCAGCGTTGGACCTCTATTGGTCATCGGCGGCATAATCTTCGCGGCGGGAAGCTCGTTTAGCGGCTTGTTGATTAATCTCGGAATATTATTTTTTGGAGCGGCGGTAGTATTTCAGATTGTCACCTTGCCGGTTGAATTTAACGCCAGCCGCAGAGCGATGGCAATGCTGGAAAACGGAGGATACATCGCGCAAGAGGAATATAAGCCCGCAAAACAGGTACTAAACGCCGCTGCGTTGACCTATCTGGCCGCGACTTTAGCCGCAATCATGCAGTTAGTCTATTATTTGATTCTTAGCCGCCGCAATTGAACTACAACGATATCGCTTGGAAAATGAATCCACGCGCCTTTGTTCTTGACTTCCTCGCCAAGTTTGATCGAAAGCCCGGGCATGTAAATCAAACGCTACCAAGCGCTCTTAAAAATTCGAATCTCGATCAGCGAGACAGGGCGCTTGTAACAGAGCTGGTCTATGGGATTTTACGCAGCAGGCTGTCACTGGATTGGCTTATAGGAGAATTCTCCTCAAAAGGGATATCCAAGATGGACTCGCGAGTGCTCAATTTATTGAGACTGGGCATCTACCAGCTGGTCTTTCTGGATAAAATCCCGTCTCACGCGGCTGTTGATACCACGGTTGAGCTGGCAAAGAAAGACTTCAGGCCAGGGGTCGTTGGTTTTGTCAATGCTGTCTTGCGTGAAACCGGAAGAAAAATTGACAACTTACCGTGGCCTGATCGAGTAAAGGAGGAGACGCTTTTTCTGTCGGTCTTTTACTCACATCCTCTTTGGTTGGTAAAATTATGGCTAAAAGAAGTTGGAAAGCAGAAAACCGAAGCACTTTTGGCAGCCAACAACACTCGCCCGTCTGTGGCGCTTCGAGTCAATACTTTGAAAACATCGCGCAAAGAGCTTATTGAATATCTCGAAAAGTTAGGCGTGGAAGCAAAAGCGGGGGAGTGGTGCCCGGAAGCTATCCACATCCAAGCCCTTGTACCTCAGGAAATTATCGATAAGGGCTTGGCCTACGTGCAAAATGAGGGCTCGATGCTCATTAGCCACATGCTCGCGCTATCTCCCGGTCAATCCGTTATCGACTATTGTGCCGCTCCGGGCGGTAAGACCACGCATATGGCGCAATTAATGATGAACGACGGGGAAATATTCGCCATAGATGTAAGCGACAGACGATTAGCGCTGGTCGATCAAAACCGACGGAGGCTAGGAATAAAGATTATCAGGCTAGTCAAAGGAGACGCTTCGCTGCCTATACCTCTACCTAAGGTTGATGATGTTCTGGTTGACGCTCCCTGCAGCGGCTTAGGAGTTCTTGCTCGACGTCCGGACAGTCGCTGGCAAAAAAGACAAGAGGACATTGAGCGATTGGCAAACCTGCAGGGCTTAATAGTTAACGAAGCCGCGAATCACGTCAATGTAGGCGGTTTCTTAACCTACTCTGTCTGTACAATCACTAGGCTTGAGACAACCGAGGTGGTCGACAAATTCCTTAAAGGACGACCTGATTTTAGTCAGGTAAAGATTGATATTCCACATGGCAGGGCAGTAGACAATCCAGAGCTTTCTCTGCGACTTTGGCCTGACACCGACAAGACCGACGGTATGTTTGTAGCCCGATTCATACGGAACGCTATTTAGCATATTTTGTATTAACTGTTGTGGGGATCCCAATATCTTGTATAATCAATCCATGCGCTGTCCATTTTGTGGTACTACCGATTCAAAAGTAACCGATTCACGCATGACCGAGCCCGGGGATGCTGTCAGACGTCGTCGTGAATGTCTAAGTTGCTCTCAACGTTTTACAACGTTTGAGAGGCTTGAGGAAACGCCAATCACTATCGTCAAGAAGGGGGGCGAACATGTCCCCTTTGACAGGCAAAAAATGCTTGGTGGACTCATTAGGGCAACCGAAAAACGCCATATAACCAGAGATCAGCTCGAAGAATTGGTTTCAAGTATCGAATCAGACCTCAGGAACCAATTTAAGTATGAAATTACATCAAGAAAACTAGGGGAAATGATCTTAGGAAAACTACGGATACTAGATAAAGTCGCTTACGTCCGTTTCGCGTCCGTCTACCGTGAATTCCAAGATATAGATGAATTTAAATCCGAACTTGAAAAACTACAGACACAAAGCAGTAGGAGGAAAAAGAAATGACATTAAAGTTCTTCTGGAAAAAGGATTGCCCGAAGTGCCCGAGCGCAAAAGCCCGCGTGAGCGATATCGAAAACGTCCAATTCTATAACCTTGATGAACCGGACGGGCTGGCTGAAGCGGCATTCTACAGCGTTATGTCTACGCCATCGGTCGTCATTAGCAACGATGGCGGTGCGGAAGTTGTCGCTTTCAGAGGAGATGTCCCGGAAAACAAAGTGCTGCAAAAATGGCTCTAACAACTACTCAACCAAAGGTAGCCGGACTGATTCCGGTCAGTATGATCGACTGGGAGGGAAAGGTTTCTGCCATCATTTTCCTGGCCGGATGCAATTTAAGATGCCCTTACTGCCATAATCCGGAGCTAATAAACCCGAAAACCGCTGACTGTGTACCCTGGGATAGGATAAAGGGTCAGCTCGACAAAAAAAAGCGTTGGTTGGACGGAATCGTTATCACCGGTGGCGAACCAACCGCCAATAAAGACCTGGAGGGCTTGATAGCCGAATTAAGATCTGCAGACTTTAAAATAAAGCTCGATACTAACGGAACAAAGCCTAATGTTATTGAAGATCTCGTCAAGAAAAACGTAATTGATTATTTCGCGGTTGATGTTAAATCTGCTTTTCACAAATATGACAAAGCTTGCGGAATTGTTGGACAAAGCGAACAAGTAAAAGAATCGATTGATTTGATAGCGAATTCAAAGATCGATCACGAGTTTAGGACAACTGTTGTGCCTGGATACACAGCGAGTGAAGATATCGTGGAGGTAGCGAAATATCTTGCGGACCGCGGTGCCTCGAGGTATGTTCTTCAGCAATTTTTGCCTAAAGAGGTCCTGGAGAAAAACTTGGAGTCTGTGCAACCGTATCCAGCGACTTTATTAACGCAAATCGCTGAAGAATGCAGTAAATTTCTACCGACGAAGACCAGGGGATGCGGATGAAATCTTCAACCTTGAAGATAGACATGCAATTACTAGACGCTGAGCTCCCGGTTCCAAAATACGCGCACGATGGTGACGCTGGCTGCGACCTATATAGCGCGGTTAGCGTTAGTCTGGCTCCGGGAGAGCGCAGCCTTATCCCGACAGGGATCGCGATTTCTATTCCTGACGGCTATGCCGGTTTTGTGCAACCCAGGTCTGGGTTGGCCGCCAGATGCGGGATCAGCATTGTGAATACTCCCGGTCTGATTGACTCGAAATATCGAGGCGAGATAAAAGTTATCCTTATCAATCTTGACCCAAAAGAAACTTATAATGTTTCGCGCGGAGATAAAATAGCGCAGTTAGTGATCCAACCCGTGCTGAGTGTGGATTTCTCAGTTGTCGACTCTCTAGATGAAACCGTCAGAGGTGAGAGTGGTTTTGGCAGTTCAGGACGGAGATAGCGCACTCCTTCTGATTCTTTGAATAATTATTGAACGCACGATAATATATCTTATGTAAACTAACTGATTTTTTTATATGTGGGCTGTCGGTGCCCTAGCGCAACGACATGTCACTTAAGAATCTAAACTCTCACGCAGCCGTGTCTAAATTATTACGCCAGTACTCAAGATCGCGATCACTGGCAAGATAAACAAACTTCTGATTAAGCCCAATAATCCTCAGCACGCGCAAAATATTTCTGCTTGCCTTATATATAGCAACATTTTTGAACCCGAATTGATTTCCAAAACCGACTAGCAACTTGACGCCAGTGCTGTCCATAAAACCGAGATCCTCCATGTCCACAACAAGGGCTCTAGCGGTTTTGTCGACGAACTCGTCAAGTTCAGGTAGAAACTCGTTATATGAGTAAATATCCAGCTCACCGGAGATTTTTAGCCAGACAAGATGCTTTGGGCGCATCACGGCTGAGACTCTTAATGTTTCAAAACTAGTTTCTCGCGCTGAGTTCATGCTTATGTTTTTACCCAAAACCCGCGATGCTTAAGTTTCTTTATCTGACAGCCATGCCTTAGCTAGTCCAATTAGGCCCTGATCTAACCAGAGCTTCCAGGACAAACTTTCTTCATCATACGTTTTGCGGCGTTCTACGTCTGAAAGTACATCGTAGGCCTCATTTATGAGCCGCATCCGCTCCTGGGACTCTTGTGAACTAATGTTGTCTTGTCGATCAGGATGATATTTTTTTGACAAAACATGGTAGGCTTTCTTTATAACTTCTTGCGAGGCATGCCTATCAACTTCCAAAATCCTGTAGTGGTTCAACCTACGTGCCTACCTCGCGGCCATAATCATCCGCCAGGCGATGAATATCGTCCTCAATACAGTAGCCGAACGCGATTTCAAGAACACGGCCCCTGCCGCCGAGAGATATTAAGCGATGAACTTGCTCTGAAGGAATAAAGAACTCTTCGCCGGCTTTAGCAGTATGTACTTCGTCGCCAATTTGCACTTTTATACCGTCGTCAAGAATCACCCAAAGATCGCTTCTTAGATTATGCCAATGAAGGCTTGTCTCCTGGCTGGACTCAAGTACGATCAGCCGGACAGAGCACGTTCGATTTTGTGCGTATTGCTTGTAATAACCCCAAGGTTTTTCAACTTTCACTTTTAGCAAACCCCTCTCAAACTAACGATCAGCGCGTATCTTTTTGACAACACTAGTCATTTCAATCGCCGCCAAAGCTGCCTCTCGACCCTTATTTCCGCGTTTGCCGCCCGCTCGATCGATCGCCTGATCGGTCGTATCAGCGGTGATAACTCCGAATCCAACCGGAAACTGCTTCTTCATAGATATCTCAGATATCCCCCTGGCTGCTTCTCCGCTAACATAATTAAAATGCGGTGTCTCACCCCTAATGACTACGCCAAGGCAGACAGCGGCGTCAAACTTGCCTTCCGCTGCTTCACTCAAGGCCAGCGGTATCTCAAAACTTCCGGGAACCCAGTATGTGTGTATATCTTCGTCTTTCGTTCCGACTTCACGCAGCGCCTCAAGCGCCCCAACATGTAATTTTTTGGTGATAAAATCGTTAAAGGAGCTCGCTATTATTGCAATCTTCAGCCCCGTGCCACTCAAAGCAACCAAAGCTCTGCCCTACTGGTTTTCATCAAGGGGCTCTTTTTCGCTACTTGGTAAGTTGGTTATGATGTGCGACAGCTTGCTTCTTTTGGTTTCAAGGTAATCAACATTTTCTGGTGTCGGTTCGATCTCTATCGGCACGCGCTCAACCACTTGAAGACCATACCCCTTAACTCCGACAATCTTGAACGGATTATTCGTCATCAATCTCATTGTTGTAATCCCGATATCAACCAGAATTTGGGCGCCAATTCCATATTCTCTAAGATCGCTGGCAAAACCAAGTTTTTGATTGGCCTGCACAGTGTCCATTCCATCCTCTTGCAGCTGGTATGCTTTTAACTTGTTCAGCAACCCTATGCCTCTCCCTTCGTGTCCGATGATATAAAGAAGCACACCTTGCCCTGCCTCTTCTATCATTTGCAACGCTTTTTCCATTTGCTGGCCACAATCACAGCGCAACGAATGGAATACATCGCCAGTCAAACACTCTGAATGTACTCTCACCAGCACTTTTTCCTTATTTCTGACGTCCCCTTTAACCAGTGCTATGTGTTGTCTGCGATCGATAATATTTTCGTAACCAAGAGCTTTAAAAACTCCAAAACGCGTTGGAAGCCTGACTTCACCGACTTTTTTTACAAGCTTCTCGGTTTTTCGCCGGTAGCTAATAAGATCAGCGGTTGTAATTATCTTCAACTTCCTGGCTTTGGCTATCTTTTTTAACTGAGGAACTCTAGCCATAGTGCCATCATCATTCATGATTTCACAAATAACGCCCACGGACATAAAGCCAGCTAGCCGAGCTAGATCAACGGCGGCTTCAGTATGACCGGCCCTCTGGAGAACGCCCCCGGGTTTTGCCTTTAATGGAAAAACATGGCCTGGCCGGGAAAATTCTTCAGGCCTGGCGCTCGGATCTATCAGGTGCAGTATCGTAGCAGCCCTGTCCGCCGCTGAAATGCCCGTGGTTATCTTAGCCATTGCTCCAATTGAAACCGTAAACGCGGTTTCGTTTGTCGACGTATTTTTGTCCTCCGCCACCATAGACGGAATATTCAATTCTTCGAGCCTTCCTGGATCACAAGGTACGCAAATAAGGCCACGACCGAATTTGCTCATAAAATTAATCGCCTCAGGGGTAACCGTTTGAGCGGCCATAACGAAATCGCCCTCGTTTTCACGACCCTCGTCATCAACGACAATAACCATTTTTCCGGCTTTTATGTCTTCAATACCCTCTTCAATTGTGCTAAATGTCAATTTTCTCTCTTCCTTCAATGTTCGAGGTCATCATTAATCGGGCGATATACTTCCCGATCATATCGGACTCAAGATTAACTTTGTCGCCAACCGACTTTGTCCCGAGCGTGGTCAACTTTGCTGTGTGCGGAATAATCACAATCTCAAACGCATCCTCAAAGATTTTTGTGACCGTTAAACTAATTCCATCCACACTTATCGACCCTCTATCTATAAGCAAATTCAATATATCTTTATTTGCCGCGATCCTAAAAACAGAACAATCTCCCTCAGAGCGTCGATCTACAATCTCCCCGACATCGTCTATATGGCCGGATACGAAATGACCACCCAAACGGTCACCTATCTGTAAAGATAGCTCTAAATTGGCGACATCGCCAGACCCAAGTTGGTTAAGATTTGTTACTCTCAACGTTTCGGGGGATATATCAAAGCTAAGCTCTCCCTTTTCTACTGATGTCACCGTTAAACAAATGCCGTTAACTGCTATAGAGTCCCCAATAGATGCTTCCGGACTTAAGATTGCCGACTCTACAACCAATCGGCTTCCGCCGTCTGGTTTACTATCTTGGAAGCTCACTTTTGCCAATTCTTCAACGATTCCCGAAAACATCTCTAAACTCCTAAGATTGCTTGTCCAGCTTCGGATTGAGCCCGCGATTCATTTGTTTTCTTTGGATACATTTCTATCACTAGGTCGTTATCAAAATATCGATGTGAACTGATCTCAAAAGCCTGCCAAAAAGCTTCTTTTCCACCAACAATCGGGACACCTTTTTTTCCGCCAATAATCATCGGGGTCAGCAGAATGATCAACTTATCTATCATTCCGTTGCCAATAAGCTCTTCATTTAACCTTGAACCCCCTTCGACAAGGAGGCTTGTGATCTCCCTCTTGCCCAGGTGTTCATATAAGTCTTCTATGTCTACTTTGCCCTTATCGTTTTGACGACACACGACCACTTCGACGCCGCTTTTCTCCATCGCTTCTATTTTCTTTTTCGTTATCCTGTCTGTTGTCGCTAAAATCACATTACTCATAGGTGATGTCTCAACGATTCGACTGTCTATCGGCAACCGACCACGGCTATCAACAATGATTCTTGTCGGTTGTCGAATGCCTTTACCAGCCAAACGACAGCTCAGTACCGGATCATCGACGAGCACCGTTCCAACGCCGACCATGATCGCTTGATTCTCGTTGCGCAGCTTATGAACCTCTACCTCAGCTTTATCCCCGGATAGCCTCGTCTTTACCCCTTTTGCCTCGGCAATCTTGCCATCTAGAGATGTCGCTATCTTCAAGGTAATAAACGGTTTTTTCTCTCTCATATACTTAAAATATGCTTCATTCTGTCTAGCGATCTTTCTGAAGCCAACTACGTTTACGCTTATTCCGGCATCTCGCAATAGCCTTATCCCCTCTCCGGAAACTTCCGGATTAGGATCAGTAATGCCAACAACCACCTCGCTAATTGCCGCCTCAATGATCGCCTTTGTGCATGGTGGTGTTCTGCCTTGAAAGCAACACGGTTCAAGCGTGACAAATAAGGTCGCGCCTCGCGCCTTCGGGCCCGCGTCTTTTAAAGCGTTGACTTCAGCGTGCGGTGAACCAGCTCTTTCATGAAAACCTTTCCCCACAACCACGTGGTTCTTTACAATAACAGCTCCTACCATAGGGTTGGGGTTCGTCCGACCACGGCCCAGTTCCGCCAGGTCCGCCGCCATATCAAGATACTTCATAACCTCAAGCGGCCGCTCTATTGTTTTCAGTGTTCCCTCTTTTTCTGTCTACAAGATTTCAAGAAAGCTCTTCACATTTGCCGCGGGGCCTGCCCCGCCGAAGACAGCAGCGCCGGCAACTAAAATATCGGCTCCTGCCTCGATCACCGAAGCAGCGTTCTCGGTTGTAATGCCACCGTCTACTTCAATTTGGGCCAAACTGTCATTAGCCTCTAACAACTTTCGCGCTTCAAATATTTTCTGCCTGGATGTCTCAATAAACTTTTGACCTCCAAAGCCCGGATGCACCGACATAATCGTTACTTGGTCCAGATCAGTGATTAACCCGTTTAGCACTGTAATGCTGGTATCTGGATTAATCGCTATCCCCGCTTTCGTCCCCGTGCTTTTAATCTCGCCCACAAGCTCCGCGCCATCAAAAACAGCCTCAGCATGAAAAGTTATGCTGCTGGCTCCGGCATCCGCAAAAGATTGGACATACTGGCCTGGGTTGTCAATCATTAAGTGAACATCCAGAGGTAGATTTGTATACTTTTTAACCGCTTCAACTACAAGCGGACCAATAGTAATGTTGGGCACAAAATGACCATCCATTACATCTACATGTACAAGATGCGCGCCAGCTTCTTCAATTTCGGCAAGTTGCTCTGCCAGGCGACCGAAATCGGCCGACAAGATTGATGGAGCTAATTTCTTCATAGTTTTATTATTTTCATATCAAAGACCAAAAGGATTTTAGCACTCACTGCATGACCAATTCAAGCCGTTAATCTATTGCTCGCAAGCGGTTTGCTTTGAAACAAATTAAGTAAGCACGCTGCGCTCCATCAAAAATCATTCGAACGCATGTTTGCTTTTGTCGAGAAGCTGTGGTATATCTTGATTGCCTGAGAGATCTAGCGGGGTGCTTTCGCTGGATTAATTCAAGTGACAAAAAGGAGAATGTGAATGTCTAAGAATCTGACCCAAAGACAACAGCAGATATACGATTTCTTGGTTAAAGAAGTGAAAACAAAAGGCTATCCTCCCAGCGTGCGAGAGATCGGGACTGAGATTGGTCTCTCATCGAGCTCCACCGTCCACTCACATCTAACGGCGCTTGAAAGAAAAGGGTTCATCAAAAGAGACCCGACCAAGCCGCGGGCCCTTTTATTATCAAACTTACCCAGGGAGACCACCGGTGATTCGCTTTCAATTCCTTTAGTCGGAGAAGTCGCGGCCGGGCAGCCCATTTTGGCGACTGAAAACATAGTTGATCATATCGGCTGGGGAAAGAACCTGGGCTCCACCCCCTCTTTTGCTCTTGACGTTAAGGGCGAAAGCATGATCGAAGATGGAATTTTAGATGGAGATATCGTAATGGTCAGAAGCCAGAAAACTGCGGAAAACGGGGAGATCGTAGTCGCGCTTCTTGAAAATGATGCCACTGTTAAACGTTTTTACTTAGAAAAAGATAGGATACGCCTTGAGCCCGCGAATCCGGCTTTTAGTCCAATTTATTCTTCAGACGCGACGATCGTCGGTAAAGTTGTGGGG
>SDBV01013756.1_pt1 | contig 10259 bp, 7 predicted proteins | sample 2277081 | NCBI WGS metagenome assembly SDBV01 (sample SAMN10402039, study PRJNA504765) | marine sediment metagenome | isolation source: marine sediment core GS10_PC15, 223 cmbsf | place: Arctic Ocean: Southern Knipovich Ridge | collected 2010 | reverse complement strand
AGTTGGGCTCTGCTGAGGAGCAACCCCACAAGGGATAGCCGGGTGAGGGCGGGAATAATTTCCGTCGGCCCCGTCACCTTTTGGTGGCGGGGCAACTTTTCTCTTCAAAATTATTTTCGTCCTGCAAGACCTTAGAAAACCTGATCAGAATCACCAAACCGTCCTCAATTCACCCACTAATTCTCCGCAAGAGCCATCTGAAGAATGCCATCGAGGAGGTGCTCGGAGTGCCGGAATCGCCACCGACGACGGCCGGATCCACCGTGTTGACCTTTGAGCCAACTGGGGCGTTGGTACTGCCGCCGCCGTGCCGGAACCGAGCACGGCAGCGACTTTGATATTGGGCTTGGGTTGCCTGACGCTGTTAGTGCGGCGTCGAGCCTACATGCCGCGGCATCCATAGTTATGATGAAGGACTAGTTTACATGCGTGACCAATTGAGAAAATCGTTTCGACTTTGCCCTTTTGACCGGAGGTTAGCCATGCTTTCCCGTTTCCCGTTTGTTTGGGCGGTTCTGCTGGGTGGTCTCACGTTCGATTTCCATCTGCACGCCGTAGAGAGCAGACTCAGTGCGGCAGAACTTCGTGTTGCTCCGTTTGTGGCCGACATCACGCCGCCGTTCGGCGAGCCGATGGTAGGAGGCCTTAGTCCTTCTACCTCGACAATCGAACATCCGCTGTTGGCCAAAGGCGTGGTCTTGCGAGATGATAGCGGAGTGTACGTTTTGGCCGCGCTTGATCTTTGTGCGTTGGTCGGAGAAACGTACGATCAGATTCGCGCGGAATTGGCCTTGGCGGCCGGCACGACACCCTCACGCGTGGCCCTGCACACCTTACATCAGCACACGGCCAATACGCTGGATATGGCTTCACAACGGCTGGTTGAAGGCCACGAAGGAATCCGCACTATTACTACCGAGGCATATCTCCGCAAGGTAGTCGACAAAACGGCCCGTGCAGTGCGACAGGCGACCGGCAAGTACCGCCGCGTGACCCACGTAGGAACCAGCCGGGTGAAGGTTGATCGGGTCGCCTCATCGCGGCGTCTGCGGCAGCCGGACGGCTCGATCATAAGCCGCTTGAGTTCCACGCGAAGTCCCCGGCTCCGCGACCTTCCTGAGGGGGTGATAGATCCGTGGTTGCGGACCATCTCCTTTTACGACCGAGATACGCCGGTAGCCAATATGCATTATTATGCAACGCACCCGCAGAGCTTCTACAACGACGGGCGAGTTACGTATGACGTGCCGGGAATCGCCCGGGAACGCCTCGAGCAGGAGACGGGCGTGCCGCAGATCTACTTCAACGGATGCGGCGGCGATATCGCCATGGGCAACAACAACGGCACCGCGAAGGCCCGTACGGAACTGGCTGACCGTCTGTACACGGCCATGGCGCGATCCGTAGCAGAGGTATCGCTCGAGCCGGCATCCTCCATCGGATTCAGAACTACCGATGTGCGGTTCTCTCTTCGCCAGGACGCGGCGTTCTCGGAAACAAACGCACGGCAGACTTTGCAGAACGACAACGCATCGAGCGGGGCGCGAATCAAGGCCGCCAACATCTTGGCGTGGACCGAGCGGGTCCAATCCGGCAAGACGGTTGATGTGTCGTGTCTGTCGCTGGGTTCGGTCCGGATCCTGAGCCTGACCGGCGAAGCGTTCATCGAATATCCGTTATGGGCGCAGCAGGCCTGCCCCGACGCCTTCCTTGCCGTCGCCGCCTATGGGGATTGCGGCATGTGGTACATCCCCACGGACCAGGCATACCAGGACAACGGCGGCTATGAACAGAACTGGGCGTTTGCCGCCCCGTCGGAGACGCTTTTGAAGAATGCCATCGGCAAGGTGCTGGGAGTATCTGCGACGATGATGCCGACTCGGACAGGGCGCACGTCGGAACAGTGATGCCCGGCCAGGGACGATCTCTAAGTATCGATCTGTTGTCGATGAAAACAAGGGAGACATATGATGCGTGTAAATCTCAGCCAACAGGGAACCGTGCGGTTTAGCGTCCTGTCCGACGATCAGTGCGAACAGATCGTGCTGGCGGCGATGGAAGTATTGCAGCGGGTGGGATCACGGTTCTACGAAGCGGAAGCATTGCAGCTTTTTCGCAAGGCGGGCTGCGGGGTTTGCGAGGATGGGACGGTGCGGTTTCCGGCCGGGCTGATCAAGCAGGCCCTGGGTACCGTCCCCAGCCGGTTTACGCTCTACAATCGCGGGGGCGAGCCGGCGATCCGAGTGGAACCGAACCGCAGCCATTTCGGTCCCGGGCCTACCTGCTGCAACTTCATCGACCCCCAGACGCAGCAGCGACGTTTATACGTCAAAGCCGATGCCACGATCACCGCGCGGGTGTGCGACGCCCTGCCCAACATCGACTATGTCATGTCCCTGGGCAGCATCAGTGATGTACCTCAGGAACAAGCCGATATTTACGAGTTCGACGCCATGGTCCGCGAGACGACCAAGCCCATCATGAGTTGGTCGTTCAGCCGCGACTCGCTCCTTAAGATCCACCAAATGGCCGCGGCGATCAAGGGCTCCCAAGAGGCCTTTGCGCGAGAGCCGTTCATGATCTTTTACAGCGAACCGACCTCGCCCCTGAAAAACTCGGAGGAAGCGGTGCGGAAGCTGATCTACTGCGCCAGAAACAATATTCCGCAGGTCTATACGCCTTGCCCCATCGCCGGCGGCACCGCGCCGGCAACGATGGCCGGCTTGCTGGTGCAGAATCTGGCCGAAACGCTGGCCGGCGTGGTGCTCAGCCAACTGGTTCGCAAGGGGACACCGATCGTGGTGGGCGGTGTGCTTTCTATCCTGGACATGCGCGACACGATCCTCGCCTACGGGGCGCCCGAGTTGTCGCTGGCCTCGGCCGGGGCCAGCGAGGTGGCACGCTATTTGGGCCTGCCCATGTTCAGCACGGCCGGCTGCACCGACTCTAAATGTCTCGACCAGCAGGCGGCCGCCGAGGCCACCACCTCGATCATCTTCGCGCAACTTAGCGGTGCGAATTTCGTCCACGACGTGGGCTTCACCGAGTCGGCCATGACCGGCTCGCTCGAGCAGTTGGTAATGTGCGATGAGATCATCGGCATGGCTCGCCACGTCACCGGCGGCATCCGCGTGGACGAGGAAACCCTGGCCGTCGACGCCATCGCCTCCGCCGTCGAGGTCGGCGACTACCTGGCACTGGACCACACGGTGCGGAATTTTCGGCAGCAGATGTGGTTTCCGCGGCTGATGGACCGACGCCGCTTCGGCGAGTGGTCCGACACCGGGGCAACGACCATGGGAGACCGCGTGCGGGAGATGTTGGGACGGATTATCCAAGACCACCATGCACGGCCGCTGGCATCGGACGTGACCGCAGAGCTCGATCAAATCGTTAACCATAACCCTTAAGTGAGGAGCCAAACACAATGAGAACCAACTTGACCAGCAATATGAGTACGCAATTCCGCGTACTCTCGGATGATCAGATCGAACAGATATTCTTGGGCGCCTTGGAAGTGCTGCAAAGCACCGGCACGCGAGTTCATGAGCAAGAGGCGCGCAAGCTGCTGGCCGAGGCGGGGGCCACGGTTCGAGAAGAGATCGTGCATATCCCCGCGGGTTTGGTCAAGGAGATGCTCGCCAGTGTGCCCCAGCGGATCGCCCTGGGCAACCGTGACGGCCGACGGACGCTGATCCTCGAAAGCCACAACATCCACTACGGCACCGGCTCGGATTGTCCCTTCATTCTCGACGCCGAATCCGGCGACCGCCGCCGCTTCCTTAAAAAGGATACGGAGGACGCCGCACGGGTGGTTGACGCCTGCGAGAACCTCGACTTCCATATGTCGTTGGGGCTTACCAGCGACGCGCCCACCTATAGCTACGATCGCCACCAGGCCGCGGCCATGCTCCGCAACACCGTCAAGCCGCTCACCTTGACGGCGATGTCCAAAGAAGGTCTTAGCGATATTCTGCAGATGTATTATCTCCTCCGCGGCGATCGCGACGCCTTCGAAGTCAATCCCGGTTTCATCGTCTATCTGGAACCGACCACACCGTTGCTGCACAGCAAGGCATCCATGGAAAAACTGCTCTTCGCCGCCGAACGCCGCATCCCCGCCATCTACTCTCCCTGTACCATGGGCGGGGCCACCGCGCCGGTGACCCTGGCCGGCGGGCTGGTGCTGGCCGTGGCCGAGTTCCTCGTCGGCGCCGTGGTTTCGCAACTCAAACGCCGCGGCGCCCCGCTGATCATGGGCGGCGTGACCTCGTCGCTGGACATGCACACCACCATCTTAACCTACGGCTCGCCGGAACTGCACCTGATGAGCGCGGCCTTGAGTGACATCGCGCACCGGCTGAAGATCCCCATGTTCAGCACGGCCGGCTGCTCGGACGCCAAGATCCTCGACGAGCAGGCGGCCATCGAGGCGGCGCTGAGCATCATGGCCGCCGGACTCAGCGGCGCCAATCTGATCCACGACGCGGGTTTCCTGGAGTCGGCCCTGATAGGCTCCCACGAGATGATCGTGCTTAGCGACGAGGTGGTGGGCATGGTCAAACAGTTCCTCTGCGGTGTGCGGGTCGACGACGAGACGCTGGCCCTGGACGTGATCAAAGAGGTCGGTCCCGGCGGCAACTTCCTTGCCCATGAACACACCGTGCGCCACATGCGCCAGGAAGTCTGGTTCCCCAAGCTCATCGACAGAAGCAAGTTCGACGGCTGGCAGGAGGCGGGATCGAAGACGATGGGTGACCGGGTGCGAGAACGAGTCGCCGAGATCATCGCCACCCACGAGGTCCCGCCGTTGCCGGCGGAAGTTGATGCGGGTATCGACGAGATCCTTGCGGCGTCGGATAAAGAGGCCGTGCCCGAGCAGACCGCTCTGCTGTAGACGGCGGCCGTGCAGGAGAGTCTTGTGAAAACCATCAAGCTACCGGTATTTCTTCCGCCGTTCCTACTCCTGCTTGCAGCGGTCGTCCTGAATTACGTCGACCAGGAGACCTTTAATACGGTGATTACCGCTCAAACGGCCTGTTAGCAGCCCGGAAGTTGCTGTTTAACGATGTTTGAGGCTTTTTGACGCAGCAGCCATTATGAATGTAAACCGCTTTGCATTGCTTTAATTTGACTGAAACATCTGTTTTTAATTCGGGGGGGTGTATTGACCCTTGGCCATTTTGTTGGTAGTATTGACTTCCAGTGGTGGCGGAAAGTCGTCGCCCAGATCTATTCGCCGACCGTTATCATGGTGGTCTAGCTGAGACTTTTCGAATTTTGTGTAGATAGGGAAGATGGCCTATTTATAGTGGCAGATGGTCGAATGATGCGTTTTCACGTTGGGGCTACATCTAGATAACTACTGCCTAGTACTGCAACACGCTAATATGATTGGCGGCTTGACAGATGAGCCAGAAGGTCACGCACCACACAAGCCGTGGTATTGATGCGATTATCGGCGCATCGGATTGGGCTCGGTCCATCCGCGCGGAAATTGTTCGCGTGGCCGAACACGATTCAAGTGTTCTGATAACCGGGCCCAGCGGCACGGGGAAAGAACTGGTTGCCCGGGCGATTTGCACGCATAGCCATCGCCGCGACGGCCCTATTGTGCCCGTGGATTGCGCCGCCCTGCCCAGCGATCTTTTCGTCAGCCAAATGTTCGGCCACTTAAAGGGTGCGTTTACCGGCGCGCATTGTTCGACAATGGGCGCGTTTCGCGCCGCCGACGGCGGCACGATATTTTTGGACGAGATCGGCGAACTCGACCCCCCGGTTCAGGCCAAGCTGTTGCGGGTGATCCAGGAACGAACCGTGGTTCCCCTGGGCAGCCACCAGGGAGAAGCGATCGATGTGCGAATCATTGCCGCCACGAACCGCAATCTTGAAGACGAGGTACGGGCCGGCCGCTTCCGTGAAGATTTGTTTTACCGGCTGAATGTGATCTCGTTGAAAATGTTGCCGTTGGCCCAGCGCCTTGAAGACATCGAGCATTTGTCGAATCATTTCCTCCACCGGCTGGCTATCGACGCCGGTCTGCCGCTGAAGCGACTTTCAGCGAGCGGGCTGAATCTGCTTTGCTCGTATTCCTGGCCAGGCAACGTTCGCGAGTTGAATAACCATTTGGAACGAGCTGTCATTCACACATCGGGAGATGTTTTGGGGCCGGAGTCCATGCCGGAACTGGTCGAGGCCGTGACGGCTGCCAATCCGGCATGTGGGCAGCCGCCCCGCACTCATCCGAGCAGGCAAGATTGTTCTACCATGGAGCAAGCGGGGGCGCATGCTCCGTGTCAACAAAACAGTTCCGACGAGGAGTCGAAGCTTTCTGGTGATATTGCCGGGGGGGCGCGAAATTGGCCGACCATGGCCGAGATCGAGCGGCAACACATTCAGCAAACGCTGGAAAAGACCTTTTTCAATCAGTGCGAGGCGGCCAAAATGTTGGGTATCGACCGCCACGCCTTGCGACGGCGAATCAAAAAGCTTGGCCTGGACACATCGCGATCGCGCCGCGGCCGTCCCACGATGAACCCCGCCTTCTGTGACCATGAAGGTCTCTCTCGATCCGCTAGCTGGCGACCGAACTAAAGTCGGGTGCATGCGCGACGCACCGTCTAATCTCTGCTGCCTACGTGATCACGAGACTCTCATCGCTGTGCATTATCGCGCATTTTGCTTTTTATAAATGCGCGTCTCCGCGCACATATTGTTCGCGGTTGCGCATTTTCTTTGGCTCTTTCGATTTCGATATCGAGTTCTGACGCTAAGGAATTCACTTAAGTCTTTTGTCTAATCGACTTAGCTGCTTTGCGCGATTATATCGATGTAATTGGCACGCTAGATGCGTTAAGACGATACATGCGAGACGAGAACAGTCTCTCGGACGCATCAAGGGACTGAGTCCGGAAGATGGCCAAGGAGTTTAGTGATGCACGACACAAGAGCAATCTTGACAAACGATCATCCCATGTCCGTTGGTTTTGTGGGCGGCGCGAAGGAGTATCGCGATGCATTTGCGGCGTTTGTAAAAAGGGGCGCCGTGAAGATCCGCGATTATCCCACCGGACGAAGCGTTCTTCGCCGGGCTCAGGAGTGGAACGCCGTGTGGCTGATCGATATCGAGGTGCCGGACATGAACGGATTCGACCTTTACGAAATGATCCGCGAACGTCTGCAAGACTCTATCGTTTGCATGATCGGGACGGAGTATTGCCAGGCGGACGAAGTTTGTGCATATCGGGCCGGCGTTACCATCTACGCCTGCCGGCCCTTGGAAACAGCATGGATGCAAAGATGCGTGGAGCTACTGCTCGACGACCGTAAGTCACGTGGGGTCGGCAGTGCAACAGGCACAGCCGGCAGTTCTTTCAATTCCAGTTCGGCTGAATCCAGCCAAATACGGAGGAGTAACGATGACTCAATACCAATTAGATTCCGCCGTGGCGGTGACCACGGGCGAATCGCTACAGACAATCACGCAACTCGGATTCGTTCCTCTAACGGTCGCTCCATACGAACGTGAACGATGCAAGGACTGCGCGCAAGAGAACGAAGAGCAAGAGGAAGACTACGACTGGTGGTCTGATTGAAACGCATTAGGGGAGAAAGAGTTCCAGAGTATCAGTTTTTCATTGTCCTGGGATGCCAGCTTTGTTATCAGGTCCTGCATTGAACAGGACCGGCAAGGCCGGGTCCCGCATCCGATGCCGTAAGGGCATCAACACACACAAGGAGAGAACCATGTTACGTACTTCTCAGATCTCGATGCTACTGTTGGTCGCGGCCGTGTTTGCTCTACCCTGGTCGCCCGCGCTGGGCGATCCGCTGCAGGGTCGTGATGTCCTCAAGTTTTCGCAATTGCCGATGGTCGGAACCGACATCAACGGAACGAAGTATTGGGGCCACGATGAACTCAGTACCGCCTGGGCGATGACGCCGGGGTTACCAGCGGGGGATCCGCAAGAATACGCGGGTACCGCAATGGCCGACGATTTCGCCGACAAGTTCGACACGCCGGTGGTGCATGTAAAGTGGTGGGGGTCGTACATTAACGACCAGAACTCGGACTTCATGAAGGCCCGCAAGTTCTTGATCTCATTTGAAACCGACGTCCCCGTCGATCTCAACTCGGGTGGCACATTTAATGAGTTCAGTCATCCCGGAACGCCCTTGCTTTCGCAAGTGGTTACTCTCGGTCCCTTGGCTCCCGGCTCGGGAACGTTTATGGAGACACCGCTCGCTACTCCGCCGGGCGTGGAGGGGATCTACGAGTACAACGCGGAGTTGGCCTGTCCCTTTCCCCAGGAAGCGGACACCGTCTACTGGTTGAAGATCATCGCCTTGGACGATGTCGCGGACGCGGCTAATCCGCTCCTATGGGGCTGGCATAATCGGGACTATACCGTTTTCGATCCCTTGGCCTCTCCGGCGATAGCGCCCGGCGAGTACCTCGACGGTACGATTGTCGGTAGCGATGGCACTGACTACCCAATCTGGCATTTCCAAGACGACTCCGTTTCAAGTAGTGTCCGCGTGACGGAACCGATGCCTCCGAATCCGGATGAGCCCTGCGATTGGTATGTACAGCAGGATAATTACATGCCCCAGAACTATGTGTCCCCTTACGACGGACCGACAGAAATTTTTAGGTACTCGAAGGACCTGGCCTTCGAGTTGTATACGGTGCCCGAACCGTCGACTTTCGTGTTGCTAGGCCTGGGAGCAGCCTACCTGCTGACGATACGCCGGCGGAAGCTTCTTTAGACTTCGTTTCAAAACTGTAGGGTGCGTGCTTGCACGCACCTTACTACCACTACTCGTTACTTTTTACTTTTTCACGAACAATGGGGTGCCGGCATTGTTATCAGGCCCTGCATAGAACAGGGCCGGCAAGACCGGGCCCCGCATCCGATGCCGTAACGGCATCAACACACACAAGGAGAGAACCATGTTACGTACTACTCAGATCTCGATGCTACTGTTGGTCGCGGCCGTGTTTGCTCTGCCCTGGTCGCCCGCGCTGGGCGATCCGCTGCCGGGCCGTGATGTCCTCAAGTTTCGGCAATTGCCGATGGTCGAAACCCAGATTGATGGAGCATTGTATTGGGGCCACGATGAACTCAGTACCGCCAGGGCGATGACGCCGGGGTTACCAGCGGGGGATCCGCAAGAATACGTGGGTACCGCAATGGCCGACGATTTCGCCGACGAGTTCGACACTCCGGTGGTACACGTGCGGTGGTGGGGGTCGTACCTGAACGAAAAGAATAACCCGGACATGTTTCCGCTGGCCGAGAAGTTCTTGATCTCATTTGAAAGCGACGTCCCCGCCGTTTTCGATGACGTAACCGGATGGGAAGAGCCCAGTCATCCCGGAACGCCCCTGCTTTCACAGGTGGTTACTCGCGGTCGCCTGGCGCCTCTTTCCGGGACATTTGAGGAAAAGTTCATCCGCGGCCCCGATCCGCTACTTTTCGAATCGTTGTATGAGTATAACGCGGAGCTGGCCTGTCCCTTCCCCCAGGAACCGGATACGGTTTACTGGTTGAAGATCGTCGCCTTGGACGATGGGCTGGACACGACTAATCCGCTCCCGCTCGAATGGGGCTGGCATAACCGGGACTATACCATTTTCGATCCTCTCGCCTCGACGCCGCCGGCGGTATCACCCGGCGAGCACGATGACGGCCCTTTGCTCAGCGATGAGTCGGTTTGGCATTTCCAAGACGACTCCGTTTCAAGTGATCTCTGGGCGTACGTACAGGATGACTGCAACGTGTTTGTAGAACAGAGCAATTACCAACCCCAGCACTACTGGCCCGGTATCGACGGACCGTCGGAAATCTGGGACTACTCGAAGGACCTGGCCTTCGAGCTCTTTACGGTCCCCGAACCGTCGACGCTGACGCTAATTGGAATGAGCCTGTTTGGCCTTCTGGGCCTGGCACGTCGGCGACACACGCGCTGAGGTCTGGCGCAAGAGACCAGATCTGTTCATTTGGGTAAGAGCCCGCGCCGGCCCTGGGTCGGCGCGGGCTTACAACATAAGTGATTACCTTGGAGAGGGCCACGGGCCCCGTGTTTTTGTCTGTTTTTTTTGTTTTCCTTTTTTGGAGGTGTATTATGTTTACATCACAGTTCATAGTCACGGCGAGCCTTGTCGCCGCTTCAGTTGTCGCCGCCGCCGTCCCCGCCGCCGCGCAGGTGGACGTCACCATCACCACCGACAATGCGTACGGCTTCGGATTCGGCGA
>SDBV01013755.1_pt1 | contig 10260 bp, 10 predicted proteins | sample 2277081 | NCBI WGS metagenome assembly SDBV01 (sample SAMN10402039, study PRJNA504765) | marine sediment metagenome | isolation source: marine sediment core GS10_PC15, 223 cmbsf | place: Arctic Ocean: Southern Knipovich Ridge | collected 2010 | reverse complement strand
TTTGACAGGTAATCAAATTCGTTTTATTAGAACATGGCTTGGTTTAACTCAATCAGAATTTGGAAAATTATTTGGTGTTACTCATCCTGCTGTTGTTAAATGGGAAAAGAAAAGAAATAGTGTAGCTAAAATAAACCTTACTACTCAAAGAGATTTAAGATTGTGGATGCTTGATCAACTCTTAACTAGAGACGAAGATTTTCGTAAAGCTTTTAAAATAGTTCATAAAACTAAGTACGCTACTAAAATTAGTCTCATTAAGTTTGATGTTCCCATTGATTTAGTGGCAGTATAATTGAGGGGTAATTTTGTAAATGAAAAAAAAATCCTCTGCTATCTAATATTTAAGATTAAATGAAATCCCAACTAATCAAAATATGAAAAAAAAAGTTATAAAAGAGATAAAATTAAAAAAAGATTGGAAGTTCTACACAGGCATTGTTTGCTTGGGGCTCTCTTTTTTTCTGCCCCTTTTAGGCTTTGTAGTTCCTTTTTTAAAACTTCCGACTACTATCACTGTTGGAGTTATTACTTTTTTAACTATTGGAGGGCCTGAAGCGATGATTTTGGCAGGCAGTGTTCTTTTGGGTAAAGATGGCTTTCGCTACTACAGAAATAAAATATTTTTGTTATTTAAAAGAAAATCAAAGCCAAAACCCGTTTCTAAAATTCGGTATTATACTGGCCTTACAATAATGATTTCGAGTGTTATTCCATTATATCTTAATGCTTATTTCTCTGAGATTATGCCTCAACAAGAATATTCAAAAAATGCTATTTTAATATCTGCAGATTTAATATTTGTAATTAGCTTTTTTATATTAGGTGGAGAATTTTGGGAGAAATATAAAAAGCTATTTATCTGTGATGGAAATAATAATAAGACAAAAGAAAAAAATTAGATAAAGAGAAATTTTGAATTAAAACCAATTCTCAACTAATATAAATTCTTAAGTTATAATTTAGGGGATTTCATGAACTTTTTAAAAAGATTTATCTTGATAGTTTTGTTGATATTTACATCCAAAACAATAACGCTGAGTGCCATTGCTGTAAGTAAACTTGATCTAAACAATAAAGTAGTTCTCATTACGGGAGCTTCTAGAGGAATAGGTCTCGCTACTGCAAAATATTTAGCAAATAAAGGGTTTAGAGTTTATGGAACCGTTAGAGATACAAACTCATTAGATACATCAAAAATTAAAAATGTTCATTTTGAGATCTTAGATGTTACAGATCTTCAAAGCATCAAAAAAACTATACATAAAATAGTGATGAAAGAGGGTCGTATTGATGTTTTAATAAATAATGCAGGTTTCGCTCTTGGCGGAGCATTAGAAAACCTAACAATGGATGATATAAATAAGCAGATGGATGTGAATCTTTTTGGAGCAATCAGAATGTGCCAAGAAGTTCTGCCTCACATGAGAAGACAAAAAAGTGGTCATATCATTAATATAAGCTCAGAGCAGGGAGTTTATGGGCTTCCTTATGGAAGTATGTATTCAGCTTCTAAAGCTGCCTTAGAGGCTATGTCAGAGGCTCTCAGTATAGAATTACTTCCTTGGAGAATCGATGTATCAATTGTTGAACCAGGTCCTGTTTCAACTGACTTTTCTTTAAAAATGGGAACTAGAGAAATAGAGAATGATCCTTATAAAAAAATATGTGATTATATGGAGTCTTCTCATAAACAGAAAAACGATAGAGAAAAATTAGAGTCTCATTATCAATCAGCTGAGGATATAGCAAAATTTTTGTGTGATGTTATAGATGCTCAAGAGCCACAACTTAGATATCAAACAAATAGACTCTCAAAGGGTATAGTTTCAATGAAACTAAACGATGTTTCAGGTGAGGATTATTTAAGGAAAATGAAAACAATGATTGAAGATTTTCAAAAACGGTTAATTAAAAATTAAGAGTATGTCAGCTCAAGCTTCTTTGCTTCTTGTAAGTCTTGAACCTGCTTGACGAGCTGTGATACTAAGAATTATTAGAGCTAGATTAGTAATTGCAAAAGCTGAAGCATCTAACGGATGCATGCTTGGGCCGACTGCGCTATATGTTAATGATATAGATGCTGCAGCAAGACCAAAACCTCCTAGTACCTGGGAGACTCTTCCACAAGAATGATTTGAAATCATTGGTTTACTCCTTTTTTTTAAGCTTTCTTAAAATGTTTTGAACATTACTAGATAAATACAAAAAATCCCAGAATTTATTTAAGAAAATATAAATTAAAATAAACAATTTATGCTTGATGATAGATAGTTGAAAAAAAATTATTAATTATAAATTTGGCATTTATTAAAAAACTATTCTTCTGGTCTCATAATCGGAAAGAAAATCACATCTCTTATCGATTGAGAATTTGTAAAAAGCATAATCAAACGATCAATACCAATACCAAATCCTGCAGCAGGTGGCATCCCTTGACATATTGCTTCTATAAACTCTTCATCTAGTGGATGAGCTTCCTCATCACCAGCTAAACGTTTTTTTACTTGGTTGAGAAGTAACTCTCTTTGAATCTCAGGATCGTTAAGCTCAGAATACGCGTTTAATACTTCATGACCTGCTATAAAACTCTCAAATCTTTCTACTATATTTTTTTCTCTTTCCTTTGGGTCTCTGTGGAGTTTACAAAGAGGGGTCGTTTCAATTGGGTGATCAGTTATGTGATGAGGTTGAATTAATTTATCTTCTGCAAGCTCTTCAAATAGAAGAGCGATTAAATTACCACGAGTAGCATTTTTTAATTTATTTCTATCAACTGAAGTCTCAAGTAGTTTTTTGTGAAGCTCTTCATCTGTTAGAGATTCAATATCAACACCTCCGTATTCTTTGATCGCTTGTTTCATCGTAAGTCTTTTCCATGGAGCTTTTACATCTATTGTATGAGAGCCAAACTCAACTTTTGTAGAATCAAAAAGTTTTAGGGCGATAGTTTCATAGAGTTTTTCTGTAAATTTCATAAGATCATTATAATCCCAATACGAAGCATAGGCTTCTAACTCTGTAAATTCAGGATTATGAGTCTTGTCTAGGCCTTCGTTTCTAAAAACCTTACTCATTTCATAAACTCTATTAAAGCCACCGACTAGTAGCTTTTTTAGAGGTATCTCTAAAGAGATTCTAAGATACATATCTTGATGAAGAGCATTTATGTGAGTTTGAAAAGGCTTTGCTTCTGCTCCACCATAAACATTTTGCAAAACTGGAGTTTCAACTTCTAAAAAGTTAGCTTCATCTAAGTAGTTTCTTATAATTTTTATAATTTTAGATCTTTTGGTAAAAGTATCTATAACTTTTGGATCTGTTATTAAATCTAGCCATCTTTTTCTGTATTTCACACCAAGATCAGCAAGGCCTGAATGTTTATCAGGAAGTGGCAAAAGAGTCTTACAAAGAATTGTTACTTTTTTTGCAAAAATTGTAAGCTCACCTTTCTGTGTATGAAATAGATTTCCTTCAATTCCTATGATATCTCCAAGATCTAGTTTTTTTTCGATAAATTTTATGTGAGATTGTTTCTCTTTTGATTTTTCTACATCGTATCCATCTACTTTTGTTAGCTCTCTATTAATCAGTATTTGAATTTTTCCGCTCTCATCTTGAATTTGAGCAAAAGCATTTTTCCCCATTGCTCTAAATAAAACTAGTCTTCCTGCGAATTTAACTAGAGGTGTTTCTCCAGCTGCTGCATCATCGAAGTGACCTAAATCTTTTTTTGAATATTTTTCAAAAATCTCTTTTGCCATGTGAGATGGCTCAAACTTATGGGGATATGGATCGATTCCTAAATCTCTAATCTCTTTTAATTTTTTTGATCTATTTTGAAATTCTTCAATTGAATGATAGTCAGGAGTTTTTATATCCATTAGCTTAGTTTCCTATTTTAACTTTTATGAAAATTATATATAATAAGTCTCTTTATTTCAATTTAACTAAAATTTCAGTTTTAAATGAAAAACTTTTTTGTAAAAAAATCTAGTATGTCAGGTGAGATTATAGTTCCTTCTTCTAAATCTCAAACTATGAGAGCTATTTTATTTGCATCTTTATCAAAAGGTAGATCTAAAATAAAAAATTTTTTGAACTCAGAGGATACTTTAGCTTTTATTGAAGGGTGCAAGAAATTCAAAGCAAAAATTGAGATTAAAAAAAATAGTTTAGAAATTTTAGGAACGAATAGAAAAATTTTATTAAAAGATAACACTACTTTAGATGTAAAAAACTCAGGGATAGCCCTTCGTTTTTTAACATCTATTTATGCTTTATCTAATAAAAAAACAGTTATCACAGGCGATGAATCTATTAAAACAAATAGATCTATGAAACCTTTAATTGATTCGCTATCTTCTTTGGGAGTCCATATAAAATCTATACATAATACAGATTTTGCTCCTCTTGAGATAAAGGGACCGATAATTCCTAAAAACATAAAAATAAATGGAGAAGATTCACAGTATGTATCTTCGCTACTTATTGCTTTATCTCTTCTAAATACAAAAATGCAAATTGAAGTAGAAAATCCAAAAGAGAAGCCGTGGGTAAGTTTAACGCTCAGCTGGCTTAATAAAATGAATATAAAAGTTGAAAATCAAGATTTTAAAAAGTTTATTCTATATCCACCAAGTAAGTTTGATAGAAAAGCTTTTAGGGGATTTGAATACACAGTTCCTACAGATTTTTCTACTATTTTATTTCCAATAGCAGCTGCTTTGATTACCAAATCAAATATTTTAATAAAAAATGTGATTTTTGATGATTTTCAAAATGATCAAAAAACAATTGAAATTTTTAAAAAATTAAAAGCTAAGATCTATATCGATAAAGAAAATAATCAAATTAGAGTAGAGAAATCTGATCTACAAGGAAATTTAGAGATAGATGTTGATGATATTATAGATTCTATTCCAATTTTAGCAGTCCTTGGCTGCTATAATAAAGGGAAAATAACTCTAAAAAACGGACTTAATGCTCGAAAAAAAGAATCAGATCGAATTTTAGCAATAACTAGTGAGTTAAAAAAAATGAAAGCTAAAATTATAGAAAAAAAAGATGGTTTAGAAGTAGAAGGATCAAAACTAGAGGCTGCTAATCTAAACTCTTATAAAGATCATAGAATAGCAATGGCGCTAACTATCGCTGCTTTAGGAGTTGAAAAACCATCTATGATTGAAGATGTAGATTGTATTAACAAAACGTATAGAGCATTTAAAAAAGACTTTAAATCACTTGGGTGCGTAATTTTATGAATATAATCTTAATTGGCATGAAGCACTCTGGTAAATCTTCAGTTGGTAAAGCTCTATCCATTATGCTAGATAGAGAGTTTTTTGATATAGATGATATAATAAAAACTCTTTTTTATAAAAATTATCCAAAAAAGAAAATTTTTATTCAGATTTCTGAAATTTATAAATTTTTAAAAGAAGAAAAATTTAGAGTTTTCGAAAAAGAGGCTTTTTTTTCTATGAAAAATGTGAAAAATTCAGTGATATCAACAGCTGGAGGCTCTGTCTTAAATGGGAATAATTTTGAAGCTTTAAAAAGCTCAAAGATTATCATTTATCTCAAATCATCTATAGAGACATTGAAAAAAAGAATTTTTAAAAATAGAAAAAAATCAATATTTCAAGATGAGAGTTTTTTAGAAAAAACTTTTGAAATGAGAAAGGTTTTATATGAAAACTTAGCAGATATAACTACTCAAGTAGATAACAAAGATATTCAAGAGATTGCAATTGAGATAAAAAATAAAATTGATCAAAGAGAAACAAAAAAACTATATGTCTAATTCATTTGGTAAAATATTTAAAATTACAACCTTTGGAGAGTCTCATGGACCTCTAATAGGTGTAGTTATTGATGGGTGCCCATCTAATATTGAAATAACAGAGAATGAAATTAATTTTGAGCTTCAAAAAAGAAGACCTAATTTAAATGAGTTTGTTTCTAAAAGAAATGAAATCGATAGTGCTAAAATAGTATCCGGTGTTTTTAATGGTAAAACAACCGGAGCTCCTATTTGCATACTTATTGAAAATAAAGATGTAAAATCCAAAAACTACGATAAGATAAAGGTCCTTTTAAGACCTTCTCATGCAAACTATACATACCTTCAAAAATATAAGATTTTTGATCATAGAGGCGGCTCTAGAGCCTCTGCAAGAGAGACAGCTGCTAGAGTAGCAGCTGGCGCTGTTGCGAAAAAGATATTAAAAACTTTAGATATAAAAATATTTGCTTATGTCAAATCTATCGGAGAGATTATATCTGATGTAAAAATAGATGATCTTGAAAATATTTATAAAAGCAAAATATTTTGCCCAGATAAAATAGCTGAAAAAAAGATGATTGAAAAACTAAAAGATATTCAAAAAGAAGAAGACTCTATTGGAGGAGTTGTTGAATTTGTAATTTTAAATGTACCTCCATCTTTAGGAGAACCTATATACGACAAATTAAATGCGAAATTAGCTGCAGCTCTCATAAGTATTCCGGCTGCTATCGGTTTTGAGATAGGAGATGGATTTGTGGGGACAAAAAAAATGGGATCAAAAAGAAATGATCTATTTGCTTTTGAGAAGGGAAAAATTGTAACTAAAACAAATAATGAAGGGGGAATCCAAGCAGGCATTTCAAATGGTCAGCTAATTGTTGGAAGAGTTGCATTTAAGCCAACCCCTTCCATTGGAAAACCCCAAGAAACGATAGACATCTATGGAAATAAAAAAGTTTTAGAATTTCCTAACGATAAAAGATCTGATCCTTGCATCGCTATTAGAGCGGCTTCTGTAGTTGAGGCGATGTGCTCATTAGTGATGATCGATTCATATCTTTTAAATAGGGTAGCTACTTTGGATCCTTTGTTAAAATTGAATCCATTGTTAAAAAAAGATGAAACTAAAAAACATAAACTGAAAAAACCTTAAAATCTAATGCAAAAACTAAACGTTAATCTTAAAAACCAAAGTTATCCAATCTTTTATGAAAAGGATCTTTTAAAAACAAATTTTATAGTAGATTTTTGTGAAAAATTAGCGAGTAACTTCGTAATAATAACCCACTCAAATTTAGAAAATATCCTAGCAAAACCTCTTATCGATAAATTCAAAGAAAAAAAGATTAATGTAAAATTTTTAAGTTTTCCTCAAGGCGAAATAAATAAATCTAAAAAAACAAAAGATTTTTTAGAAAATCAAATGTTAAAAATGAATTTCACAAAAGATACTCTAATTATTGCTCTTGGAGGAGGAATTGTTATAGATATGGCAGGATTTGTTGCAGCAACTTATATGAGGGGAATCCCATATATAATTATTCCTACAACTCTTCTTGCTATGGTAGATGCTTCTGTTGGTGGTAAAACAGCTGTTAATTGTAGGTATGGAAAAAATCTAATTGGAGTTATTTATCACCCCAAAGCTGTATTTATAGATTTTGAGGTTTTAAAAACTCTAAGCTCTGATGAGATGAAAAATGGATATACAGAAATGCTAAAGCACTCTCTTATTTTGAAAAAAGAATCCTTTAAAGATCTTTTAGCAAGCCCAGAAATTACTCCAAAGCAAATAATAGATTCTTTAAAAATTAAAAAAAGAGTTATAGAAAAAGATGAAGATGAAACATCTTTTAGAAAAATTTTAAATTTTGGTCATACCGTTTCTCATGCAATAGAAGCTTCATTAGATTATAAAATTTCTCATGGAAAAGCTTTAGTTTTTGGTATTTTAATAGAGAGCTATCTCTCTTATAAAATGAATCTTTTATCTTTTGATGAATTTGAAAAAATTTTTGAATTTTTAAAATTAAAAAAATTGTTAAATAACTGCCCGAAAATTTCAAAAGATAGAATTATCGATTTTATAAAAAGAGACAAAAAAAATATTTTTGGTAAAACTAGGTTTACTTTGTTAAAAAATATCGGCAAATCAATAATTAATGTTGAAATTATTGAAATTCATATTGTAAAATCAATACTTTTTATATTGGGAGGCAATATATGTTAACGGCAGTAATTACAGGTCCAGATCTTTTCTCAGCTAAAAGACAGATTAAAAACGCAATTGGCGCAGAGGCCATAGAGCTTAGATTAGATTTTTTGGATTCAATTGATTTAGAAAAAATTACTAAACTACAAAAATACTGGGGAAAGACTATAATCTTCTCTTTAAGAAAAAAAGAAAATGGAGGTAAGTACCTTCAACCAGAGAAGAAAAGATATTTTGATTTAGCTAGACTCTTTTCTTTAAAACCGAACTTTTTCGATTTAGAGAACGATACTTCTTTAGAGTTCATTGAAAAAATGAAAAATTTATACCCAGATGTTAAAATTATATTCTCTTATCACAACTTTTTAAACACTCCTCCTAATTTAAATGAAGTTTATGAAAATTTAAAAAACCCCTTTGCTGATCTTTATAAAATTTCAACTTTTGCAAATAACTCAATTGATGCTTTAAGAGTTTTAGATTTTATCAAAGAAAAGCAAGATGGTAAATTAATAGCTATTCCAATGGGTGATAATGGTTCATTTGCCAGAATCTTATCAAAAATTTATGAAAATAAAATAACATATACCTATGTAGATAAAAAAAGCGCAGCAGGTCAGATAAGTATTAGTGATCTAGTAGATATATATAATTTTAAAAATATCAATGAAAATACTGAAGTTTATGCTCTTTTAGGTTATCCAGTAGATCAAAGCTTTTCTCATGTTTTTCATAACAATGAATTTTTAAAGGAAAATAAAAATGCAGTTTATATTAAAATTAATCTTCAAGGTCACGAGCTTCCAATTTTTTTCTCTTACGTTAAGAAGTTTCCATTTAAAGGCTTTAGCGTAACTATGCCCTTAAAAGAAAAAGTGATCTCTTTTATAGATGAGGATAAAGTTAACATTGGTGCAATAAACACGATCACCCTTAAAGATAAAAAGTTAGTAGGGTTCAATACTGATGGTATAGCTGCTTTAGATGCAGTAGAGAGAAAAATCAAAGTTAAAGATAAAAAAGTCTTGTTAATAGGAGCTGGCGGAGTTGCTAAAGCTATCGCTAATGAAGCTGTAAAAAGAAAAGCTAATTTAATCATTTTAAATAGAGATCAAACAAGAGCTTTTGATCTAGCATCAAAACTTCAATGTAGAGCATATGCATTAGATAAAATTGAAGATGTTTTAAAAGAAGGCTATGATGTAATCATTAATGCAACATCAGCGAGCCATCAAGAGATAAATCTAGTTCCTCCAGAGTATTTAATTCCTGGAACGATTGTTATGGATGTTGTCTCAAAACCAGTTGAAACTCTGTTTTTGAAGCATGCTCAAGATAGAGGATGTTTAATTATATATGGAATGGAGATGTTCATAAATCAAGCTAAAAGGCAATTTGTTTAAAATAATTTTTTTTAAACGATTTTAAAGATTATTTTTTGATAACCAATTTATTTTCAAGAATTTGATATTTCTGATATTTTTAAATTTTTTTTAATATATTTTATAACGATTTTTATAAAATTTATTGAGTTATAGTGTCTTTTTTAATATAATTAAATCTATATATTTAATAATTGTTCTATATTAATAACAAAAAAAGGAAAACAATATGTCAATATCAAGATCAAATGGATTAATATCAAATGAATTAATAATAAAAAATGGGTGCTTTATTGGGGCTCTCCATGAAAGAGAAGCTTTAGAAGCTTTAGAAGATTTAGAAGCATTAAGAGAAAAAGAAAATAGAAATGCTCTAATATCCGATTTTGGAGAATCTTTTTCTATACCTTCAGAATATTCATTAAACAAAAATAGAAATTTTGATCTATTTGAATGCGAAGTGACGGTACTTAATTCTTTTCCTGCAAATGGAGATAATAACATAATAAATCCAGATTTGCAGATGCCTTCAGATGATTTAAAAACAGAAATTAGAGATTTTTTTCAAGAAGCATTGGAAAATCTCGATAAGATGGATATTGACCACTTAAGTGGGTTACAAGAATTAACAGCTCTTATTTTAATATCTAAAGAACATTATGAAAAACATGAAGAATTTACCAAAGAGTTAATAGATAATTTATTTAAAAAAATAGTAGAAAAATTAGAAATAATTAAAAAGCCTTTGTATGAGGCGTTGTTGCATAAGTAATATTTGAGCAAGATTAGCCATTATCAATTACAGTTATGCAATATAACTAAGAGGAAGTCCTAACTGATTCATTTTGTTTAGGATCATGCATTTAATCTTACTT
>SDBV01013754.1_pt1 | contig 10261 bp, 5 predicted proteins | sample 2277081 | NCBI WGS metagenome assembly SDBV01 (sample SAMN10402039, study PRJNA504765) | marine sediment metagenome | isolation source: marine sediment core GS10_PC15, 223 cmbsf | place: Arctic Ocean: Southern Knipovich Ridge | collected 2010 | reverse complement strand
ATGGCGGCAGCATGTATCCTTCCAAGGCAAATGAACTCTTGAATGCACCGGATGTCGATGGCGGTTTGATTGGCGGCTGTTCTCTTGATGCGGAATCGTTTGAAGGAATTATAAAATCTTAGTTTGAATAGCTCTGTTAATATAATTCGAAAGGTAGTATATGCTTCATAGTCTTCTAATCTTTATTCATGTTATTGTTAGTCTTGCCTTGATTATATCTGTTCTTATGCAGTCGAGCAAAGGAGGCGGTCTTGCCGGCACATTCGGGGGCTCCGGAGTATCCGGCGGAGTTTTCGGCGGCAGAGGCGCTGCTCCTTTTCTTGCAAAAGCAACAACAGCATGTGCAATATTATTCATGCTTACTTCGCTTTCACTGAACTTTGTCAGGTCTTCATCCAGAACCGATAGTGTGCTTGAACGTACGATTTTGGAAGGCGGTTTAGGTTCCGAACCTGTGGTTTCGAAAGAAATGCCCATATCTATCGAAGATGAACAGCCGACAGCGGATGTCGAAATCAGCCCCGATGTTTTTGGAACAGATTCCGCGGAAACTGACGAAACTGAAAAAACTGACGAAACTGAATAAAATAAAATAGCCTAAAAATACAGTATTGAGCCCGAGTGGTGGAATTGGTAGACACGCTATCTTGAGGGGGTAGTGGCCGACGGCTGTACCGGTTCAAATCCGGTCTCGGGCACCATTTACAAGATGAGCTGCATTTTCTATTTCACCGAAGCTTGTCCCTCTTTTTGACAATCCCATAATTGAAAACTATGATATTTCTAAAATTTAAATAATATAACCGCTATATTTTGTTAAAATTTATTTAAAATTGAGGAGATTAAAATGGCAGAAGAAAGAAAAAAACAAATTTCCAGTCTCATGAACGAAGAGAGGAAGTTTGCTGTGCCCGATTCTTTCAGAGCGAAAGCCCACATTTCCTCGATGGAGCAATACGAGGAAATGTATAAAAGGTCTCTTGAGGATCCTGAGGGTTTCTGGTCAGAGCAGGCGGAATCGCTCGACTGGTTCAAAAAGTGGGATAAAGTTCATTCTTTCGATAAAGATAAAATTGAAATTAAATGGTTCGAGGGCGGAAAACTCAATGTTTCCTATAACTGTCTCGACAGGCATGTAAAAGCGGGAAATGGCGATAAAACCGCGATTCTGTGGGTAGGAGACGATCCGGATGAAGACAGGCATATATCCTATGCCGAGATGCTTAAAGAAGTTTCGAAGTTTGCAAATGTAATGAAAAAGCTCGGCGCAAAAAAGGGTGACCGTGTCTGTATTTATATGCCTATGATTCCCGAGCTTGCGATAGCCATGCTCGCATGTACCCGTATCGGCGTTATTCACTCGATTGTTTTCGGCGGATTTTCCGCAGAAGCGCTCCGTGACAGGATAAATGATTCTACCTGCACTCTCCTGATAACCTCGAATGTTTCACTGCGCGGGTCAAAGATTATCCCGCTCAAGGTAAATGCCGATGATGCTCTGGTAAATAATACATGCCCCTCGATTGAGAAGGTTATTTGTTTCAAACGTAAAGATGTCGAGACTCACATGGAGCCGGGCCGTGACCTCTGGTGGGACGATCTTATGGCCGATGCATCTGATGAATGTGAGCCTGAGCAGATGGATGCCGAGGATCCTCTATTTATTCTCTATACCTCCGGTTCTACAGGAAAGCCGAAGGGTGTGCTTCATACCACCGGCGGATACCTTCTTTATACAAGCTTAACCCATAAAAATATTTTTGACTACCATGATGACGATATATACTGGTGCACTGCCGATATCGGCTGGGTGACAGGTCATTCTTATATCGTTTACGGTCCTCTTGCTAATCATGCCACTTCTATTATGTTCGAGGGTGTTCCCACTTATCCCGCTCCTGACAGATTCTGGGAAATCTGTGAAAAGTACGGCGTAACGATTTTCTACACGGCTCCGACAGCTATCAGGGCAATCGCCAGCAAGGGTACCGAGTGGGTGAAAAAGCATGATCTTTCAAAACTAAAGCTTCTCGGGACTGTCGGCGAACCCATCAACCCCGAAGCCTGGATGTGGTATTATGACAGCGTCGGCGGTTCGAACTGCCCCATTGTCGACACATACTGGCAGACCGAGACCGGCGGAATTGTCATCACTCCTCTTCCCGGATGCATGTCGATAAAACCGGGTTCGGCAAATCGCCCGTTCTTTGGTGTGGAGCCTGCTGTTATTCGAGAAGATGGAACCGAATGCGATGTCAATGAAGGTGGTTTCTTAATCATTAAACGTCCCTGGCCCGGTATTATGCGCACACTTTATGGCGACCATCAAAGATTTATCGATACATACTGGTCACAGTTCCCCGTAAATTATTTCGCCGGTGATGGCGCAAGGATTGATGCGGAAGGCGACTTCTGGCTGATGGGCCGTGTCGATGATGTTATAAATATTTCCGGTCACAGGATTGGTACTGCGGAAGTTGAAAGTGCGCTGGTAAGCCACAACGCAGTCGCTGAAGCTGCTGTTGTCGGTTTTCCCCATGAAATTAAAGGGCAGGCGCTGTATATATTTGTAACTGCGAATGATGGTGTCGAGAAAACCGATGATCTGAAAAAAGATTTTATTAAACATATCCGCAAGGAAATCGGGCCTATCGCAACGCCTGACAAGATACAGTTCGCCGATTCCTTACCGAAAACACGTTCGGGTAAGATAATGCGCCGTATTCTGAAGAAGATCGCCGCTGGTGATACTGATGATCTTGGCGATATTTCAACACTCCTTGATCCGGGTGTGGTGGAAACACTTATCAGTGAAAGAATCGAATAAATGTAACGCATCGAAATACAGAAATTCATTTAAAAAATTTAATCTAAAGAATTCCCCGATGCTTGCGTCGAGGATAGTCAATTTCCAAGAATTTCATTACTCATTTGAGAATATGCGGTTACAGAAATGTGGCCGCATATTCTTATATAATCCAAATCATTTTTTAATGAAATTATTTTAATATTTCCAAAACATATCCGAACCATCTTATAAAGGAGAAGAGAATGATGAAGGAGACCGGCAGCGCCGATGTGGATACAGCGGTGAACCATGGATGGCGGGTGACCTTTGCCGGAATGGGTATCAACCTGGCGCTCGGCATCTTGTATACGTGGAGCGTCATCAGCAAAGGTGTTCCAGCAGAGTGGGGCTGGACAGAAGCTGACAAGTCTCTGCCATACGCAGTAGCTTGTCTTGTCTTCTGTCTGGTTATGGTACCGGCCGGAAGGATGCAGGACAGGATTGGTCCACGGAGGGTGGCTACATTTGGAGGATTGCTCGTGGGTTTAGGCATGATAGCAGCCGGTTTCACCACTTCCCCTTTAGGCTATGTCATTACGTTTGGAGTAGTTGCCGGGGCCGGAATCGGTTTCGGCTACGCTGCCGCAACACCACCGGCGGTGAAGTGGTTTCCTCCTGAAAAGACAGGAATGATAGCCGGCATAGTCGTTTCGGGATTTGGATTGGCATCAGTGTATGCTGCTCCTCTCGCCAAGTGGCTCATTTTGGCTTACGGCCTGCAGAAAATGATAATGATTCTCGGCGTCGCTTTCACCTTTGTGGTTGTAGGATTGGCGCAGTTTCTTAAACCACCGCATCACGGGAGGCAGTTTTTATACGGACTTGGTAATGCTGGTAGTATGAAAAAAGAAGCAAGCGGACAGTTGCTGAAGAAGGAAGATTTCACTTCGGGAGAGATGTTGAGGACCTGGCAGTTTTACATGCTATGGTTCACTTTCGCCTGCGGAGCGGGAGCAGGCCTAATGGTTATCGGCAAGCTGGCAACAATCGCCAAGGTTCAGGCGAATGTTGAACTCGGCTTTTTGCTGGTGGCAATCCTCGCCATAGGCAACGGCGGAGGTCGGATTCTGGCAGGAATCATTTCAGACCTGATCGGAAGGCGCTCCACCCTGTTCGCGTGTTTTGTTATGCAAGCTGTGCTTGTAATACTATTGTCACAGGCAAAGGAAGGCAGTATCCTCGCCAGTGTGCCGATGCTTGCAATCATCTCCGCCCTTATAGGCGCCAACTATGGCGCGAATCTGTCGCTGTTTCCTTCGTTTACAAAGGACTTCTACGGTCTGAAAAACTTTGGAATGAATTACGGTCTGGTGTTCACCGCCTGGGGCGTTGGCGGGTTCATGCTGGCAATGCTGGCCGGCAAGGTCTATGTCCAAACGCAAAGCTTTAATTTCGCCTATTACTGTTCATCCGCGCTTCTGGTTGTCGCTGCGCTCCTGACAGTTACATTGAGAGTACCGCATCAAACACAACCTGAGTAAACGGCTGAGAATTATAAAAATACTCGGCCGGTGAAGTAACCAAAGTTACCGGTTGCAGAATATATTTTGCATCAAATAAACCGGGTGCAGATTTAGCGAATACAAAATTCAACTGTCTATGGATAACATAAATTTGATGGATGATAACTTTGAATTTTGTGCCTGCGAGGTAAGAAAATGGGGGATGGCGGGAACATTCTTTTCTTTACATTAAGGTATTTATTTGTTATACTTTTGTTTAATAATTTCATTTTTAAAAAAGAGTAATTTGTTATTATTAAATTTGCGGGAGGAGGATAAATGTCAAATCAATATGTGTATAAGTTTGGAGGCGACACTGCTGACGGCTCAGCGGATATGAAGAATCTGCTTGGCGGTAAAGGTGCAAATCTTGCCGAAATGGCCAGGCTTGGTATTCCTGTGCCCGCAGGTTTTACGATTACAACCGAAATGTGTACTGTTTATTATAAAATGGATCGTAACTACCCTCCTGAACTCAGAGAACAGATGGAGGAAGGGCTCGAACATATAGAGAAGGTTATGGGCAAAAAATTCAACGATCCCCGAAATCCCCTTTTGCTTTCAGTTCGTTCGGGCGCAAGGGTTTCCATGCCGGGTATGATGGATACTGTTCTCAATATCGGTCTAAACGATGAGACTGTTAAAGGTCTGGTCGAATCTTCCGGGAATGAACGGTTTGCATACGATTCCTACAGGCGTTTTGTTCAGATGTATGGAGATGTCGTTTTGGATATGAAGCCGGAAAAAAAGGAAGAAGAGGATCCGTTCGAGATTATAATCGATGCGAAGAAAAAAGAGGTGGGCGCACAATTAGATACAGAACTTTCGACAGAAGATCTTAAGGAAATTGTTGCCAAATTCAAGGCGCTTATCAAGGATAAAAAAGGAATCGATTTTCCCGAGGATCCCCATGAGCAGGTCTGGGGTGCTGTAAACGCAGTATTCGGTTCATGGATGGGCGCACGTGCAATAACATACCGTAAAATAAATGGTATTCCCGGAGACTGGGGAACAGCGGTCAATGTTCAGTCGATGGTTTTCGGAAACATGGGAGATGACTGTGCAACCGGTGTTGCGTTTACCCGCGATCCGGCAACAGGTGTGAACCGTTTTTTCGGCGAGTACCTTATTAATGCACAGGGCGAGGATGTTGTCGCCGGTATACGCACACCACAACCGGTTAACGACTCTTCGATAACTTCGGAGGGGCAGGTCACACTCCAGTCGCTCATGCCCGGACCTTACAAAACTCTTGAGGATATTTACCTGAAGCTTGAAAAGCATTATAAAGACATGCAGGATATAGAGTTCACTATCGAAAAAGGTAAGCTCTGGATGCTTCAGACCCGTACGGGTAAACGCACTGTACAGGCAGCTTTTAAGATCGCCGTCGATATGGTTGAAGAAAAACTTATCGATGAAAGGACAGCGGTTTTACGTATCGACCCCAATCAGCTCGATCAGCTTCTCCATCCGATGTTCGATCCCGAAGCAAAGAAGGAAGCCACTGTTCTTGGCAAAGGTCTTCCGGCATCACCCGGCGCGGCAACCGGCAAGGTTGTTTTTCATGCTGAGGATGCCATAGAGCTTGCGGAAAAGGGTGAAAAAGTTATCCTCGTGCGGATTGAAACCTCGCCGGAAGATATCGGCGGAATGGATGCTGCTCAGGGTATTCTCACCGCACGCGGCGGGCGTACATCCCATGCTGCGGTTGTTGCGCGCGGTATGGGTAAATGCTGTGTTGCCGGATGTAGCGACATTATTATTAATTATGAAGATGCAAAGTTTACCGCCGATAATAAAGTTGTTAAAGCCGGCGATTATATTTCTATAGATGGTGCGACAGGCGAAGTGTTGAAAGGCCGGGTCAGGACTATTGATCCTGAAATATCAGGTTATTTTGCTAAACTCATGAAGTGGGCGGATTCGATACGTAAACTCAAAGTCAGAACCAATGCAGATACTCCCGCCGATGCTTTAAAAGCGGTTGAAATGGGCGCCGAGGGTATTGGTCTCTGCCGTACCGAGCACATGTTCTTCGAGGGTGACCGTATCAAAGCAGTGCGCGAGATGATACTTTCGGAAGATGAAGCCGGACGCCGTAAAGCACTTACCAAGCTTGAACCCATGCAGAAAAGCGATTTTATCGGTATTTTCGAGGCGATGGACGGCCGTCCTGTCACTATACGTCTCCTCGATCCGCCTCTCCATGAGTTCCTTCCGCATGAAGAGGACCAGCAGAAGGAAATGGCGGCAGATATGGGTGTAAGCCTTAAAGTGATCAAGGAGAAAGTTGAAAGCTTAAAAGAGTTTAATCCAATGCTTGGCAACCGCGGATGCCGACTGGGTATCAAATATAACGAAATATCGGAGATGCAGGTACATGCGATTTTCTCTGCTGTCGTTGAATGTCACAAGAAGGGTTTCAAGGTTGTTCCGGAGGTTATGATACCACTTATAGGAACAGCCATGGAATTTACAATTCTACGGGATATAACCGATAAGGTCGCTGAAGAAATCAAGTCTTCATCTGGTGTTGATTTTGATTATCTGGTCGGTACGATGATAGAAATTCCCCGTGCAGCCCTCACAGCCGATCAGATTGCGGCGGAGGCGGAATTTTTCAGCTTCGGCACCAACGACCTTACTCAGATGACATTCGGATACAGCCGTGACGATATAGGCAGTTTCATCAAGGTCTATCTGGATAAAGGTGTTCTGCCGGAGGATCCTTTCCTGACGCTGGATCAGGTCGGTGTCGGTCAACTCGTTGAAATGGGCATAAAGAAGGGACGTTCGGTACGCCCGGATCTGAAAATCGGTATCTGCGGCGAGCATGGCGGCGATCCGGCTTCTGTAGAATTCTGCCACAGGGTAGGGATGGATTACGTATCATGCTCTCCGTTCCGCGTTCCAATTGCACGGCTTGCTGCGGCACAGGCAGTAATTAAAGAAGGCTGATCTCCAGTGAAAAAGTGAAGATGAAAAGGGCTCTCTTTAAAAGAGCCTTTTTTGTTTATAAAAGTAGAGAGGAATTATTGTATACTGTATATCATTACAAGAACTTTTAATCATGGTCATCATTATATCATACACATCAGCGGTTCAGAGGGTTTTTAATCAGTTTCATCATGTTATCCTGTCAAATTTATTTAATCAAAAGAATTCTCCGATGCTTGCTTCGGTGTAATATTAAAGACCCCCCTTCCTGTCCTACGGACATCCTTCCCCCGGAGGGGTCAGGAAAAAAAGCGGCACTGCAACACCCCCTTGCCCCCACCGGGGACACGAAGCGAAGCATAGAGCCGCAAAGTGCAAGGGAACGAGGGATAGGGGGCTGTCTATGATATGTAGTACATTTTTATTAATATAAAATCCCTCAGCAGTTAAAAAAATATTAAATCTATCGATATTTTTTATTTTCTCACGTATTTTTGTTGTTAAAATAACAGTAATTTATTATTCTTAAAAAGTATATGAAGAGAAATGAACTTATAAATAAACCGCGTGTTGCTGTTGCGAAAGGCGCAACAAGACAGGAAGCAGTGCGAAATGCTCTTGAGCTTGTCCGTGAAGATATTATGGTTAGAGTCAGGGGCGATGTACTCATAAAACCTAATTTCCTTTCCTCGACAAATCCACTTGCATCGACTCAGACTGATGCAGTATTCCCTGTGATAGAATTACTTGACAGTACCGGTGCAGATTCATTATGTATAGCTGAAGGCGCTACACGGTCAACCGGAAATGCGTATAAAAATTTTGGTTACGAAGATCTGGTGAGAAAATTCGATAATATCGAACTTATCGATCTTAACAAAGATACTTACACCGGGGAATTTGAGATTGTTACCCGGAATCGGGGTGTGCAGATGATACAGTTTGGAGATAGACCTGCAGCGGCGGATACTGTTATATCGGTCGCATTGGCAAAAACCCATAATTTTGCTACTGTTACGGCATCATTAAAGAACATGATGGGCTGCCTGAGAAGAATTCACCGTCCGAGAATGCACGGAATTAAACTTGGCCATGTAATAGAATATGCAGGAGAATCACTTTGGAATATTCTCGATGAGTACCCTGTGGGCATGAAAATGGTTTCCGGGCTTGTGTTCGGAGCCCTTCACATGAGCAGGTATATTCAGAAAAAGCATAATGGTGTCATGTCCGGCTATATTTCGCAGGTCAGGGCGTTGTCCGAAAATCTCGTTCGCCTCGGAAGAGTCTTAATGCCTGATATAGCGGTTATCGATGCTTTTGATGTCATGGAAGGAGAGGGGCCTGGATCGGGTACTGCAGTTAGGATGGGAATCGCAGTTGCCGGAACCGATCCGGTTGCATGTGATGCGGTTATGACTTATATGATGGGATTTGATCCCCTTTCAATCGGTTATTTATCCCTGGCTAACGACAGTGGAATAGGGTGCGCCGACCTCATGAATATTGAAATTGCCGGAGAGGATCCTTCGGCACATGTAAGACAAATAAAACCTCACAGCAACTATCCCCTTCAGATGAAGTGGAGGGAAGCATGGCAGTAAGCTTTCAGCAGGGAATGTTATGAAAATAAAATTAGTTGACAGATATGCCTGTTTTTTTATAGCTGTGATACTGAATTCTTTCTGTCAAACTTCGGAATGCGCTGCCGAAGAAAGAAATGTGATGCAGTGGTCATACGCGGACATGCTTCAGGGAAAACCGGGTATTTCCGTTTTACGTTACGGCGCACCGGGATTTGGAGCATATCCTTACGGACATATTCTGCCTCAGGCAGGGCTTAAGGTCAGGGTGGATGGAGTACCGTTGAGAAGCATATCGCCTTTCGGGCCGGACCTGGAATTTATTCCCTTTCAATTCGTGGAGTCTGTTAAATACAACAGATTGCATGAATTGAATATTTTTACCGGGAATGTTACGGGAGATGAACCGATTACCGTCACAAATTTCTTAATAGGTGAGAGACGCCGTTTTAATGTTGACATGGCATATTCACGCAGGTTCGGGGAAAAATCGGGGATATTTTTCAGCGGTTCATCAAACGGAATTCATGTAAGAGATAAATCCGATGAAAATTCGCTCCGTAATTATTTTATGAAGTATCAGCGGTATCTGGAAAATGGCGGCACGGTAAATTTTTCCATGCAGGGATTAAGGGACCGTGACGGCCTTGTCGATCTTGATGATAACAGCATTACAATGGGAGAGCGTAAAACGGATAATGTATCCGTGTCGCTGGGACTTGAGAAATATCCGCTCGGGAAAAGAACGACATTATCCCCGGTAGCGTATTATCAGTCGAGCAACTCCAGATTCCACAAGTATGGGAGCCGTAAAAGCATAGATGATAATGCAGCCGGTTTAAACATGATATTGACTACTGAAAGGGAAAATACCAATTATAGATTGAATGTGGCCCACGACACGTACTTTTTTGATTCGAGAATACACAATGTATCATGGACGAGAAACGAAACTGAAATTGCCCTGTCATTAATGCATGAAAATGACAACCGCAGAATTATGTTAAACGGAGGATTGATGAATTCCTCTAAATACGGCAAAGGATCGAACTTTGAGGGTGAATTTGCCTTAAAGGTGTCACCGGGACATGAATTTGTAGTGCATGGTTTGAGAACGGATGAATTTCCGGATACGGGGAAAGAATATTATTCCTCCCTTGTTTTCAGCGATTCCACTTTCATTTCCGAACTGGAAAAATTCGATATTGCCGCATTGGAGTACGGAATGAGATTTTCAAAGGAACGGTTTAACCTTGGTATATTCGGTTTTGGTTCATCATCTAAACTACCGCTGTTCAGGGAGTCATCGGCAGTGACGGATTTTAGCAGCGAACCTTTTTCATCACAAAGTTATATGAGTTCGAGGAAGAAAACACGGGGTTACAGGA
>SDBV01013753.1_pt1 | contig 10261 bp, 5 predicted proteins | sample 2277081 | NCBI WGS metagenome assembly SDBV01 (sample SAMN10402039, study PRJNA504765) | marine sediment metagenome | isolation source: marine sediment core GS10_PC15, 223 cmbsf | place: Arctic Ocean: Southern Knipovich Ridge | collected 2010 | reverse complement strand
ATATCCGATCTGACTCTTAGGAGCATCTCCAAGGTCATAATTCTTAACGATCGCATCTATTTCGATATCATCACCAGGATTCACCTCCGTTTCTGATACAGTAAGTGATATTACCTGCAGATCGGGTTTCGGCAGTGGCGGAGCTTCAATAGTAATATCATAATCCCGATTAACATCCCGCCGGTTTGACGCGCAGATGTTTATCATATAGTCACCCGTGGGACGGCCACTTAACGAAATTTGTTCGTAGTCTCCAGTTCCGTCACTTTCTGTTATCTCATATGGCACACCAAAGCTATAGCCCCACAACTCCAGTTTGAGATTACCCTCATCATTGTCAAAGTCTATACGGACATAATCACCACTTTGCCCATCTTGAGCCAAAGTAAACTTATAAAAATCATCCTCGCCATCATTATCGAGTGTTCGATTATTACGGTAATATGTATCTGTTATTATCCCCAAGTTAGTCGGATCAAAACGATTATCGTTGTTCTCGTCACTATCGGTCGATACAGTTCCAATCCAGTCTTGATTGCTATTTCGGTCGTATTCACCACTTGATGTGACAGTTGCAAAAACATAATTCATCGAACCTGAAGGAGTTGGGATTGTAAGACTCTTTGAAGGGTTCTTGGTTCCACCTATACCAATATCGGAACTACTTGAATATTCACCAATATAACGATCATCACTATCACCAAAAGTGGTATCTGTTGACAAGTACCACTTCACTGTCCAACTAGCCGTCTGGGTGGCGTCACCAGTGTTCTCGACCGTGGCTGAAAAGGTAGCAGTGTCTCCCGGTTCTGCACTTTGATCTATATCGCTATCAGCATTATAAATTGTAAGATAGGGCTCGGGTGGCTGATCGACGATGAAACTTAATGTCCTCTCGTTGTTGCCTTCGTCTTTCTCATCGGTTTGCTGGTTGTTATCGTCGATTTTGACAGTCAACCAGTAGGTTCCGGGAGTAGTTGGCACAGACCATGAGGCATCCGTTTCCCATTCGTATTCATCGGGAGAGAGACCGTTAACGGTTCCAAGATAGCCGTAGTCGATTTCGTTAGTTTTTGCATAGGCGGAGGTTCCATACCACCATTTCATCCTGATTGATGTTTTGGAGGTGGCGTCTCCATCATTGTGACCTTGAAAATCAAGACTAACACTTTCTCCCGGGTCAAAATGCTGATCACTGGCAGTGCTGTTATCGATTTCCATGGACGTGACTTCTAGATCAGGCTCGGGTTCTTGATAAGAATAGTAAAGAGTGATTTTACATGAATCGATGCGCCCTTCATCCCAACCATTAGCGTTGCCATCATCCCAGCTATCGTAAATATTGAATCGCCAGGTCTGATTGACTGAACGACTGCCGCTCACCGAAAACGTATAACTACTATCCGAAGTTTCATCATAACCATCCCCAATATTACCATAAGTACTTCCATCGTCAGGCATGGTTCGGTCACCGCTGTTGTATCCGTCAGACGCGGTTACAAACCATCGAATATCTGAAGTATAGTTCGAATCAACATTCCATTCGGCTTTTATTTGGTACACGACCGCATCAGAGGGAAAACCAGAAAATATCCATCCACTGTTAACAGTCTGGTCGGCACTTGTATATTCCCTATTTGTGCTGTCGGAAGCAGAGTATGAATCGTACACGGTCTCAGCTACAGCATCTAAAAGCCCCTCGCCTTCACTTCTTACCTCATGTGCATATCCGAGTAAGTGGCGGGTTTCGTGAGCGATAACATCTGTTAAAACAGCAACAATAGAAATTGAATCCGACTGATTAACAATATTTTCGGAAAAGACAAAACCATTGTCGTTTCGGTCTTGATTTCCAATATCAACCTGTTCAGCTAAGCCAAGGAATGAACCGTATTCTGCAAAGGCTGAATCGTCTCCGCCGACAAAGATTGTTGAATACGAAGTACCTGGGTTGGGCTTAATGGTTGTAAACAGAACGCCTGTGCCTGCGAATTGCTGCTGAAGATTGGCTAGGATTTGAGAGATGATTTCAGATTCCTGGCCAGCTAAGCCAGCAGCGTCTGCGGAAAACTCAGGAATGTTGATGCCTTCGACAAAAACCGGGCCATTGTATGTAACATTCTGCTCGCCATCAAAATCGAGATAAAAAATCTGACCATCAAAGTAATTAACCGTCGGGTCGACAAGAGACATACCCGGAAGATCGACAGAAGCATCCGGCTGCAACTCCGCTGCATAATCACTAAGAATTGTAAGTTCAACTTGTGAATCTTCATTATTAGTCGAAGAAATAGTTGTTTCAGTGTAACTTGGTTCACCTGCCGGAGGGCCTCGGATCTCAATTGATGTAGCGTACTCGATACTTAAATCAGTATCACTTGTATAGATTGGCATACTGCCATCATCGCTTACTACAGTAGAACTATTTGATACCGGCTCTTCGGCTGTAACAGTAACCGCTTCTGCCAGAGCAATTTCATTGTCAACATTTCCATCTAATTCATCCGAGAGATCAGCCACATCGTTATCGACCTGAACAGGGGCAACATCATCCACAGACAAAGTAAAGATCGGCTGATAAATCTCAGGGTCAAGTTCTTGGTTAATTTCCTCTTCAATCTGGTCACCGGCATGTTGCAAATCGGCCTCTTGAACTACCAGCGGCGTGGTATCGATAAGCGAATCTAAGGGGTCGGGTGCAAGGTTGAGTAAACCATCCCCCGAAAGTAAAATTCGCGGCTCAAGCGCCTCAAGGAGAGTAAAAGGGTTGGCTGGGTTGGAATTAGTATTCCAAGATGCTTTTCTATCTGTAGTTATTCTAAATATCACACATCACTCCTAAAAAACCCAAAAGCTGCTTATATACACGAGGGTAATGGAGCTGTAACATAGTCCTCTGACTTCCAGTCAGTTTTAATGATAATAACGACCTGAAATAAGATTCGTCAAGGATAAACAAGAGTTTTTGAGAGATTTTTGTACGAAAGCATAAGAATCTTTGTTGTTGTTGGCAAAACAAAGGCTTAAAACTTGTATAAAAAAGTAAATATAAGTTAAAAAGGGTATTGACAAGTTTAGGGCGGATAAGTATAATAACTATCAATTAACACAGAGAAAATGAGCCATAAGCCATAAAAATTTTTGACAAAAAATGAAAACAATATGTATACACTGCCGTAAAGGATTCAATGTCCCAGACGAATATAAAGGGAAAAAAGCTAAATGCCCAAAATGTAAGGCGTCTTTTATCATAAAAGACAGTTCTAAGCGTTCATCACAGTCAGTCTCAATAGCAAGAAGTGAACAGGCTAATGACAACAAATTGAAGGAATTCTTTTCCGTAAAAGAATTAGCCCGCATGCTAGGCGTAAATCCCATGACAGTGTATCGAATGGTTAATCGTGGTCAGATTGTTTGCCATCAGATAGGACGGGCAAAGCGATTCCGCCGAAGTGACATTGAGGACTTTTTGGAACGCTGTGCGATAAATAAGTGAGTTGACGCCGTCTCGGGTAGCATAAATCTTTGACGAGTGTCGCTGATATATGCAAAACACTTTCTCGCAAAAAGTAGACCAAAGATAGGGATATTGCGAGTATTTCAAGGTACTTTTTTACCTACAGTTAATCCGAAAATCATATCTTGCTCCTGTAATACCAACCTCCCAAAACCAATGCATGTGGGTGTAATGATGGTGAAATTATGCCCCGACTCCTCCAATTTCTATCAATTTTATGATTGTAAAACCCAAAATAAAGGTTTAGCAAGAATAAAATGAGGTTTTTTGATTTTTTTAAAAAAAATCTTTCTATGGTTGCAATGTTTTTTAACTCCCGTTATTATTATGGATCTACAAACTAGATGCGGAAAGCTACTTCTTAAATTATATATGAAAACAGTTAGGACATTGTCATGTTTTGTTGCTATCATCCTTTTGGCTTCGATAGCTCTTGCACAAACAGGATCGGAGGAAGGAATCACCGCAATTACCGTTCCAAGTGCTGATATAACCTTATCTTTTGTTCAGCCAGGCATAATTTCAAAAGTACTCATAAAAGAGGGGGACAAGGTAAAAGCAGAGCAGATGCTCATCCAGCAGGATCTGAAAGCTGCCGAAGCTAGTCTTGCCCAGAAAAAGGTGGATCTTAGAAGATTGGAGTGGGCCGCTGGCCGTGGTTCTGCGACGGATCTGGAAGTTGAACATTCAAGATTAGACGTGAAAATGGCTCAGATAGTCGTTGACCGCATGTGTCTGAAAAGCCCGATAGAAGGAACAATAGATAAGGTTGAAGTCGAAGTTGGCGAAGCCATTGACGGCTTGGCCGATGTAGTCAGGGTAGTAAAAACCGATCCGCTCTGGGTTGACGTTCCTGTGCCATTGGCCGATGGCAGAACACTTAAGTTTGGGCAAATCGCAGAGGTTAAATTTCCTGGTTCTGAAAAAGATATATCGCAAGCGAAAATCATTTATGTTTCGACCGTCGCTGACGCAGCCAGCTCAACCTTAAGGGTTCGTATTGAAGTCCCAAACAAACTAAATAGGCCAGCAGGAGAACATGTTCGTATCACGTTTTTGTCTCCACAAAAGCAACCTGTCCGTAAAGACATAATTAAAGCTGAAAAGCCTAAAGATACCAAATCTAATTAGAGAGGAAGCTATATGAAAGCAAAGATAATTGTCAGTTCAAATTTACGCACATGTTTTAAGTCATTTCTACTTCTCATTCTGTTGTTGCAACTGACCGGTTGTGTCTCCGATAGTGTCAATGAAGATGGAATTATTGGTTCTTACCAGAAAGAGGTTGTCGAGAACAGTCCGCAACCACGTGAAAGCAATGAGGGCTTAAAGTCTCTTCTTCCAAGCCCTGAAGCGGATGTACTCAAACTTGATATTACCAAGGATGAAGCTACAGGTAAAAATATTGTTAATCTTTCAATCGATGATGCTGTAAAAAGGGCAATAGTCAGCAGCCCGGAGATTAGTATAGTAAGTTACGACCCATCAATAGCCAAAGAAGATATTGTCAAAGCGGCTGCTGATTTTGATCCAGCTCTTTTTGGGCGTGCAGACTATGACCAGCAAGATGATCCCGCAAACAGTACTTCCATGGGAGGACAAGCGGATAATCGCTTATGGGAAACAGGTATCAAGCAAAAAGGCGTTACCGGTGCAGAGTGGTCTCTTGCTTATGGCCTGTCACGTAACTGGGATAATCTAACCTCCACGACTCTTTCTACCAGATATGAACCGACGCTGTCTTTCCAGGTTAAACAGCCGTTATTGCGGGACGCATGGAAGGAACTTAATCTTGCTGGAGTAAATATCTCAAAACTCAATTACAAAGTTGCATTTGCTTCTTTTCGTCAAAAAACCGAAGAAGTTTCCGCTGAGGTCATCTCTTTATATTGGACTTTGGCACGGGCACGTCGTGACCGTGAAATCCAACAATTTTTACTGGACAAAACCCTTGAAACATTGAAGAAGGTTGAAGACCGCAGAGGTATCGATGCTACTGACGTGCAAATCAAGCAAACAGAAGCAGCTGTAAAATCACGTGAAGCGGTATTGCTTCAGGCTGAAAAGCAAGTTATGGATGTGCAGGATGCTTTAGTGAGACTGCTGTCAGATAGCAAAATCAACTTGCTCAGTGATTTTGAAATCGTTCCTACATCTGCTCTTGCCACTACAGAAACAAGATTTGAGCAGTCAGAAACCCTAAGGTTAGCTCTATCAAATAACCCAGCAATTCACCAAGCACGGCTTAAAGTTGACGTAGCTCAGATTAATGTTGATGTCGCAAACAGACAGAAAATGCCAAAGCTGGATTTGGTTGCCTCTTCAAGACTGTCGGGGCTATCCCGTGGATACGGAAGTGCAAATAATGAAATCAGTAATGGTGACTATACGAGCTATGCTGTTGGCATAACTTTTGAAATCCCACTTGGTGGTAACCGTCAACGTGAAGCTGAATTTCGTAAACGAAAATGGGAAAAACGTAAGGCAACTTCAATATTACAGAATACGTCAGATCAATTAGCCGCCCAAGTGAAAGAAAGGATCAGGCTCGCTGAGACATCTTATAATGAAATACAGGTTCAAAAAGATGCTGTCGATGCGGCAAAGATATATTTGCAGGCGGTTGAAGATACTGAGGAAATAAGAGACAAATTGACCCCCGAGTTTCTTTTGGTCAAACTTCAATCTCAGGAAACTTTATCTAATGCAGAGCGGGGTGAAATAAAAGCTATCTCTGATTACAATATAGCTCAGGTAAGGCTAGCTCAATCGATGGGTACTGTTCTTGATATGCGATATGTGCGGAAAGCATTGCCGAAAGAGGACGAAGATAATTAATAGTGTAAAAAGTAATAAAGATTTTTATTACTTGGCTTTGAACTGATGAAACTTTGGCTTTCGCCAGTTAATCAGAGTCTGGAGGCGGACATGAAAAATTCAAGTGGTTTTCTAAAAGCCGGAATCATTAGTTTACTTTTTTTGACTTGTGCCTCTAGTGCTTTAGCAGCAATAAAGTCTGGTGATATAACATATGCTTCTCCTAATCCTTTGAATTGTGAAGGCTCAACAGAAAATGTTACTGTTCGCATTGTAAATACGGGTGACAACGGAGATATGATTATTGAGCCTGACTCAATTCCTTCCGGCTGGAACGTGAGCCCACCTTCCAGAAATGTATTCCTTCCAAGCGGTGGCGTTTATTATGCCACATTCAGTGTGACTCCACCTTCTGATAACAGCTCTGGAACCATAGTCTGGAAGTTATATTATGATGGTCCGTTTTTTAATACTTTACTGGATATATACAACCAAACAGTTAGTAATACGATTGTAATATCTGGAATCATCATAGGTGTTTCTCCTGATCCTTTGTACTGTGAAGGTGTGGGAGAAAACGTTATTGTTAGCGTTAGGAGTACTAGCACCAATAGTGTTGAAATGCGTATTGAGCCTGACTCAATACCCCCCGGATGGAACGTAAGCCCTGGTTTTCACAACACTCCGTATATTTCCCCCGGCAGTCAGTATAGTACTCCTTTCACTGTGACTCCACCTCCTAATGATAGCTCTGGAACCATAACTTGGAACCTATATTATGATAATTTTTTGCTTCCTGATACTTTACTGTATACTTATGTTCAGTCCGTTTTTAACACAATGCCTACTCAGATTGACAGTGTCACACCTAGCCCTGCACAACCGCCAAGTCACATGGTTCAGTTTAGAGGAACCAGTGGCAACTATTCTATACAGTGGGAATGGAGGTCGAATCTAGATGGGATATTGAGTACTCTTGAGGATTTTGATAAATCATCTTATCAAATGACCGTAGGCTCTCATACTATTGAGTTTCGTGTTAGGCATAGCCATACTGGAATCTGGTCTGACCCAGACAATGCTAATTTGACTATCCTTAATGCTTTACCAACTGCCACGTTAAATATTTTGACACCTTCCCCATTTCCCCCGGGAAGTAATATTCAAGTGAATCTGGGAGGTTACGATAATGATGAATATGGGCAAAGTATTGTTGAGTGTGAGCTTTGGCTTGACAATCAGCTTATAATTAAATCCGCACTTGGGGTATATAATATAATTGCACCATCTCCAGGTGATTACATGCTAAAATGTAGAGTTAAAGATGATGAAGGGAGCTGGTCAAACTTTGCACAAGAGCCAATTCACATTCCCAATTGGGATATTACGACTATTCCGGACGCAAACATTTTAGAAGAGCAACCTTATATAGGCCCAACTCCTCAGTTATTTGATACGCCTCCAGAGCCCGTTGTATGGTCACTTATAGAAGAACCCAACGATATGTGGATAGACGACTCAACCGGAGTAGTTCAATGGGATGATCCCAATGTTGATGGTAGTCCATATACAATTACCATTAGAGCTACACACTCAGCGGGCTATGACGATGAAACATGGACCCTAACAGTCATTTCTCTTTCAGACTTAGATGGTGATGGAATAGTTAATTTTGCTGATTTTGCTATTTTAGCATATTACTGGAGGGACTATGTTTGCTCCGAACCTGATTGGTGTGAAGGCAGCGATTTCGACGAAAGTGGTTATGTAGATTTCGTTGATCTAAAAGAGTTTATGGAAGATTGGCTCTGGAAATACTGAATCTGGTTTAAGACTGCAAAATTGTTGCTATTCGCCACCTGTAAAACCAAGCTGCTCATCAAGCCAGTGATCTGTTTTTAAAACTGATTTTCGTTGGCGCAAAGCCAGTCTCTCAGCACTTATCTGTGCCAGACGAAAAACACCACGAACCAGCGGTGAGGAGATATTATTCCCATTATTAGCATGTTTTCTTCTAAGATAAGCTGTCGAATTCTTAGCATACCGTGATACAATCTCATCTTCGAGGCTGAATATGCCTTGAGCACTTCCTGGGTCGCCTTGACGGGCACCTCGTCCATATAACTGTCTGTCTATCCTTGCTGATTCGTTAGGTTCAGCGGCTATAACATGCAAACCTCCCAGATCGGCGACTCCCCTGCCAAGTTTAATATCAGTGCCACGTCCCGCCATATTAGTTGCTACAGTGATATTTCCGTGTTGACCTGCCTGTGCCACGATTCCGGCTTCCTGCTTATGGTAAACAGCGTTAAGTACCTGGTGGCTCAGTTTCCCAGCTTTAAGCAGTTCGCTAAGCAGTTCGCTGGCTCGGACACTACGTGTTCCTACCAGAATCGGCCTGCCGGTGTCGTGTACGCTACGAATTTCCTGCACTATCCTTGCCCATTTTGCTGATTCTGTGGGCAGTACTATATTTGGTAAATTCTTCCTTATACATGGACGGTTTGTGGGGATTGATACAACGGGTAAATGATATATCTGCCAAAATTCGCTATTTGCCTCGGATGCGGTTCCTGTCATCCCAGCTAATTTGCGGTACATTCGGAAAAACCTCTGAAAACTTATACGAGCATAAGTATCCTTAGGTGGATTTATTTCGACCTTCTCCTTGGCTTCAATGGCCTGGTGTAAACCATCACGCCAGGTACGGTCAGGCATCATACGGCCAGTAAACTCATCGACAATAACAATTTTATCGTCGTCAATGACATAGTGCTTGTCCTTAAGGTACAGTTCCTTGGCCGTCAACGCCTGGTTTATCAATTCCAGGCAGCGACGATTCCCACTCCAAAAGCCCCCTATATGTTCAGCTAATTCTATTAAACGAGCCCTACCCTGTTCAGTTAATTCAATTTCTCTATACTGACGATTAACCTGGTAATCCACTTCGGGGTCCAATCGGCTTACAATATCTGCAGCCTGACGAAACGATTCTATCTGCTGTGGATTAGGGGCCTGTCCGGAGATTATAAGAGGTGTAACTGCCTCATCGACAAGAATTGAATCAGCTTCATCCACAACGGCATAATGCAACCCTCTCTGAACGAGCCTGTCTGTAGCCCTGCCTCCAGTGATAATTTTGTCAAGCAATGATGAACACAAGCCTTTTGAATTACCCAATATTAGACGGTCGCGAAGAAAATCGGCGGTAACCTCCTTATTAGTGCAATAAGTAATATCAGCCATATAGGCTTTTCTTCGCTCTTCTGGAGACATCTGCTGTTCTATGAATGAAACGGTCAATCCGCAAAAACGATAAATTCGCCCCATCCATTCAGCATCTCGCTTGGCCAGATAGTCATTAACAGTTATAACGTGACAGCCATGCCCTCGCCATCCGGCAATTGTTACTGGCATGGTTGCAGCAAGGGTCTTGCCCTCACCGGTAGCCATTTCAGTAACACATCCGGCATTCAAAGCTAAGGCCCCTGCAATCTGAACTGGAAAAGGTCTTTCGCCAATTTGCCGAAAAGCTATTTCTCTAACCAGAGCAAAAGCACGTTCAAGGTTCAAGGAATTGTCGCGATTGCAGCGAAAAATCTCGCGCATATCAGCAGCAATCTGACGGAGCTTGGCATTTGTCAATTCAGAAAATTGTTTTTCAATTGCCAGTACACTCTCGGCCTGTTTGAGAAACCTTTTTCGTCGTGGTACAACTCTGCCAGCCAACCCCACACCAACATCCCAGACCGCGTCAAGTCCTTTTGGCAATGGTTCAAGAGACATTCGTCGATCAAGCATTCGCCATGTTGAACTCGCTATCGTAGTCATCTCAAATATGGAACCTCCGCTGAAATAACTGCCTCAGAGATAGCCACCATTGGTACACAAGCGGTTTGGAGCGTAACCGGATCCTTGCTACTACTC
>SDBV01013752.1_pt1 | contig 10261 bp, 7 predicted proteins | sample 2277081 | NCBI WGS metagenome assembly SDBV01 (sample SAMN10402039, study PRJNA504765) | marine sediment metagenome | isolation source: marine sediment core GS10_PC15, 223 cmbsf | place: Arctic Ocean: Southern Knipovich Ridge | collected 2010 | reverse complement strand
AGTGATAATTCATCATTCATCAATCGCGGATGTCCTCGTGCCGCAGCGACTGCTTTACCAACAGGCCGCAGTTCTTCTGGAAGAACTCCAGCGGCAGCAATTGTGTCTTTTCGTGTATCTCCGAGCCGAGTTCCTCGGCGAGTTGCCGAACCGATTTGCCTGCTTTGGTTTCCGCGATAATGTGGCGGTGATACTGCTTTGTGGCCGCGATCACGGTGTCGAAATAGGACTTGACTTCCCCGGCGCCCTCGATCGCTCCGTTGTGCCCCAGGCAGAGAATCTCGGCCCCCAGCCCTGCCAGGCGGTCCAGCGAGTTGAGGTACGCACCGTAGTCGGCAAAATAGTCTGGCCACCAGCCGTCATGCTGGGGCAGGTAGTAGGGCGCCGCGTCGGAGATCAACAATATCCCGGCGTCGGGTTCGTGGAAGCTGAGCATGCAGTCGCTGTGTCCCGGCGTGGCCAGGACCTCCAGCGAGATCCCCTCGACCGTGATCGCGTCGCCTTCTGCAATCACGCGGTCGATCGCGATTCGCTTTTCGGCAAGGGGTTTGGGCCGGTGCTGCTCGGTGATTCGCCCCAACTTGAGCATCGAGCCCGTAAGGGCCTCATCGATCTGGCAGAAGAATGAGAGCGCCTTTTCCACGGACAGCGTCTTGGCGGCCGTCTCGGAGGCGGCCACGCTGATCCCGGGGAAGATCTCCCGAAACAGCGGGACGGCCATCACGTGGTCGGGATGTGCATGGGAGATGATTGCCTGCTTTACCAGTTCCTTTGCGATGCCCAACCCTTCCATCTGCTCGATGAGCAACGGTCCCATGGCGCCGGTTCCGCCTTCAAAGACGGCGGCCTCGTGCTCACCTTTGAAGAGATAAAGCGGGTATTCGTTGGTCCCCAGCATCAGCAGGTTGTCGGTTATCTGTACCGGGGGATCCTTTATCAACATTGCTCGTCTCCTTTCTGGGCTTTTTCCAGGGCGAACAGGGCGGCCCCGAATGCACCCACGTATTGCGGGTCCGGCGGCACAAGCGCCGGCACTGCAAAGGCTTCCTCGATCAGGCTCTTGAAGAGCGGATTGTGGGCCACCACTCCGCCGGTGATCACCAGCGTGCCGTGGACCGCGTCCATCTCCAGTATTCTCTTGACCACTGAGCAAAAGGCCCCTTTTACGATGTCCTCCACGCGCTCGCCGGCCCGGATCTTCTCCAGGATTTCGGTGGCTGCGAAGACGGTGCAGAAACTACCCAGCACGACTTCCTTGGTGGAGCGCTGGGCCAGCGCGTTGAGCTGGGAAAGGGGCAGATCCAGGCGCAGCGCGATTTCCGCCAGGAAGGTCCCGGTTCCGGCGGCGCACTTTCGGTTCATTTTGAAGCTGGTGCGGCGCCCCCGATCGTCGAGATGAATGATCTTGCTGTCCTGGGCGCCGATGTCGATCACGGTGATCATCCGGCCGAAATGGCAGTAGGCCCCCTTGCCGTGGCAGGCGATTTCGGTCATCTGGGCGTCGACCCAAGGCACGTTATCTCGCCCGTAGCCGGTCGAGAGCGAGCCGGCAATCTGCCCCCCGCTCAGGCCCGCGGCCGAAAGCGCCTCGGCCAGACAGCCATCGGCGGTTTGGGTATAGTCCACGCCGGAGTTGCGGATGGCCTTGGCCACGATCTGCCGGTTGCGATCGACGATCACCAGCTTTGCGGCAGAAGCGCCGATGTCGATCCCGCAGTAATAGTGCATCGTTGGAGTTGGCTCTCTTGTGCAGGGTGCGGGCTTGCACGCAGGCGAAATCTGCGTGAAGCATCCCGTAGACTGACATCGGCTTGGCGGGTGCAAGCACCCACGCTACGAAATCTCTCCCGTGGGCAACACCGCCTATGCTTCCGCAAGCTGCTCCACGAACGCCTGGATGTTGGTGCGGGTTTGCTCTTCGGAATAGAGCCGCAGGTCGTTCAGGTCGCCGTTGACGACCACAAACGGTTTGCCCAGCTTCTGCTGTATCCGCTGCGGCATCTCGTATCGGCAGTTTGAATTGTTGGGACACGTCTTGGCGTCGTGGTATAGGATCCCGTCCAGTTTGTACTTGGCCGCGATCTCCTCGATGTACCGCTGTTTGTAGTCCTCGCTGCGGCAGATGAATATGCTGGAATAGACCCGGGCCATGCTCTTGAAGGGGTCGGCCGGATCGAGGTCCTCGAAGATCCAGCTATTGCAGTAGGTCGAGGCCACCACGCAGGTGTTCAACTCCTGGAATTGCGTGGAGAGGTTTCTCAACTTGCCCCAGATCGGCATTCCCTCCCAGTAGACGCGGAACCGCTCGCCCTCGATGGCCGCCACGCCGTCGGCCACGCGCTGTTCCAACTCGGCCAACAGCAACTTGTAGTAGTCCAGCGCGTCCTGGCGGCCGCGCAGCACCACGGCCGGACCCATCTGGATCGTCCCGTCGAAGAAGGTCAACGGCGAAGGTACGTTGGCGGCCGTCTCCAGGATGGCCTTCCAGAGCAGGGTGCACTGCCGGGAGAGGTCGACGACCTCTTTGAGCCGGTCCATGTCCAGCTTTGTGCCGGCCACCTCCTGAAGCGGCTCTACCAGCGACTCGGTCTGCCGGGCCACGTCGTCCACGATGCTATCGTCTACGTCGCCGATCGCCCGCGGAGTGTGGATTCCCAGACAGGGCACGTCCCACTCGCGGGCGTAGAACTGAAACCAGTCCTTCACGTCGCGGCACTGATTCGTATTGAAGACCAGCACGTCTGCCTTGGGCGGGCCGGGCAGCTTCATCTTCTGAAACGGACTTTCGCCCTTCAGATACGAGCCCACGTCGCTGGTCAGATAGGAGCAGATATCGGGCGAGAAGCCCCGCGCGTTGGCCACGGAGATCAGATCGGTGGCCATCCGGGTCGAGCCCAACATGGCCCCGTGGTTCTCGGGGAAATAGACGTTAAACCCCAGGGCACGAAGCAGCTCGGCGGGGCCCACGCTGGTGCACCAGGCGGTCTTCTTACCCTGCTGCGGGCCCTCGGCCAGCTCGGTGAAGTACTTCCCCATCACCCCTTTCATTTTCCTGGTGGCCTCGAAGTCCTTTCGTTCGCTGGCGGACGACATTATCGAACTCCTCTCATTTCTCGCAAAAGTTCACACGCTGAAAACCGCTGGCCGAATTTCTCTGTCAGCTCGTCGAGCTGGATCAAGACACTGTCCAGGCCAAGGTCGCGGGCATATTTCAACACACCTCCCCGGAAATCGGGAAATCCGGCCCCCAGCACCATGGCCACGTCGAGGTCCGATTCGCGGCGGGCAACGCCCTCTTGAAGCACATAGAACGCCTCGGCGGCCATTCGCAGCACGAGTCGCTGGGTGATCTCTTGCCTTTGGATTTCACGGGGCCTGCGGCGCCGCTGCCGTTGCACCTGGCCGATTATCTGCTGCGTGGACCGGCTCAAACGTGGAGTATAGTCTCCTTTGTGGTACTTGTAAACTCCCGCCCCAGTCTTTTGGCCTAGGTGCCCCTGCTCCACAAGGCGGAGGGCGACGGGCGAGAGTCGTCCGTGACGGGGAAACGCGCGGCTGAGCACCCGGTCGGTGAGCACCAGGATATCCAACCCGGCCATGTCGATCAGCGCCAGCGGTCCCATCGCAAAACCGAACTCGACCATCGCAGCGTCAATCTCCGGGGCCTCCGCCCCGTCCTGAAGCAGCCAGAACGCCTCCTTCAGATAGGGAATGAACACGCGGTTCACCAGGAACCCTTCCCGGTTGTTGACCAGCACCGGCGTTTTTCGGATCCGCTTGGCGAAGTCCAGGGCGGTCGCCACCGTGCCGCTGGGTGTTGCGCGGCGGCGGATGATCTCGAGCAGCGGCATACGGTGGGCCGGATTGAAGAAATGCATCCCGATCAGCCGCCCGTCGTGACGCATCCCCTCGGCGAGCAGGTCCAGCGAGATGGTCGAGGTGTTTGTGGCGATGATCGTGCCGGACCGGCAGACCTCCTCCAGCCGGCCGATCACCGAACGCTTCACCCGCAGGTCCTCGAATACGGCTTCGATCACCAGATCTGCGTCGGCGATTTCTTCCCAACCCGCGGTCGTGGAAATCAGGCTCAGCATCTGCCCGGACCGTTCCGCCGAGAGCTTGCCCTGCGCCACGCGCTTTTGCAGCGAGCTTCTTATCTTGCCGATCCCCTTGGCAACGGCCGAGTCGTGCTCGTCGCCAACGACCACCGGCACTCCGGCAATCATCAAGGCCTGCGCGATCCCCGTGCCCATCGAACCCATGCCCACCACGGCGGCCTTGGCGACCTTGGCGGGCTGCACGCCGGCCAGCTCCGGGGCCTTGCCCGTCTGGCGGGTTGCGAAGAAGAGGTAGATCTTGTTCTGCGTCGCCGGCGTGTGGATGCACTCGGCGAACGCCTCTCGTTCCGTAAGTAGACCCGCCTGGAGCGATTCCTCCAGGCCTACTCTGACCGCCTCTACGATCTTCCGCGGTGCGATGATCTCGGGCCGGGCCTTGTCCACCAGTACTTGTGCTTCTTCATAGGCGGCCCGGTTGACCGCGGCGTCCTGCACCTCTTCGCTGCGATCGCTCGTTCTGCGAGGTGGAGAATCGGACTGGAGCAGGCTGCGGGCCGTCTCGACAAGCGCTTCGCCCTGGCAGACGGCGTCGACAAGCCCCGAGGCAAGGGCCTCCGGGGCATCGATCGCCCGGGCAGTCAACAACATCTTCAGTGCCGTCTCCGCGCCGACGAGCCTGGGCAGCCGCTGTGTTCCGCCCGCCGCGGGATTGATGCCCAGGTTGATCTCCGGCGAGCTGAATTTGCTCGTTCGGCCGGCTACGCGAAAATGGCAGGCCAGGGCAAGCTCCAGCGCGCCGCCCATCACGTTTCCGGCCACGGCGGCCACCACGGGTTTGGGGGAATCCTCGACGTTCTGGAAGACCTCCTGAAAGACCCGCGACGCGCTGAGCGCATCTTCGACAGAGCCTATTTTCTTGAATATGCCGATGTCCGCGCCCGCGCTGAAGTGCCGCGAATCCCCGGTAACCACGATCCCCCGGACCTGGCCGTCGGAATTCGCCCGGTCGACGGCGGCCCGAAGCTCTTCCAGCAACGCGAAGCTGAGGGTGTTCAGCGGCGGGGAGTCGAGCCGCAGAATAGACACGCCGCCGGATACGTTGTACTGGATCATCTTCAGCTTACGGTCCAACCTGGAAGTCAGAGCAGCCTCAGCGCGCGAGAACTATTGCAGAGCAGGCGCCTTGAAGGTTGCATACCAAATGTTGAGTGTTCCCGATCTCTTCGATACCCAGGTAAGCCAGTACTTCCCGTCCGAAGCGAGAATCGCTTTGGGAGAGTAGTCGGGCGTCTTGGCTGACGTGAATTGAAAAGTAGCAGATCGCCGTGCTCCGGCGAAGCGCGTGCCCACGATGTCGCCAAACAGATCCGTTGCAGCCGAGGTCCAAACGACCAGGTTCGACTCCTTTGCATCTGCTGGGCACTGGTGTGAAAGCACGTCGACCAGGCCGTTTCTTGTCAACCGTTCCGGCGAGGTCCACTTCGTTCCATCTTTGGACCTCGCCAGATAGATCTCCGTAGATCCATCGGAGAACGAAGAGTTCCATGCCTGCCCTTTCTGGAAGTCGTACCTGGTCCAGGTTAGCAGAAGGCCTCCGTTTTGCGATCGGCTGAGACAGGGGAAGTCGTCGTTGTCTTTCGTGTTTATTGCGAGCCGGCGCGGTGAAGACCACGTCTGCCGGTCCATTGAAGTCGATACCCAGACATCTTTGTTGCCCCAGCGGGCAGAGGCCCAAGCCAACCAGACGGTCTTGTCGGATGCCTGCATCAACGAGGGCGCCCAATCCCAAGATGTGTCTTTGGTGATCTGCTGAGGAGCCGACCACTGAATCCCATCTTTGCTCTGGGAAAACCAAATGTCGGCATTTCCGGAACGGCCGGAGAACCAGGCGACACAAAACGTGCCGTCGGACGTTTGGAGAAGAGAAGGATAATAGTGATCGCCTTCCTGGCCCTTGGTGATTTGCAGCGGCTGAGTCCAAGTTTTCCCGTCCCCAGATTTCCGGCACCAGAGGTGAGCGTCCTTGGAGTTCGACTTATCCGTCCAGGCGATCCAAATGCTGCCGTCCGCCGCCTGAATGATGGAGGGATCTTCCGCCCCGGATTCACTGAAGGTCAACTGTCTGGCGTTGAGGTGAATTTGAGGCAATTCGGCGTCCTGCCTACAGGCGCCGAAGGCCAGCAGAATCAAACCGCCGGAAACAGACGCAATGCTACTCCTCTCGGGCATCTGTTTGGCTCCGATCAAGCGGCGCTTTTTGGACACTGATTCGCGCAGCGATCCTCTTACCGCCAGCCGAAAAGGCGGCAAAGTCACACCTCGCAGGTGGCCGGTGGAAAGACGTGCTACTTCAGCCCTCAGTCTTTCGCTGCCGGTTGCGGCTCGATCTCTTGCTTGGCGCGACCGAAGGCGAAACATGCCATCACAATCAGCGAAACACCCGCCAGCAGAATCACGCTGCCGATGCCGGTCAAGATCCAGTTTTTCTTCTCGACGTAACCCCAAATGTTCCAGAGCATGGCGGCGACCGTGGTGAGGGCCACGAAGACCAACGGGATGCTGATGAACCAATGCGGCGTCTTCCTCTTCAGCAGATATATGGTCACCGTGGCAAAGACCAGGGCCGCCAGCAGTTGGTTGGTGGTCCCAAACAGCGGCCAGAGGAGTTGGCCTACGGACTTGCCCTCTTCGACCCCGGGCATCACGGCCAACAGAAACGCCACTCCTGCCGCGATGGCCGACCCGAGATAGCCGTCGGTGAGGAAGGGCATGCGATGATGCCGGCCGAATTCCGCCAGGATGTAGCGCCCCAGGCGGCAGGCCGAATCGAGCGTAGTCAAGGCGAAGGCCACGATCATCAACCCCATGAAGGTCTTGCCGAGTTCCAGGGGGATGCCGAGATTGGCGATGAAACCGGCCGAGCCGTCGACGAAAGCGCCCACTTTTTCCCACAGCCCCGCCGCACTGCCCCAGTCTCCGTAATGTGCCATCCACGCGTCCCTGGTCGCGAATCCGGCCGTGCACACGATCACGGTACACAGCGCCAACGCCGATTCCGCGGCCATGGCCCCGTAGCCTACAAACAGGGAGTCCTTCTCGTTGGCCAATTGCTTCGACGTGGTGCCGGAAGCCACCAGGGAATGGAAGCCGGTCAGGGCCCCGCAGGCGATGGTCACAAACAGGAAGGGCCAGATGGGCGGGGCACCCTCGACGGTGAGCCTGACCTCCGGAGCCTTGATTATCGGACCCGTGGCGATGATCCCCGCAAACACCAGGCCCAGCCCCGCGTACAGCTTGAAGGACTCGAGATAGTCGCGCGGCTGCAACAACAGCCACACGGGCAGCACCGAGGCGACGAAGCTGTAGATGGCCAGCAGGAGAATCCAACCTCCCATGGGCCCGAAGCTCATCTGGATTTCGTTGGACTCCAGGAACGTCTCGCCCGGCATCTCCCAAGGATGGCCGGTGCCCCACCAAATAGAGACCAACATCAGGGCGATACCCACAATGCTCGCCAGCCCCAGCCCGATCCGGGTCCGGTACATCAACAGCCCGATGCCCAGGGCAATCACCATCAGCGCGCCGGCCGGAAACACGACCTCGGGATACCTGATCAACAGCCCGGCAATCAGGCGGAGGAAGATTGCCATCAGCAGCACGACCACGAAGAACATGATCACCATGTAGGCCGTGACCGCCTTCTTGCCGATCAGGTCGCCGGCGATATCGCCGATCGATCTGGCCTTGTGCCTGACCGAAAGTATCAACGCGCTGAAATCGTGTACGCAACCCATCAGCACGGCGCCAAACACCACCCAGAGCAGGGCCGGCACCCAGCCCCAGATCACGGCGATGGCGGGCCCCACGATGGGAGCCGCCCCCGCGATCGAGGCAAAATGGTGGCCGAAGAGCACGTAGCGGTTGGTGGGTATGTAATCGACGCCGTCTTCCATGGTCTTCGACGGCACGGGCGCGTCGGGGTCGAGCTTGAAGATCCTCCTGGCCAGGTACTTCCCATAGGTCCAATAACCCAGAAGATAGATGGCTATCCCACCGGCGAGGACATAGATTGCATTTACTTCCACGTTCAGACTCCTTGCGGCCCCCGGCTTTCGCAGGATGATATGTGCCCAACTCCACCGCCGGGCGTCGAAACTGCCATTGTAACGGGGCCAGCCGGCGAGTGCAATTCTCTGGCCGGAAAGCCGGCGAGGGGCTTGTGCCCCCAGCCGGAGGTTGCGGGGCAGCGGGGGTGGGATACAATGTGTCTGTGATGGAGGAACGTGTTTCTGCGCGAAGGCCCCAGTTTATCCAGACTTGCCTTCTTTCTGATATTCTGTGCGATCGAGCACCCGTGCCTTCCTTCAATCCCGGCAAATGATGTCAGCGACCGCCTTGGCTTTCAAGCAGGTCCCTGATTTTGGCCAGGGCGTCGGGGTGGGCGTTGCCCTGGGCGGCCGACAGCTCGACCGCCACCCGGCCGAGGTCCCGGTAGATCTGCCGGATCCGGTCGTCCCAGCGGCCAAGGGCCTGGCATTCTCCTTCCACTACCGAATGCTCGCCTCGGGCGATGGGCCCGGTGAGCGCCTGAACCGGGCCCAGCCGAAAGACGTTGTCGACGGTTCCGCCGACGATCGGCTCCATCATCTTCAGGGCGGTCTCCCGCGGCAGCCCCGCCTCTTGGAAACACCTCAGCCCCACCTCCATCAGGGCCACCAGGTAGTTGCAGACCACGACCGTGGCCGCGTGATAGATGGTCTTCGACTCCGGCCTTATGGAAAAACTGACGGCTCCACAAGCGCCCAGCACCTGGCGAAGCACTTCGCACGCCCCAGGATCGCCCTCCAACGCGCAGAACGTGCCCGAAAAAGTATCGGCGGCCGTCGCAGGATCGGCAAAACTCTTGACGGGGTGAAGGCTGGCTATCGAGGCACCTTGCGCTGCGGCCGGATCCAAAAGCCCTGAAGGCAGCGAGCCGCTACAGTGGAATACGACCACTCCTTCGCCGAGCAGTCCCGTGCGGCACAATCGCGCGCAGCAATCTTCGATCGCCCCGTCGCAGGCAGAGATCATCACCAGATCCGCCCGTTCCAGTTGGCCGTAACCTTCCACGGCGCGACCGCTGCCCACGAAGCCCACGGCACGCGAGCCGCTATCGAGCGACCGGTTGAGGATGGACCGGACCTTCAGCACCTTGTGCCTGGTCCACAGCCGCGACAAGGTCTTGCCGACGTTGCCGCAGCCGATCACGTTGAGTGTCTTCACGGCTCTCTCCCGTCGCGCAAAAAAGGGGCAGCCATGTTTCTTGTTGCGGGCCCGCGCGAGCTGCAATGGGCCCGCCAACGAACAAAATGCCGGCCCCGTCGGTGCCTCATCCTCCCATCCAGGCGGGCAGTTCGTCGGCAGGGGGGAGGTTGGCAATCCAGGCCCGCTTGACCAGCTCCAGTGCCAAGACCTCGGCCAGCGCCTCGGCCGTTGGGTGGTTGTCCAGGGCCAGCACCCCGACCTGTTCGCCGCCCGGCTGGCTGCCGCCTCGGCCCACGGACATCTGCGCGATATTGACCCGGTGCTTGCCGAACGCGGTGCCGATCTTGCCGATCACTCCGGGGACGTCGCGGTGTACGAAAAACATCAGGATACCGTCCAGGCAGCTCTCCAGCCCAAAGCCGCCCATTCGGACCAGCCGGGGCATGTTGTTGCCGAACAGCGTGCCCGAGCAGCCCGACCTGCCCGTCTCACTGAGCACTTCGGCGGTAATCAGGGAACTGAACTCGCCGACGTCGCTGCTGCGCTGTTCGAGCAGCTCGATGCCGCGGTCCTGCAACAGCAGTTCGGCGTTGATGATGTTCACCTCCGCCTCCATGGCATTCTCCAACAGCCCGGCCGCGAACGCGGCCGAGAGCAGACGCGTGTCCTTCTTGGCCACCTCGCCGTCGTAACGCAACCGGCATTGTGTAGCTGGGCTGTGATCGGCCTGCGCCAACAGCAGCCCCAGCCGGTAGGCCACGTTGAGATAGCCGCGGAGATCCTCCAACGTCTTCGGATCCAAGGGCGAGATGTTGACCGACTGCTTGATCGCACCGGTGGTGAAGAAGTCGATCAGCAACTCGGCCGCCTCGACCGCCACGTGCGACTGGGCCTCTTCGGTGCTGGCGCCAAGGTGCGGGGTACACAGCACGCCCGGCATCCCGAACAGCGGACTA
>SDBV01013751.1_pt1 | contig 10261 bp, 10 predicted proteins | sample 2277081 | NCBI WGS metagenome assembly SDBV01 (sample SAMN10402039, study PRJNA504765) | marine sediment metagenome | isolation source: marine sediment core GS10_PC15, 223 cmbsf | place: Arctic Ocean: Southern Knipovich Ridge | collected 2010 | reverse complement strand
TCGCCGTCGCCATCGCTCGCCGTGGCGGTCGGGTCGCCGTTTCCGCCGTCGTTACCACCGTCATCATCGTCGCCGCAGGCGGCGGCCATGAGGCCGAGGAGGGCGATGGCGCCGATCATAAGTATGAAGAGGCGCCAGGCCGGTGAACGTCGATTTGTCATCTAATCCTCCTTGAGTGGGTGCGCTATGGCACGTTTGGTAAAGGGTACGTGACCTCGCGCTAACGGTCGAGCGGTCCGGTCTACGAGCGCTCGAGCAGCGCCGGATCGGTCACTGTCAGTTTCTCCCGGACGGTGCGCTGGACGTGCTCGAACACCTCGCGTGCCGTTTCGCCTTCGTCCGCGTCGCCGTTGCGGATGAGCGCGCTGAGCGCCTCGTTCCGCTCGCGGAGCGCCGAGCGCAGTTCCTTGCGGCCGGCGGGGCGTTCGGCCGGGCCGAGGACGGCGTCGAGGCCGGACCACTCGGCGGCGAGCTGCTCTTCCTCGCTGCTCAGTTCGCGGCGGACGATCCGGATGGCGTTGGCGGCGACGCGAGCGTGAAAGCCACGCGAGCCGGGCACGTTGGGCACGATTTCGGTGTCGAGGAAGTGCTGGACGGCGGCGAGAAGCTCGTCGTAGGAGGGGCGGTCTTGCATCAGGCGCTCTCCATCAGGTTTAGCAACTCCCACTCGGTCTCGGCTGTGCGACGGCCGATCGTTGCCAGCTCGACGGACTTCGAGAGGCCGTCGAGGTAGGCGCGCGCCTGCATGATGCAGATGACGCCCCAGCGCAGGTTGCCGAAGACCTCCCACCAGTGGACGGCCGCCGCGTCGACCTCCCGCCCGCCGGCGGCCTCGTACGCGCGGAAGAGATCTTCCCTTTGGCCGACACCGGCGACGGGGAGCTGATCGCTCCCGAAGCGCCAGGAGCGCACGCAGACCCATGCCAGGTCCTCCATCGGGTCACCCACGTGCGCCAACTCCCAGTCCAGCACCGAGCGCACACCTTCCGGGCCGACGATGAGGTTGCCCAGGCGGTAGTCGCCATGCACGAGCGTTGGCTCGCCGGACGCCGGAAGGCGCCCCTTGAGCCAGCGGATCGCCAGCTCGAAGGCGGGATGCGGCTCGGGGGCGATCGAGCGGAACGTCCCTTCGATGCGCTGGAGTTCGGTCTCCGCGGGCGATTTTCCTTCGATCGGCGCGGGCAGGTCCGTGGCCAGGTCGCTGACGGAGACCCGGTGGATCGCCGCCAGGATCTCGCCCATCTGCGCCGTCATCTTCGGGCGCGCGCCCTCGTACTCGTCGTCGCGGAGGATGCGGCGGGCGATCGTTTCGCCCTCGATTCGCTCCATCAGGAAGAACGGCGCGCCGAGCGAATCGTCGCCCATGAGGTGGACGCGCGGGACGGGGACGCCTCCGGCGTGAGCAGCTTCGAGGAGACGGTATTCGGTCTCGCGCGTCATCAGGCCGATGTTCTGGCGCTGGTCCGCGCGGGCGATCAGCTCCAGCGTCTCGTCCCGGCCGTCGCTGTGCTCGATCGTGGCGTCGAGCGACCACGTCTGACGGGATGCGCCCCCTGTGAGGAGGTGGAGATCGGCGACGCGGACGGACTTCGCGTTGTGGGAGCGCTTGAGGAAGGCCGTCAGCTTTTCGCCGACTTCGTCCGGAGTTGCGGTCTTGCGAGGCAAGGTCTACTGGATCTGGTCGAGATATTCGGAGATGCCGAGGCCGGTGTGGCCCAGGCAGGTGTACTCGGTCATCGCCTCGCCGATGTGGGTGACGTGGCCCTGGCGGCGGTTGCGCAGCGGGATGTAACCGACGACCTTGCCCTCGACCGTGACCTCCTCGCCGTCTTCCAGCGTGACGTCTGCTCGCATCGCCCGCAGGATTCGATCGTCGGCGAGCTGCGAGTCGATCTTGACCTTCGTGATGCGCGAGACGACGCCGTCACGGATGACGACGCCCCACTCCGTGCGGTCGGTCTTCGTACGGTTGATCTCGGAGACCATGATGTTGAGCGCCGGCCCGAAGGAGCAGTTGAGCCAGCGGTAAGAGAGGATGTTCTGCCAGTAGCGCGGGCCCCAGGAATGGTCGCGCAGGCCGTAACCGTTGATCTCGGACGTCTCGCCGTCGATCGTCAGGTTGCCGGTGACGCGCATGTGCTGCTCGTAGTGCGCGCGGCCGAAGCCATCCTCTTCGTTCTCGCGCGGGGCGTCGGTGCCTCGTGAACCGAAGACCGGCGCGACGCTCTCGTGCGCGAGGTCGATCTGCACCTTCTTGTGCGGGTTCTCGCGGAAGGCCTGGCCGGGGTCTGACATCTCTTCGGGCGTGGCGAGGAAGACGGAGGAGCCGTCGTACGTCGTGCGGTGGCGGGCCAGGGGCTCGAGCGTCTCGAAACGCATGCCGCCGGCGTCGAAGGCGTCGTTATTCGCGATCTCGGGTCGCTTGTAGTTGAAGAGGACGCTGCCGTCGGGTTCGAAGAGGGAGAGCGTGACCTCGGCGTACCCTTCGTTGGCGCGGTTGCCGATGCGCAAGAAGCCGCCACGACGCAGGCGATTGTCGAAGAAGTTGAAGTACATGCTCTCGTTGAAGTTCTCTTCGGGACCGAGAGGATGGGTGTAGTCGTCTTCGGGCCTGACGTCGCCGAATACCCGTTCCGTGACCATTGAGGCGTCCTCCTGCGAGTCGTTCCGCGCCTGCCAGCAGGCGGGGCGATTGTAGCACGGCGATCCAATACGAGAACTTCACCCGTCGTTAACGCACCGATAACCGGACTAGCGTCGTTGGAATAGATGATGGAAGGTGACGAGATTCCGCGGAAGGAGGACTGAATGCTCTCGTTCGCAACCAATGAGATGGTCGAATACAAGCTGAAGGAGCTGCAGGCCGAAGCTGGCCGTCTGAAGGTCAACGTGCCACGATCGACCCGCAAGGAGCGGACGGCCCCACCCCGGGTCGCCATCTACCGCAGCCGCTCGGCCAGCCTCGAAGAGCTGGCGATCGAACCGCTGTCCGGCTAGTCGCCGCCGCGCATCTGAGGCCGGATGAGCACCTTTTGGTAGTCGTTCCGGCTGCGCGTCATATCCTCGAACGTCGTTGGCAGGTCGTCCAGCGCGACGGTGCGGGAGATGAGCGGCGAGACGTCCACCTCGCCTGAGCAGATGAGGTCGCGCGCCTCGGCGAACTCTTCGACGTAGCCGAAGGTGGCGATGATCGACTGCTCCTGCACGATCAGGTTGATCAGTCCGATTGTATACGGAAGATCGAAGGTGCCGGCGATGACGATACGGCCGGCGCGGCGGGTGGCGGCCAGTGAGTCGTCCATCGTCGGCGGGATGCCGACGGCCTCGATCGAGAGGTCGGCGCCCATGCCGCCGGTCAGCTCACGTACCTTGAGAGAGGCGGGCTGCGCCGTATCGATGGCGTGGTCCGCGCCCAGCTGCAGGGCTAGCTCGCGACGCGACTCGGCGGGCTCGGAGACGATGATCGTGCCGGCGCCCTTGCGCCGGGCGGCGATCAGGGAGAGCAGGCCGATGGGGCCGGCGCCGGCGATGAAGACGGTTTCACCTGGCTTCATCTCGCCGCGGTTCACGGCGCGGAGGGCGACGGCGAACGGCTCCGTGAGTGCGGCCTTCTCCAGCCATTGCTCGCCGGGGATCGGCAGACACTGGCTCGCCTGGACGAGACAGCGCTCGGCGAAGCCGCCCGGAAGCATGTAGCCGGTACCGAGGTGCTGTGCGCAGACGTTGGCGGCTCCATGAGTGCAGTGCCAGCACGTCCCGCAGGTTGCACCCGGGTGGACGACGACGGTGTCGCCCTCGCGCAGGCCATCGACGCCTTCGCCCAGGGCGGCGATGGCGCCGGTGAACTCGTGGCCCATGACCGGCTGGAAGACGCCGGCGGCCCGTATCGATGGCCCCGCGGCGTCGTACTCGTGCAGGTCGGAGCCGCAGATGCCGCAGTGGCTGACCGCTACGACGACCTGCCCGGCGCCGGGCTCGGGCTCGAGGGCGTCGCGTAGCTCCATGACGCCCGGTTGCACGAAGGCCGCTGTCTTCATCGGTGTGCGGCCGCGTCTGTCGTCTGCATGATCGCGCACAAGCTTATCGCAGCGGAGGCGCGTGGGGCGACCGCTCGAATATACTGCGGGATGCAAGCGAAGAGCAGGAGAAGGAAGTCCCATGGCGAAGCGGATGAAACTAGGACTCCAAACCGGATACTGGGCCAGCGGCCCGCCGGGAGGCATCGAACAGTCGATCGCGCTGGCGGAGGAGCTGGGGTTCGACTCGATGTGGGCGGCCGAGGCCTATGGCTCCGACTGCCTGACGCCGCTGGCCTGGTGGGGCGCGAACACGAAGAAGATCAAGCTCGGCACGTCGATCGCGCAGATCTCGGCGCGAACGCCGGCGGCGCTGGCGATGGCGGCGATGACGCTCGACCATCTCTCGGAGGGCCGGGTCATCCTGGGCATTGGCGCGTCCGGCCCCCAGGTCGTGGAGGGCTGGTACGGCCAGCCGTACACGAAGCCGCTGGAGCGCACGCGAGAGTACGTCTCGATCATGCGCAAAATCTTCGCGCGCGAGGAGCGTGTGACGTTCGAGGGCAATCACTTCCAGCTCCCGCATCAGGGCGGCATGGGCCTTGGCAAGCCGTTGCGCAGCACACTGCACCCGTTCCGCCAGGACATCCCGATCTACCTGGCGGCAGAGGGGCCGAAGAACGTCGCGCTGGCGGCGGAGATCGCTGACGGCTGGCTGCCGCTCTTCTTCTCGCCGAAGATGGACAAGTTCTATCGGGAGGCCCTCGGCAATGGCTTCGCGAAGGGCGGCGCGCGTGAAGAGGGCTTCGAGGTAGCCTCGATGGTGCCGATTATCGTGACGGAGGACGTCGAGGCGGCGGCGAACTTCGTGCGGCCGATGCTCTCGCTTTACATGGGCGGCATGGGCGCGAAGGGTGCGAACTTCCACTACGACGTGTTCGTGCGGTTAGGTTACGAGGGCGTAGCGGTAAAGGTGCAGGAGCTTTACCTGCAGGGCAAGAAGAACGAAGCCACGGCCTCGATCCCGCTGGAGCTCGTCGAGGACGTGGCGCTGATCGGCCCGCCGGGCAAGATCAAGGACGAGCTGCCAAAGTGGAAGGACTCCTGTCTGACGACGATGCTGCTCAGCGGCCCGCCCCAGATGCTGGAGACCGTTGCCAACCTGGTGAACGGCTAGCGATTCTCGTCAGTACGAAAAGAGGACCTTGCCAACGACGTCGCCTCGTGCGACGGTCCAGCCCTGGCGCGAATCGACGCTGTCGGCTCGGTTGTCGCCGAGCACGAAGTAGCGGCCGTCCTGGATGAGTACGTCGTCGCAGGTCTGGAGGCACGCCGTCATCCCTTGCGCGTACGGCTCGTCCAACTCCTCACCGTTGATGTAGACCTGGCCCGCTCTGATCCGGACCGTGTCGCCCGGAAGGCCGATGACGCGCTTTACGAGCCGCTGGTCGCGCACGGGAGAGTCGAAGACGATGACGTCGCCGCGGCCGGGCGAGCCCCAGCGCAGGTCGGACGAATCGTACAGCGGTAGCCAGTCGAAGAAGCCGAAGTCGATCTCTTCGTAGGAGATGCGCGCCACGAGCAGGCTGTCACCGTCTGACAGCTCTGGCTCCATGCTGCTCCCCTGTGCTTCGAACGCGCGGAGGGAAAGCGCAAAGAGCAGGCCGATAACGGACGCGGCCAGCAGCCCCGCGATTAGCAGCAGCATCCACCCCGAGAGGCCAGCGCGGGACAGGCGCAGCCGCGGCGACGGCGCGTCCGCGGACTCGTCCAGGCGTGGCGCCTCGCGGATCTTCTCCCAGTCGTGCGCGATCATACCGCGCCGTAAAACGACGCGGCCCTCGTCCTTCTTCATCTACCCGGCAAACAGTACGTGCACAGGTGCCGTTACGGTGCTGTGCGCATGGTAGTCAATCGTCAGCTGTGCGGGCTCCTTCGCCTCGCCCCCGGCAGGCCTGCCCAACGGGTCCGTAGGAAGAGGCACGCGGCAACACCCGGCTTGCCTCAGACGCTGGCCCAGAGCTCTTCGAGGGCGGACGCGGCTTCGGCCGGCTTCTCCAGCGGCCACCAGTGTGAAGAGTCTTCGAAGACGAGCAGGCGCGCGCCGGTGCGCTCCGCCATCTTGCGCGCAAATCCGACCTGCATATACGGGTCGTTTCCGCCCCAGATGAGGAGGCCCGGCCGGTCTATGTTCTCGCTGTCGGGCTGCCACTCTTTACCGACTTCGGTGGCCGACCGGTAGAGCTTGAGGATGCAGTCCTTCATCGTGTCGTCGACGTTGCTTGCCGTGACGCTCGCGTGCTCGGCCGGGACGCCGGCGCCGGCCATGCCCGCCTCGAGTGCTGCGCCGCTCATCCCCTGCATCACTTGCTCGCCCAGTTCCGGCGTTTGCCAGGAACGCGCCATGTCGTGCCACACATACTCTTCGTCGATAGCGCCACCGCCGATCGCCCAGCTGCGGACGAGGTCCGGCCGCAGCGACACGAGACGGGCGGTGAGCAGCGCGCCCCAGTCGTGGCCGACGATGTCGACCGGCCCGCCCGCCTTCTCGACTTCGGTGATGAGCCAGTCGGCGTACTCTTCCTTCGTCGCGTTCCAGCCGCCCGGCACGGGCGAGCCGAAGCCGGGCAGGTCGACCGCGGTGACGTCGTCGCGGGAGAGGTGGGGACGGAGGGCGTCCCAGACGTGGTGGGTGTCGGGCACGCCGTGGACGAATATGGCGGGCATCGGCTTCTCCTTCGGTCGAGCGTTCGTTGAGGCCGAGTCTAGGGCGCGTGTCTCCTCCGCGTCCAGCGCGCCTGAACGCGCTGCTATACTGAACCGCAGGTAGGGGCGTAGCTCAGCTGGCAGAGCAACGGTCTCCAAAACCGTAGGTCGCGGGTTCGAATCCTGCCGCCCCTGCCATTTTTCATATCTAATTTCGACCGAAATCTCGGGCACGACGCGGCGCCGCAGAGTACGACCTGGACATTACCAGGTCGGCTCACCAGGCAGAACCTGTGTGGACGGCGATGCCCTGCAAGTTAGAATGAGGCGATGATTCAGCCGACAGTGATCGCGTGATGCTTTCGTCATGAGCCGAGTTAAGGTTCGCGTTCTCGGAGGTGAAGTCAGGGGGCGTATCAGCCCTCTCATCTACGGTCAGTTCATCGAACACATGGGCCGCTGCATCTACGGCGGCATCTACGAGCCTCTCTCGTCGCTGGCCGACGAGAGAGGTTTCCGCCGCGACGTCCTGGAGGCGATGCGGGCCCTCAGAATCCCCATCCTCCGTTATCCCGGTGGCTGCTTCTCCGACGAGTACCACTGGCGTGACGGCATCGGTCCGAGGGCGGGGCGCCCACACTACGAAGAGCAGTTCTGGACACGCATGCTGAACGGGCTGAACCGCCAGGACCTGGCTGGCCTAGTAGGACCGCCCGAGAGCAACGCCTTCGGGACCGATGATTTCCTGACGCTCTGCGCGGAGCTTGGGAGCCAGCCCTATCTCAACGTGAACCACGGCACTGGCACCCCCGAGGAGGCCGCGGAGTGGCTCGCCTACTGCAACCGTCGCCCGGAGAGCCCCGCTCAGGTGAAGGTCGTCGGCGTGGGCAACGAGGTGTTCGGTTTCTGGGAGACCGGCCATTGCGGCGGCGAGGAGTACGGCCGTAACTTCCTCGAGTTCGCCGAACGTATCCGGAACGTCGACCCCAGCGTGAAACTCCTGGCCACGGGCGCGCCGCGCGCCTACGGCAGCTTCACCTCGGACCTACTGCGGACGGCGGGCCGGGCGATCGACTACGTGTCCGTGCACGCGTTCCATCCACCGGTGCCCGGGATGCGCCCGCTGCGGGATGACGAGGCCGACTACTGGTCGGTCGTAGCGGGGCCCGACGCGATGATACGAAACGTGGACGACGTCATCGCCGATGTCGAGCGAGAGCTTGGGCCGGACTCGGCGGTGCGCGTCGCCTTCGACGAGTGGAACCTCTGGAGCTCCTGGGAGGACTGCGTCGCTGCCAACTACGATCTGCGGGCGGGCCTCATGTTCGCGGGTACCTTCCATCGCATCCACGAGCGCGTGCCGCGTCTGGAGATAGCGATGATCGCCCAGCTCGTCAACATGCTGGGCCTGATCCAGACGGACGGCGACCGGCTGTTCGAGTCGGCCGGATACCTGGTAAGCCGGCTTTACGCTGAAGAGACGCTGCCCCTCGCCCTGAAGTGCCTGGTCGAGTGCGAGACGTTCGACGCGCCCGTGTGGGCGGACGTCCCCGAGCGTTTTCAGCCGATGATGGGCGAAGACCTGACCGGCCTGCCATACGTGGACGTGTCAGTCACGGCGTCGGATGACCGGAAGCGGCTGGCCGTGTTCCTGGTGAACCGCCACCTGGACCAGGCGGTGACGATCGATCTCGCCTTCGAGGGCTTGCAGCTGCCGGCGTCCGGCAGGCTCCGGCAGATGGCCGCCGACAGCCCCTTCGCCCGGAACGACTTCGATAACCCGCAGCGGCTGCGCATCGTCGACCTCGACGCTCCTTCGATCGAACATCTGGAGCTGCCACCGCACAGCGTGAGCGCCCTGTTGCTCGGCTAGCGACACCTGCTCGAAAGATCCCAGCGAGCGCAAATTCCGGCCGACGCCGTCGCCCCCACAACTTCGAGCCTGACGTAGACACGCTTCAAGCGAATTCTCGCTGGTCGTCAGGTGTAACGGGACACTCCCGCCAGCCGTCCAACGCTGCAGAAGGAGTTCTGTGGCAATGGCTCGTTCCATATCTCATTCACCTACACCAAGCGTACCCGCGAACTGGTCTGGCGGCCTGCGTGCGCTGCTGGCGGCCGCGGGCATGGCGAGCCTCTGGATGGCCTACGGGACTACACCAGCGTTGTTCGGAGCGGTGGGCGTGGCGCTCTACGCGGCGATTGGTCCACTGCAACTGGGGACGCTTATCTTCTCGCGACGCACAGCGACCCGAACCTTTCAGTGCGGCGTCTACTTCGTCGCCGCAATCATCTTCATCACGGTAGTCGGCCAGGCCACAGAGTCCCGGGACGTTGTACTCTCTTCCCTCGCCAACCTGGCCTTCATCTGCGGGCTCGCCGTGGTCGGAGTGGTGGTGGTGCGCGCCATCTGGTGCGGCATCATTCGTGCCGTCCCACGGGCGACGGGCCTTTGGTCGTCGGCGATGGCTAATCTTGGGTCCCAGATCACGCTCCTGCACCTCTATTCCCGGCCGGCCGCAAACTTCGGCAACGAGACCCAGGTTCAGGAGTCGCTCAGCCCGAACTTCGATTCCCAGTAACAGCGCGTCATCCTTGCCGCATGCGAGGCGACGCTATTCGACGTACACTCGGGCGATCGTCGAGAACGTGGTGGCGTAGATGTCGCGATCCCAGCCAACGCTGGGGAAGACTACGGACTGCATCGGGCTGTTGATAGCGACGCGGCCTTTCTCCTCGCCGGTCTCGATATCGAGAACGACGACTCGCTCGGTGCCGTTCTTGTGGTCGTAGTCGTACGAGACCACCTCCCCCGTGCGCGGAAAGTGGATCATGTGCCCCGCCTGATCCTGGTCTCGGCTCCAGAGAAGTTCTGCTTGGCCGGGCTCGCCGTAGCGCCAGGCAGTGACGACGCCGTTTCCGCTGTCGTAGCCGACGGCGATGCGGCGTTCGGTGTCGATCAACGGTGGGTTGGCGACGATTCCCCCCGGCTTTCCGCACACCTCGACATATGCCGGTTCGGGCCGATCGAGCGGGATACGGATGAGGTGTAGAGGCGACGGCGATTGCCCCTTTCCCCGGAACGAGGGGCCGAAGGCGGACGTGCCCTCGCCGTTGTCGAGGAACCAGGCCGAGCCGCCAGCGAGTACAACATCCCAGCCGAACGTCTGGCCGACGAAGCGGATATATTCGGGCCTCCAACCGTCGTCCAGATCCAGCTTCGATCGCTGCCCGTCCCAGCGCAGGCGCAACGCGTGGCGGTCCCCGATAACGTAGACGAGCGGCGCGCCGTCCTCGGCGATGTCCGCCGAGAGCCGGGCGATCGATCCTTGAGGCAGCTCGTATCGGGCAACCATCTCCAGCCCGTCTGGATCGAGGACGACGAGCTCCGAGCCCCGCACCCCGCCAGGGAGGGCGTGGACCCCCTGGCCGCCGGCAAAGTCCTTCATTATGAGATGGCCGTCGGGCAGGATGATGAGCGAGTTGTACGGCCGGTTCCTGGGCAGCTCGCGCGAAGCGACCGGCTGGCAGTCGGGGTC
>SDBV01013750.1_pt1 | contig 10262 bp, 8 predicted proteins | sample 2277081 | NCBI WGS metagenome assembly SDBV01 (sample SAMN10402039, study PRJNA504765) | marine sediment metagenome | isolation source: marine sediment core GS10_PC15, 223 cmbsf | place: Arctic Ocean: Southern Knipovich Ridge | collected 2010 | reverse complement strand
TGTAGCCAATGATGCAACTGTGAAGGGGGGGACCTATGTAAAGGAGACAATTAAGAAACATATCCGGGCACAGGAAATAGCCATGGAAAACCATCTGCCTGTTGTCTACATGGTAGATTCCGGAGGTGTATTTCTTCAGGAACAGGACAAGGTATTTCCGGATAAGTTTGATTTTGGAAGAATTTTCTTTAATCAGTCAAAGCTGTCCGCCGAGGCAATAGTTCAGGTTGCATTAGTTATGGGCTCCTGCACTGCTGGCGGTGCATATGTTCCCGCGATGAGCGATGAGACCATTATTGTAAAGAACCAGGGTACCATTTTTATTGGTGGTCCACCACTGGTAAAAGCTGCAACCGGAGAAGATGTTACTGCGGAAGAACTCGGTGGTGCGGATGTTCATACCCGGATTTCAGGTGTGGCAGATCACCTTGCTGATAACGATACACATGCCATACAGATCTGTCGCAATATTTTTGAGAACCTTAATCCACCCCATAAACAGAATCTTCTACAAACCACTATTGAACCACCAGCCTTCGATCCCGAAGAACTCTATGGAATTATTCCTTCAGATCCCCGAAAAGCTGTCGATCCCAAAGAAATAATTATCAGGATGGTAGATGGCAGCCGATTCCAGGAATTCAAGGCGAATTATGCAACCACCATTGTTACCGGGTTTGCCCGGATTATGGGGTTTCCGGTTGGAATAATTGCCAATAACGGAGTGTTGTTCTCCGAAACCTCTCTCAAAGCCACTCATTTCATTGAACTGTGCAACTACAGGAAAACGCCCATCCTTTTCCTTCAGAACATCAGCGGTTTTATCGTTGGAAAGGAATATGAGCACCGGGGAATTGCACGAGACGGGGCCAAGCTTATTCATGCGGTATCCACCGCCAGTGTACCAAAATTCACGATCATTTACGGAGGATCTCACGGGGCCGGAAATTATGCCATGGCAGGCAGGGCATTCGAGCCCAGGCTGCTGTTTATGTGGCCAAATTCAAGAATATCTGTGATGGGAGGAGAACAGGCCGCCAATGTTCTCAGCCGGGTTAAGATAGATCAGATGAAAGCTGCCGGAAAGAAAATGCCGGCAGAAGAAGTACGGAAAATTAAAGATGCAATCCTTCAGAAATATCAGCATGAAGGATCTGCCTGGTACAGTACCAGCAGGCTATGGGACGACGGGATCATCGATCCTGTGGATACCAGAAAGATAGTTGCCCTGGGTATTGCAATGTCACTGAATAAACCCTTCCCGGATCCCAAGACAGGGGTATACCGAATGTAACATATGTCAAGAAATGAATTTCAAAACCCTTAAAACAGAATTCAGGGATAATGTCCTGCATTGCTGGCTTCACCGCCCGGAAAAGCGAAATGCCCTCAATACAGAAATGTTGAATGAGCTGATTCAGTTGTTCGGGGATTTATATATTGGAGATAAAGTCGCTGTCCTGGTATTAAGGGGCTGGGGAAAAGTATTCTCTGCCGGAGCCGACCTGTCCGGGATGTCTGATATCTCCGGTAAAAGTGAGATTGAGCTTAAGAATGAAGCGGGACTGTTCTACGATTGTTTTGATGCACTGTACAGGCTGCATATCCCAACCATTTGTTATGTTCACGGGGGTATACACGGAGGAGCAAATGGACTTCCGGCTGCCTGTGATTACACTCTTGCTGATTCGGGAGCCCTCTTTTCATTCGGTGAGGTAGGGCTGGGACTTGTCCCTGCAACCGTGGCTCCTTTTGTTGTTCGACGCACCGGAGTGATTAAGGCCAAAAGAATGATGCTGGGGGGCTATACATTTGGAGCCGAAGAAGCCCTTAATTCGGGACTTATTGATTTTATAACCAATGAGGAAGAAGAAGAAAAGAAAATCTCAGAAATCGCAGGACAAATACTGTCAAATGCCCCAGGTGCCTTATCCGCCACCAAAAAACTATTAATTGAAATTGAAGAGAAACCTGACACAGAGAAACTAAAAGAACTTTGCACCGGATTAATTGCCAGGGCACGTATTTCAGATGAGGCCAAAGAAGGAATAGGGGCGTTTTTCGAAAAAAGAAAACCATCCTGGCAAACGAAATCCAGGTGATGAACTATTATATGCTGATTGATGGAGATCAATAAGATACTTGTTGCGAACCGTGGTGAGATTGCAGTCCGGGTAATCAAAGCTGCCAGGGAACTGGGACTGCTTACCCTTGCAGTCTACTCTGATATTGACGGACCGGAGGCTTATCATTGTCGCATGGCTGATCGTTCCCTTCCACTTAAGGGCACTGAGCTACAGGATACCTATCTGAATATTGAGAAAATGATTTCCCTCGCAAAACAGAACGAAGCTCATGCAATACATCCTGGATATGGATTCCTTTCAGAAAACCATCTGTTTGCAAAGGCTTGTGAAAAGAATGGTCTGGTTTTTATCGGACCAGGATCGGAAGTGATCCGCCTGATGGGTAATAAAATTGCGGCCAGGAGAGAAGTTGAAAATCTCAATATCCCGGTTACAAAGGCTGAAATAGCCAGTTTCAGCGAGCTTTTGAATAAATCGGAAAAGCTTAATTACCCCCTACTGATAAAAGCTGCAGCAGGTGGGGGTGGAAAAGGAATGAGGATTGTCAACAAGGCTGAGGAGCTTAAATCTTCTCTTGAGACAACAAGGAGGGAAGCCAGTAATTATTTTGGTAACGGGGATGTATTTCTCGAAAAGTACATTGACCCTGCAAGGCACATCGAGATTCAGGTTCTGGGCGATCAACATGGTAATGTCGTTCATTTAAATGAAAGGGAATGTTCCATTCAACGCCGCTACCAGAAAATCATTGAAGAATCACCCTCCACCTGGCTAAAACCTGAAACCAGGATTGAAATGGGTAAAGCCGCAACCAGGATTGCCCGGAAGCTGAACTATACAAGCGCAGGCACGATTGAATTCCTGGTTGACGAGTCACAAAAGTTTTACTTCCTTGAAATGAATACCAGGATACAGGTTGAACACGCAGTAACTGAAAGAGTGAGCGGTATCGACCTTGTTAAGGAACAGATTCGGATTGCACAGGGACTTCCTCTTGCCTTTACTCAGGAAGATATCAATATCAAAGGACATGCCATTGAAGCAAGGATCTATGCGGAAGACCCGGTTAACCGGTTCCGTCCCTCCCCTGGATATGTATCCCTTTACAAAGAACCTGCCGATCAGGGAATCCGGGTAGATTCATCCCTTGACGGTCCTTCAAATATTTTTTCAAATTATGACCCCATGATTTCCAAGATGATTGTATGGGGACAGGACCGGAGGGAAGCAATCAATCATCTGTCCACCGGTCTTACAGATACTTCAATACTCGGAATAGAAAGCAACCTGATGTTCCTCCGGGAGATTATCGGCGATGCGGATTTTATTGAGAATAGAATATCAACACAATATTGTGACCGGAGGTTGGATTACCTGCTTGAAGGGATCCGTAAAAGAAAAGACCAGGCTGACAGGCCATTCTATATTGCCGGATTCCTTGCAGCGACACTTCTGGATGGAAAGAAAAACACCGATGAGGAAACAGCTCCTGATCCATGGCATGCAACAGGATACTGGAGGGCCTGCGGTAGTTTCAGATTTTCACTTGAGGGAGAAAATATTTCAGTAAAGCTTGAATCCTCAAAAAGAGGAAGCCTCAGATTTATCTATAATGAGATTTCATGTGAAATATCTTCAGTCAAATTCAACCATGGTACTGTCCGTTTTCTGATGAACGGAGAGCCAAGAAAGGTGGTATATTCAAGGCTTCCAAGCGCACATGAAGTGGTTGATTACAAGGGAGTCAGTTTGTTGTTTAAACGATGGGACGCCCTTCCGGATGAACCCGCGCGTATGGAATCATCCAATGGATCGGAATTTAATGATTCAATAATTGTTTCTCCGATGTACGGAAAAATAATTGAGATCAGGGTGAAGGAAAAGGAACAGATAAAACAAGGGGATGTTCTTCTTTCAATTGATTCAATGAAGATTGAAAATAGCATACTTGCACCAAGGGATGCAAAGGTCATAAAAATATTAGTTATTAAGGGTGAACAAGTAGAAGTGAATAAACCATTATTACAGATTGAATAAATAATTCTATTTTTACAGACCATTTTATCAGACCATTTCATCAAACATGCCATATATTACTGAACAACATAATGCCCTGAGAAAAAAAGTCAGGGATTTTGCGGAGAAGGAGATAGCCCCAATTGCGGCCGAGCTAGATCAGAAGGAAGAATTTTCAGTTCAACTTTCAAACAGGATGGGAGATATTGGACTCTTCGGGATCACACTTCCCGAAAAATATGGAGGAGCCAACCTGGACACCCTTTCTTATATTATTGCAGTTGAGGAGCTTGCAAGAGTGGATAGTTCTCAGGCCGGAATTGTAGCCTCTCATAACTCACTGGGGATAGGCCCAATATTTCAGTTCGGAACAGAAGAACAAAAAGAAAAATACCTTCCCGGACTTACTACGGGAAAACAATTATGGGCATTTGGTCTGACTGAACCAACAGCTGGTTCCGATTCCCAGGGTACCAGGACCAGCGCAGAAAAGGTAAACGGTCAATGGGTGATCAATGGACAGAAAATGTTCATTTCAAACGCATCAACTGCAATTTCTGCCGGCCTGACCGTCCAGACCGTAACAGGATATTCCAACGACAGGAAGGAACTTTCAACCATTATCGTCGAAAAGGATACTCCCGGCTTAAGTGTTGCAAGGATCCATAATAAAATGATGTGGAGGGCAATCGATACCTCGAAACTTGATTTTAATGATTGCCGTGTTCCGGAAGCAAACCTTCTTGGCAAATTAGGACAGGGTTCAAAAATAATGCTTAAAACACTTGACGGGGGGAGGCTTTCGATTGCTGCTATGGGACTGGGTCTTGCACAGGGTGCTTTTGAACTGGCTCTTGCCTATGCTAAGAAACGTGAGCAATTCGGAAGGCCTATTGGAAAATTCCAGGCCATTGGTTTTAAGCTTGCAGAGATGGATGTAAAAATTGAAACTGCCAGGAATACCCTGTACAGGACATGCTGGCTTAAGGATCAGGGAAAACAATTCAGCAGGGAAGCAGCTATCGCCAAATTATATTGCTCCGAAATCGCAAAAGAGGTGGCAGATGAAGCACTTCAGATACACGGAGGATATGGACTGATAAAGGGAACAGCCATCGAAAGATTTTACCGGGATCAACGGCTGCTCCAGATCGGAGAAGGTACATCCGAAATCCTGAAACTTGTTATTTCCCGTAAACTGGGACTCTAATATTTTCCGGCATATGGAAGAAAGGAAAAAAGACCATATCGATCTTGCCCTTAATTCCCAGACCTTACCTGAATCTCTGGATAAGCGGTTTAATTATGAACCGATGCTGAGTGCACACCCTTCCGGGGATGATGAGCCCTTCGAATTTCTCGGAAAAACTCAGAAAGTGCCGCTCTGGGTGAGCAGCATGACAGGAGGAACGAAAATGGCGGGTACCATAAACCGTAACCTTGCCAGGGCCTGCAACGAATTTGGAATGGGAATGGGTCTCGGCTCATGCCGGATCATTATGGAAGATGAAACCCATTTCGAAGATTTTAATATGCGGCCAATCATAGGGGATGAGTATCCATTTTACGCAAACCTCGGTATTGCCCAGATTGAAATGTTCCTTGCAGAAAAACAAACCGGAAGAATTGAAGAACTTCTGGGTAAACTTCGTGCAGATGGACTCGTCATTCATGTCAATCCAATCCAGGAATGGTGCCAACCGGAAGGAGACAATCTTCTCAAACCGCCAATCGAAACAATCTCAGAGCTTCTGGCACTGGTTGAATACCCCGTTATTGTTAAGGAAGTGGGACAGGGAATGGGACCCGAAAGCCTGAAAGCACTTCTTAAACTTCCCCTTGAAGCAATTGAGTTTGCCGCATATGGTGGAACCAATTTTGCTCTCGTGGAATTGATGCGGGCAGATGACCAGGTAAGGAAGTTCTATGAGCCGGCATCCCAAGTCGGACATGATGCAGTTGAAATGACAGAGACCATTAACAGGTTGATTGATACCGAGAAAGAAACCAGATGCAGGCAACTTATAATCTCAGGAGGTATTAAAAGCTTCCTTGACGGTTATTATCTTATAAAAAAATCAAAGCTTCCTGCCATTTACGGGCAGGCCAGCAGTTTCCTGCAATATGCCCGTGGAGATTATAAAATACTACGTGAATTTGTGAGCCACCAGGTCAGCGGTTTACGCCTTGCTGAAGCATATCTCACCCTAAAAGAAGATTAAAATGAGCCAGAAGGAACCGGTATCGGGTTTTTCCAGGTTGTCAAAAAAGGAAAAGATCGCCCTTGCCGGAAACCTTATATCAAATCCTGAACAATTTGCCAGGGAACTTAGCCGATACTGGCACCATGATCCAGAGGTTCAGTCCCTCATTGATGAATTAAGTGAAAACACAGTCAGTAATTTTATATTGCCCTTTGGACTTGCGCCTAATTTCTTAATAAATGACACTCCATACATACTCCCTCTCGTAATCGAAGAAAGTTCGGTTGTTGCCGCAGCTTCGAGAGCAGCTAAATTATGGTTTACAAGGGGAGGATTCAGATCAGAAGTGATCTCAACTGTGAAACCCGGGCACATATACTTTAAATGGAGGGCAAACCCTGAACTACTGCTGGACAATGAAAAGGAGATCGAATCCTATCTTATCGAAAACAGCAGCCATATTACAGAAAATATGGAGAAAATGGGAGGAGGTATCAGGTCCATAACAATCCGGGATATGAAGCCTGAGATGCCAACCCATTACAAGCTGGAAGCAAAATTTGAAACAGCCGATTCGATGGGAGCTAATTTTATAAATACCTGCCTTGAGTGTTTTAGCCGGTTGCTGCCGGAATTCTTCCGGGAGAAAGGAATTCTTATCGACGAACATGACATGGACATTAATATGGCCATTCTTTCAAACCACACACCGGAGTGCCTTGTTACCTGCCGGGTCGAATGCACTATTCAGGATCTTGCAGGAATGGGAAGTGGACTTGATGCCCTTGGCTTTGCGGAAAAATTCCGGGATGCTGTGGATATAGCCAGGTACGATACCTACAGGGCAGTTACCCATAATAAGGGGATCTATAACGGAATTGATGCCCTGGTAATGGCAACAGGCAACGATTACCGGGCAGTCGAAGCAGCAGGGCATGCCTTTGCATCTTCAGGAGGGAGGTATTCAGCTCTCACCGTTGCCGATCTGAGTGGTGGACTCTTCCAGTATGAACTAAAAGTACCTATGGCGATCGGTACGGTTGGTGGACTCACCACAAGCCATCCGCTTGCAAGATTGTCAATGGACCTTCTGGGACACCCGGATGCAAGACAGCTCATGCAGATAGCAGCTTCTGCCGGACTCGCTAATAATTTTGCTGCCATATGGTCACTGATAACCTCAGGCATACAGAAAGGACATATGAAAATGCACCTTGCCAATATTCTCAGAGCTATAGGTGCCACACAGGAAGAGAAAGATTCTGCATTAGAATATTTCCGCGATAAAACTGTCTCTTATCGGGCTGCGCAGGATTATATCACTGCTCTCAGAACCAAGGAAATACCCGATGATTGATGGAAGAACCGGTATACAGGTATTATTCCAACGGTAAGCTGTTAATAACGGGTGAATACCTTGTCCTTCAGGGGGCAAAATCACTTTCCCTTCCCACCAGAGCCGGTCAATTTCTTTATGTTTACAAAGCAGCCGGGGGAGGCCTGTTACACTGGACTGCAAAAGTATTAGGAGCACCATGGTTTCAATGTACCCTGGATATAGGATCGTGGACCGTTCAGGATACAGATAATGAAAAGCTGACTGTTAATCTGATAAATCTTCTGAAAGCAGCATCCGATCTGAAAGGTAATACGAATTGGCTGGAAGGTATTTCAGCTGTTTCTGAAATTGGGTTTGATATTGACTGGGGACTCGGAAGCAGTTCTTCCCTGATCTCGAATATCGCATGGTGGGCTGAGGTTGATCCTTTTAAACTGTTTAGATTGACCTCTTCCGGATCCGGTTACGATGTAGCCTCTGCCAGGTCAGAAGGTCCTATCCTCTACAGCACTGGTATTCCGGCACCGGTGATCACAGAGGTGAATTTCCATCCGGATTTTACTGATCATCTCGCTTTTGTATATCTTGGTCGCAAACAGGATAGTTCAGTCAGTGTAAAGAATTTTCTTAATAATGCCCTGGTCCGGGATAAAGATCTGGACCGTATTACTGAAATATCTGAAGCAGTTGTGGTGGCAGGGCGACTTGAGGATTATACTCAATTATTACTTGAGCATGAGCAAATTCTCGGAAAAATCCTTGACCGCCCACCGGTAAAAGATGTATTGTTCAGGGATTATCCCGGGATGGTTAAATCACTGGGCGCCTGGGGTGGAGATTTCGTTCATGTCAGTTTTGAGTCCGGACAGGAATCCGCTATGGGATATTTCAGGGAAAAAGGACTTGAAATTTTTATACCGTATGATGAAATGATAAAATCCGTATCCAATGAGCGGTAAGCTGCATGATAAATATACCAGGGAGGCTGTGGCAAAACTACCGTCCAGGAAGGAAACCATCAGTACCGGCTGGAGAAGTCCCTCAAACATAGCCATTGTAAAATACTGGGGGAAGTCTGAAGGTCAGATTCCCCGGAATCCATCCCTTAGTTTCAGCCTGAAGGAGGCTGTAACTGAAATGTTGCTTACCGCACTGCCGCATTCCGGAGATGGTTTTTCCCTGGAATATTCTTTTGAAGGGAAGGAAAATGAAGCATTTGGGATGAGGATCCGAAAATACCTGTCAAACATTTTACCATACTTCCCGTTTTTGAACGGATTCTCTCTTGATATTCAGAGTCATAATACTTTTCCTCATTCCTCCGGTATTGCATCATCGGCATCAAGCATGAGTGCACTTGCCCTCTGCATTTGTTCACTCGAAGAGATGATGCTCCGACGTAGAACAGATGAAGAATTTTATACCAAGGCTTCTTTTATGGCAAGACTGGGATCGGGCTCTGCTTCAAGATCAGTCTTTGGAGGATTTGCAAGCTGGGGATTCATTGAAGGGAAAGATGACACTTCCGATGAATTTGCCTCGGCTCTTGAGATTAAAAAGGATACAGTTTTCTCAGACCTTAATGATGCAGTCCTGATTGTCAATCCCGGGCAGAAAAAAGTCTCAAGTAGCCAGGGTCACTCTCTTATGGATTCACATCCCTTTGCTGTCGGGCGCTATAAACAGGCAGGAAAAAACTTGTCCGAAGTCCTTCAGGCTCTGGAAAATGGTGATGTTGAGACATTCATCCGTATTACCGAAAATGAAGCTCTTTCACTTCATGGGTTAATGATGAGTTCTGATCCGGGATTCATCCTGCTTGAACCCTCAACCATTGAGATCATTTCACGCATTCGTAAATACCGTGAGGAAACAGGGAGCTTTATTACTTTTACAATTGATGCCGGACCAAATGTCCACCTGATCTATCCGGGGGAAGTGCGTGAAGCTGTCCAGATATTTATCAGGGATGAACTCCTGGAATTCTGCCACGATGGCAAATGGATTGATGACAGGATGGGAGGGGGACCGGAGGAGTTGAATATAAAAGACAAAAAATGAACAAGACTAAAAAATTAATTGTACTCTTTATTTGCGGAATACTAACAATGTCATTTAGTTCATCCGCCCAAAATGATTTTGCCAAATCAGCTATCTCAATCGGCATAGTAGTTGAAGACCTGGACAAATCACTCGAGTTTTACCACAATGTAGTAGGAATGGTGAAAGTCCGTGAATTTACTGTCGATTCAGAAAAAGCTCAAAGAATGGGTTTGAGTAACGGTGAGAGTTTTGATATAAAAGTGCTGAAACTTGAAAACAGTGAACAGGCAACAGAATTGAAATTAATGTCATTCAAAAAAAAAACATCACACAAAAACCAAAAATATATTCCAGATGAAAATGGTATCCGCTACATTACAATATTTGTAAAATCGATGATACCTGTTTTGGAACGAGTAAAAAAGCACAACGTAAAAACGCTTGGCGAGACACCCACCATGCTGGATGCGAACCGTCAGTTTGTTCTGATTAAAGACCCCGATGGAAATTTTGTTGAATTTATAGGCTCAAAATAAATGAGGTTTTTTGTTAATTTAAAATGAAATGACCAAA
>SDBV01013749.1_pt1 | contig 10262 bp, 8 predicted proteins | sample 2277081 | NCBI WGS metagenome assembly SDBV01 (sample SAMN10402039, study PRJNA504765) | marine sediment metagenome | isolation source: marine sediment core GS10_PC15, 223 cmbsf | place: Arctic Ocean: Southern Knipovich Ridge | collected 2010 | reverse complement strand
TTATAATACCTTGCAGTGGCCATCTGATGCTGACCCACATCGGTGATGATGATTGCCCTGCCGTCGGTTTTCTCCGACAATTGATGGATCACCTCCCCCATATGCATCTTTGGATCGTTGGGATAACAATCCTTGTCAATTACCTTCTTCCTCTCTGCCTCTTCCAGGTCACCGAAAGATGCGAGCCATTCAGAATGTTCAGCAGGTTTGATTCTAGGGATCAGTAATTTCAATGCTGCCTTTGCATCGGAATTAATAGCCACATCGGTCTTAATGATTTTATCAATCTCGGCGGGATCGATCTCAATATGGATCACCTTGGCCTGAGAAGCGTAACTGTTCACATTGCCCGTCACCCTGTCATCAAACCTCATCCCAATGGCGATCAGCACGTCGCACTTGTTGGTATTCACGTTGGGAGCATAGTTGCCATGCATCCCCAACATACCTATTGACAGGGCATGGTCCTCTGAAAACGCCGATAACCCGTTCAGGGTATGGCCCACTGGAATTCCTGCTTTTTCAACAAACTCTTTAAATTCGGCTTCTGCCCTGGAAATTGTTACACCCTGACCACACAATACAGAAGGTCGTTGGGCATTATTAATCAGGTCTGCTGCCATATCGATGGCTGCCGGATCTGGTTTTGGATTGGGGATATAGCTCCTTACCTGCTTTTGCTTTGTATAATTGAACTCTAACTCTTCCATCTGGGCATTCTTGGTGATATCGATTAACACAGGTCCGGGTCGGCCAGAGTTGGCATAAAAGAATGCTTTGGCCATCACCTCAAGTATCTCATCGGCACTGGTGATCTGATAATTCCACTTGGTAATAGGCATGGAAACGCTCACCATATCTGTCTCCTGGAATGCGTCTGATCCCAGCAAAGGTGCCCCTACCTGCCCTGTGATAACCACCAAAGGGGTCGAATCCAGCATAGCATCTGCCAGTCCGGTTACAAGATTTGTGGCTCCCGGACCAGAGGTGGTAAAACATACACCCGGCTTCCTGGAGATTCTTGCAAATCCCTGGGCCGCATGGACTGCACCCTGCTCATGACGGACCATCACATGTTGTAGCTCTTTTTCATAGTTCATCATTGCATCATATACCGGCATAATGGCTCCGCCGATATATCCAAATACGGTATCAACACCCTCTTCCAGTAACGCCAGAATGAGTGCCTCGGCCCCGGTCATCTTCTTCCCGGAAACCTTTTCCGTGGCTGCTTTCTTCTTTGTCTCTGTCTGCATTCTATTTAGGTATTTATGTTAAAAATCACATAGGTTAATTGTTATTCATTTACTTGCCTTATGGCTCCTTTGTCTGCTGACGACACCATACTTGCATACGCCTTCAGGGCTTTAGAAACCACCCTGTCCCTTTCTGGCTTCCAGCCATTCTCTTGCTGATCCGTCAACTTCCTGCGCTCTTCCAGCTCTTTGTCCTCCAGGACCACATCGATACTCCTTGAAGGTATATCGATGCGTATTAAATCTCCGTCCCGGATCAATCCTATAGCACCTCCATCGGCTGCTTCAGGCGATATATGCCCTATTGATAGACCGGAAGTTCCACCCGAAAAACGGCCGTCAGTGATGAGTGCACATTGCTCTCCCAGGTGTCTTGCCTTGATATAGGAGGTGGGATAAAGCATCTCCTGCATTCCCGGACCACCGCGGGGACCTTCATAACGGATCACCACCACATCCCCTGCAACAACTTTTCCATCCAGAATAGCATCACACGCATCATCCTGGGAGTTATAAACTTTAGCAGGTCCTTCAAAGTTCATCACTGATTCAGATACACCGGCAGTCTTCACAATAGAACCTTGCTGTGCAATATTTCCAGTCAGTACGCCAAGTCCGCCATCCTCACTGTAAGCATTTTCAATATTTCTGATACAACCGGTGATCCGGTCAAGGTCAAATTCATCGTAACGTACATCCTGTGACCCCATTTTGAGATTGATACCCCCACCTGGTGCTGCAGAATAGATATCTTCGATCCGGTCACACCGATCGCTATTGACCAGGTCATAACATTCAAGGGCCTCCCCCAAACTTTTTCCATCTACCCGGGAAACCTCTCTTTTAATGAGTCCGCCCCGGTCAAGCTCGGCCAGGAGCCCCATAATTCCACCTGCCCGGTTTACATCCTCCACATGGTACTTTGAACTGGGTGCAACTTTGCATAATACAGGGGTTGTGCGTGACAGACGGTCAATGTCTTCCATGGTAAAATTCACACCGGCTTCGTAAGCTATGGCCAGTATGTGCAACACCGTATTGGTGGAACCACCCATCGCGATATCCAAAGTCATGGCATTTTCAAAGGCTTCGAAGGTGGCAATACTTCTGGGAAGTACCTTTTCATTTCCATCCTCGTAATAACTTCGGGTATTTTTAATGAGCTGATGTGCAGCTTTCTCAAACAGCCTTTTTCGTTCCACGTGAGTGGCTACCACCGTCCCATTCCCAGGCAGAGCCAGTCCTATGGCCTCGTTCAAACAGTTCATTGAGTTGGCTGTAAACATCCCTGAACAGGAACCACAGGTGGGACAAGCCAGCTTTTCGATACGTGCCAGGGTAGAATCACTTACTGCCGGATCGGCAGCCATCACCATGGGATCAATCAAGTCATATGCTTCATCTCCATCACGACCAGCTTCCATGGGTCCCCCCGATACAAAAATGACAGGGATATTCAGGCGCACAGCCGCCATCAGCATACCCGGAGTGATCTTGTCACAATTGGAAATACAAAACAGGGCATCCACTTTATGGGCATTGGCCATGTATTCAATACTATCGGCGATCAAATCTCTTGAAGGTAATGAATAGAGCATTCCATCGTGACCCATGGCAATCCCGTCATCAATGGCAATGGTGTTGAATTCGGCAGCAAAGTATCCGGCCTCCTCAATAATTTGTTTTACTTCCTGACCGATGTGATGAAGGTGGGCGTGGCCAGGAACAAACTGGGTGAAAGAGTTGGCAATTCCGAATACAGGTTTTCCAAACTGTGCTTCCTTCATCCCATTGGCTCGCCAGAGGCTTCTGGCCCCGGCCATTTTTCTGCCCATGGTGCTTGTGTGACTTCGGTACTGGTTCTTCATCCTTTCAAAATATTTCCTTAAATTGAAAAAGCCATCCTCGTCTGAGAATGGCTTTTATATTTTTTTATTCTTTATATACCACCCTCAGTCCGTTCCTGGAACAAGCACGACCAAGACTAAAAGTAGAATATTATGTACGATGTTATTCAACATGGTTATAAAACAGGCTCAAATATAGAGATTAATTCAACACACAAAAACAAATCACAGATAAAAAAACAATTTACACTTCATTTGGTTCATCTGGTGTTTCAGATTCCAGCTCTTCATCTATCTCTTCCCGGGGGAGCTCCAGAACATCTTTTGATTCCATGGAATCCAGTGTTTCGATTACCCGGAGCCTTCTTTCTATCTGATTAGTTCTGGTACTTCTCAATGTTTCCAACGATCCTGAGGCAGTGTCAAGCTGTTTTTGAACTTTGCTCAGCTGATCAGAGAACTTACTAAACTCCGTTTTTACAGCACCAAGGACACTCCATACTTCACTACTTCTTTTTTGCACTGCCAACGTTCTGAATCCCATTTGAAGGCTATTTAACAATGCTGACAGTGTAGTCGGACCGGTAATTGTGATCTTATACTTGCGTTGGAGGATTTCAAATAAACCAGGATGTCTTAACACTTCCGCATATAAACTTTCAATCGGCAGAAACATAATACCGAAATCAGTTGTATGAGGTGGATCAATGTATTTTGCACCAATTTCTTTTGCAAACCCCTCAATTGTCTTAAACAGTACTTTCTGGGCCAATTCAATTTGCTCCGGAATTCCTTGCTCATACATTTCTACCAATACTTCGTATGATTCAATAGGGAACTTGGAATCCACAGGCATCCAAACTTCTTCATCGGTATTTTTACCGGGTAACTTGATGGCATATTCCACGTTGGCCTGACTCCCCTTTTTCGTAGCAACATTCCTGCCGTATTGGTCCGGTGTCAAAATCTGTTCTAATATATTACCCAGCTGATATTCCCCAAGCACCCCTCTGGTCTTCACATTGGACAGCACTTTCTTTAAATCACCCACTCCGGAAGCAATGTTCTGCATCTCACCCAAACCCTTATGGACTTGCTCGAGCCTCTCACTCACCATTTTAAACGATTCACTCAGTCGTTTTTCCAAAGTCGATTGAAGCTTTTCATCAACTGTTTTCCTCATCTCATCCAGCTGCCTGGTGTTATCTTCCCGAATAGCCCTCAATTGCTTTTCAATGGTCTTTTCGACCTCTTTGATATGATCTGTCGCCTGTTTGTTATTTTCAACCTGCTGTAGATTGAAATCACCGAACTTCTGCCTTAACAGCTCGTTCAGTTCTTTGATATTCTGAGAAAACTTATCTTCAAAGGATTTCAAAGACCTGGCCAGCTCTTCCCTGCTTATTTTAGCGTTTTCATAGTTTTCAGTTCTGTTTCTTTGAAACTCGTCTTTGATGGAGTTTTCAATTGAAGATTCTACCTCTTTCAACTGGGGCTTGATGTCAACTGACTCTTTTCCCCTTAAAACAAGTACAATATTTACGATTGCGAGAAGGATTAATGCACCCAACAGGATTTCAACCATGATCAAGGATTTATTCCTTAAAGATAGTACAATCGAAAAAAAAATAACTTTGTTTCATGGCCGAGGAGAAAAAACGTTTTATCTACAGCCTTGTTTTCCCAGTATTCTTTCTGGTCCTGCTTTGGGCTGTCAAGTTTTACGAGGTCACCATGGAGCTATCTTTCGTGGAAGGGGGTGTTTATCCGAGGAAAATTAGTGGACTACAAGGGATCATTTTCTCTCCATTGATCCATGGGAATTGGAAACACCTGTTGGACAATACCATGCCAGTGTTTCTGCTGAGCCTGGCTGTGTTCTATTTTTATCGTGAAATTGCTTTCAAGATCTGGTTCCTTCTGTATTTCATTGCCGGAATCCTGCTCTGGTGCGTTGGTCGTCAGGCTTACCATATTGGAGCATCTGGTCTGATCTATGGGCTGGCCGCCTTTCTTTTTCTGAGTGGAGTGATCAAGAAGGTCCGAAGTTTGATGGCCATTTCATTGCTGGTGGTCTTCTGGTATGGCAGCATGGTCTGGGGCCTGTTACCCTTTGACTTTGAAGTCTCTTTCGAAGCACATATAACCGGTGTGGTAGCCGGGGTGATTCTGGCTATTGTTTTCAGGGATCAGGGGCCAGAACCGGAACAGAGGTGGTTGGATGATGAGGAAGAGGAAGAAGAAGAGTTTGAAAGTGAAAATTCCACAGATCCATGATTTAAGTGCACAGCACCAGGCACTTTTAACTTTACCACTTTTTACTTTACCACTTCTAACTTATAGTCTTCCTTGAGCAGTGCAAAAAGATGCTCATCCAGTAATTTGCCCTCTTTCATCACCGCCCTTTTATGGATGGCTTCTTTATGAAAAGAATTTTTTTTCAGCACCTGCATGGATGAGGGATTGTTTTACCAGCGATTGGGCATCATCCGGATGCCAGGGTCGGAGCCGATAATCGCCCTTTGAGTGGTATGCAATTGCATCTGATGAAATTACAAAACAGCAGCCATTTATTAACCATTTATACTACTTTTACGCGATTTAGTTGGCGAATATGCTGCTTAAACTATACGAACAGAATCCGGATCAAAGGCACATCAGCAAGATTGTTGATCTGCTGGAACACGGTGGAGTGATCATCTATCCCACCGATACGGTGTATGGGATGGGCTGTGATATAACCAAGGCAAGAGCTGTTGAGCGAGTTGCAAGGATCAAGGGAATAAAACCCGAAAAGGCAAAATTCTCATTCATCTGTTCAGACCTGAGTCATCTTTCAGATTTCGCAAGACATGTGGACAATACCACCTTTAAACTGATGAAGTCCTGCCTGCCAGGACCTTATACATTTATCCTCAATGCAAGCCACCAGGTGCCCAAATCTATTAAACACCACCGAAAAACCGTGGGGATTCGGATTCCAGATAACAGCATTATTCTGGAAATCGTCAGGCAACTAGGCCATCCTATCCTCACCACTTCACTCAAAGTAGATGATCAGATACTTGAATATCCCACTGATCCTGAACTGATATTTGAGGAGTACGGATACCTTGTAGATGTGGTCATTGATGGAGGATATGGGGGAATCATACCATCAACCATCCTGGACTGCAGTGGAGATGAACCTGAATTAATCAGACAAGGTCTTGGAGAGGTGGATGTTTAATCCCGAGAGCTTATCTCCTCCAGAACATGGGGGAGAATAGTACCAGTACAGTAAACAGTTCCAACCTGCCCACCAGCATTAAGAAGGATAGATACCACTTACCTGCATCATGGATATCAGCATAGTTCAGAGCAGGGCCAACACTACCCATCCCTGGACCAATATTTCCCAGAGTAGCAGCTACTGCACCCACAGAAGTATCGAAGTCATTGCCCAGCGCAGACATTATCGCCATGGAAATGACTGCAATAATCCCATAAAACGTAATAAATGCAAGCACATTTGTTACGATTCTTTCCTCAACGGCATTCTTATTAAGTCTAACGGGGATGACCGCATTGGGATGGATCATGCGCTTCAATTCCTGGGTGCTATTTTTAAGCATGATGACAATCCTCATGACCTTTGGACCACCTCCTGTCGAACCTGCCGACCCTCCAATGTACATTAGGATAAAGATCAGGACACCCAACCAGGGTACCCATTTCAAATAATCGGCAGTTACAAAACCTGTGGTTGTAAGGATGGATACCACCTGAAACAAAGCGTTCCTGAAGGCCAATTCTAAACCTCCTCCTGTTGTAAAGAAAAGTCCAATAGTTATAATAATGGCAAATCCGCCAATAAAACCCAGGTACCACTTGAATTCTTCATTGGTCCAGATCTTTCTGAACTTTCCATGCATGGCAAAATAGGCAAGGGTAAAATTTGTGCCAGCCAGAAACATGAACAAGGTGATGATATAATGTATGTACGAAGAATCCCAATAGGCAATGCTGGCCTGCTTGGTAGAGTATCCACCCGTTGCCATGGTTGTTAACGAGTGACAAAAAGCATCGAACAATCCCATCTCACCGGCCCATAGCAGTAAGGTTTCACTAATTGTAAAGACCACATAGATGAGCCAAAGCCGTTTGGCCGTATCTTTCACATGAGGGTGCAGTTTATCGGGTGTTGGACTGGGAACCTCCGCTGAGAAAAGCTGCATTCCTCCAATCCCCAGGAAAGGCAAAAGGAGCAGGGTCAGAAGAATGATTCCCATACCACCCAGCCACTGTGTCAGGCTTCTCCAGAACAATACACCATGAGATAACTCCTCAATGTTATTGAGTATGGAAGCCCCGGTTGTTGTAAAGCCTGAAATCGTTTCAAAGAAGGCATTGGTAAATTCAGGGATTGACTTTGTGAGTATAAAGGGAAGTGTGCCAAATAATGAGAAAAGAAGCCATCCACTGGTGACAATGACATAACCATCTCTCCGATTCAGCTCCAGATTCGATTTCCTGACCGGTATGTAGGCAATGGCTCCGACACCCCATGTGATGGTTCCAGCCAATAGTAATTGTGACCAATCTTGTTCCCTGAAAATGAGCGAAACCGGAACGGTGAGCCACATGAAGATCCCTTCTGTAATGAGGATCATGCTAAGAATGCGGATGATGGTCCGGGGATTGAGCATCTGTTTTTTTAGTTGAAAAACTTCCCGATTGATTGTATCACACCTGGTAGAGCGAATACAACCACATGGTCATAGGGTTTGATCTGGGTCTCTCCATGCGCAATGAAAGCTTTTTTTCCCCTGATAACTCCCCCCACAATGGCTTCCCTGGGAAAGTTTATTTCAGCCAATGTTCCTTTGGTGGCAGCAGCATCATGCTTTACCTGAAATTCCATTACTTCGGCTTCAGTCCCTGTAAGGCACTTTATACTGGAAACCTCTTCCGACATGGTAAAACGGAAGATACGACTGGCAGTGATCAATTTCTTGTTCACAATGGTATCCACCCCTATATTTTCAGCCAGGTGGATATAATCCATATTCTCCACCTCCGCGATGGTCCGTTTAACCCCCATATGTTTTGCCAAAAGACAGGAGAGTATGTTAGTCTCAGAATTACCGGTGACTGCAACGAAAGCATCCATTTTATCCAACCCCTCCTGGCGCAGCAACTCCATATCGGTGCCATCTCCATTGATCACAAGTGTATTGTTCAGAATATTTGAAAGCTTGTAGCTCTTCTGCCGGTCCCGTTCAATTAATTTGACATAATGTTTATTCCCCAGGGAAGCAGCTGTCTTTCGACCAATTCTGCTCCCACCCAGAATCATGATATTACGTACTTCGAATTGCTTTTTACCTGAATATTTATAAAGTTCCTTTAGCCCCACTTTGCTACTGATCACATAGACCAGGTCACCAACCTCAAACCTGTCATCCCCGGAAGGAACAATGGTCTGTCCTTGTCTGGTAATTGCAACCGCCCGGTATTCCAACCCATTATCGCCTGGTGTTAACTCACGTAATGTCATATTAATGATAGGAGCATCCTCATCCAGACGGATCACATACATATGCAACTTCCCACCTGAAAATTCAACCACTTCAGTACTTCCTGTTTCAGAAAGAAGACCCACAATCTCCCGCGCGGCAATTTTCTCGGGATAGATCATATAATCTATACCCAGGTTTTCAAAGATCTCTTTATTGGCTGGCAAAAGATACTCCTGGTTATCGATCCTGGCAATGGATTTTTTGGCCCCCAGCCTTTTACTGAGTATGGCCGAATTAATGTTCACATCCTCTGAGGTTGTAACACCGATAAAAAGGTCGGCTTTGCTGATCTTAGACTCTTTTAGATGTGCAATTGAGTTGGCATTCCCTTCAATGGTAAGAACATCCAGTGCACTACTAACGGCCTTCAGGCGATCGACATCATTGTCAATCACCACAAGATCATGTTCTTCACTGCTTAACATCTTCGCAAGATGTGTTCCTACTTCACCTGCACCAGCAATTACTATACGCATATTCTTTATGAAAAATTACATGGCAAAATAACAGATAATTTACCATCTTTTCAAATAGGCTCCCTGATGGCTGGTAAAATAAATTGACCCCTTGAATCCTTCCATCTGGCGTATGAACCAATTTCGGTTGGATCCATCCACAATGAGTTCGCATGAGTTTAGCCTTTCAAATAAATGGGTATTTCTGATTTGGGGTTCACATGACAAAAGGATAAAATCACCTGGTTGATCTGCAATCATTTCCATGGTTTCTTTTCCTATCGAACCCGTTATCACCCATCCGCTTATCTGGTCATTACCAAGGGTCCATAAGCCTGGTGCAGTCTGTTTACAGAATGAAATAACGCCGCCAAAATAAATATGATTGGTGATTTCTGTTGATCGCACTTCATATCTTCTTTTATCCCAGGTCACAGCTTTGAACCTGTCCATGGTTGTGATGGCAGCCTTATCCCGAACCCAGGTGTAGTGATCCACACGAGAACCCTCCCTGATTGTCACCAGGCTGCCTCCACTGAAATGGGAAACTACCAATTCAGCGGTGTGAAGCCTTATGTACCTGGTCCAGGAGGTCCATACCAGCATCCCCGATATCACAAACATGATGGCAAAACGAGGAAATGCGGAACGATAGTTTAGCAACATTGTACACAGGATTACAATGAGCATTAACATGATCAGACCCAAACGATCCAGATATAAATCCCTGATCAAAGCACCTGGAATCGACGCAACAAACTCCATGGATCGGTTCATTAAGGATCCCAACTGGAGCAGCAATCCATTAAATAACCCTGCAAACACCCGCCATGGGTTGTATTTTCTGGCCCATGGCCCTCTGCTCCAGCCCGCCCAACCCGTAGACCGATGCCGTGATGCATCCGCAGGCGTTCGGCTGGGGAATTCCAGACTCAAACGAATATGCCAAACTGTTTTCTAAAGGAAGCTTCGGCGTGTGGCGCAACGGCACATTCAGCATCAAGGTGCCGGGGGTCAAGGCCGTGAAGCCGCCGCGCGTTGTTGGCGCACCCCAAAAAGATCAATCTCCGCCTGCTTACACAACGAAGTATAGCAAGGGCGTGCTTACAATCACCATCGAAGATAAGGATCCGATCGCACATC
>SDBV01013748.1_pt1 | contig 10263 bp, 9 predicted proteins | sample 2277081 | NCBI WGS metagenome assembly SDBV01 (sample SAMN10402039, study PRJNA504765) | marine sediment metagenome | isolation source: marine sediment core GS10_PC15, 223 cmbsf | place: Arctic Ocean: Southern Knipovich Ridge | collected 2010 | reverse complement strand
CTACGACATCAATTATCCTGTCATTAACAGTCATTATTCTAATCGCTCTGCAACCCTTAGACCTTGCATACTTAGCAAGTGTTTCAAATTCTCTCTTCCAAACGCAATCAGGAATGTAGCTATTTGTTCCTGACATTGTATAAATCAGAAGATTCCTAACACCAGCAATTGTATCACCCGTTATTGTAGTCGTAAATACTCCAATAATTTTCCCAAACGATTCTTTGCTTTCCTTACTGCAAAGGAACCAGCATTCAAGTCTTCCAGCAAGTAATGCTTGTAGCATATTGCTAAGCATTTCCTCAGAAGGGTCCATTATATCAATGTAAGCCTTCTTTATACTTAGCTTAATCAACGGCCAAGAAGCAGGTATTTGCTCACACAGTAGTTTCGTCAGATGAAACTCTGGAACCTGCTGGGGAACTTCTTGGACCTCTAACGCTTCTGTTGCTTGCATACTGGAACCTCAAATTTGCTGACTTAATTTTAGCTGAACTTGTGATTGTGCCTGTTATTCTTAACTTGAAACTTGTCCCTGCAGCACGAGGGAAGAATATTCCCTCTGGACTTCCAGGAACAAAATCTAATGCTATGTAAGAACCACTGTGTTGGTATCTAATACTGAATGCTACAGTTGCTGAGGTTAAGTTCTCGTAGGTAAGTTCAACAACCTTAACAGCTTTAAGATCTGGAACATTCATTACAATAGGTTCAGTACGAAGAAACATAGTGGTTGTAGCTGTGGCTATAGGGCCAATAAGTCCATCAGCATTACGGTCAAGAGTTGTTGGAATGCTTGTCCTTTGTGATAGTCCATTGTTACTAAGCACATAGCAGGTAGTGCCGTCACTGATGTAGTAGTCATTATCAATGCTGTCAAATGCCATATTGATGTTAGCAAGGGTAAGTGCCCCAATGCTGTTAACATATCCTAGCTTCTGTATCCCCCTGTCATCAGTAACTGAGTATAAAATACCAGAAGAATCAACAAATATATGTTGCTCATCATCACCTGCTACAGCTCCTCTAGATGCTATTCCAATTCTTATATTCTTAGATATGTAACCAAGTCCTGATGCCTTGAGTATTGATATTGAATCAGTACAATAAACAATGAGAAGATCACCGAGCTGCTTAATTGCACTTATAGATCCTTGGGAACGAAGAGGCATCATTCCAACTGACCCTTCTTCTATCTTAGCAATTAATGCTTCAATAATCTTATCCACTTCAGAAGGATTAGGAGCCCCAAGAGCAGCCAGCATCATTACAAACGGCCAGTCTTTGTCACCCCCACCTGGTGCACTCCAAAAGAGCCAGTTAGTTGTAAGTGCTTGATCGTCATAGCTGATAACAGTATCTGCCGAGAAACTTTTCCAAGCAGTTAGTATTCTAGCCCACACTGCACTATTGCTAAAGTAATTACCAGCAAGTCCTCCCATGAACATTCTTGCTCCGAATGAGCCTATTGCTTGTATAGTTATGCCATCAATCAATAATACATTATCAGAAGCATTACTTGGAATCTTATAGATAAAGCTAACGCCATTCGTTAGAAACCAACTCTCTTGAAACGAAGCAAACTGCCAAGGACCGCCAGCAAATGGACTGATACCAGCTAATACTGTAGTAGTCCAAGGAGTTGTAGTTTCGTCTACTGAGTATATAGCTGTATCAAGAGCAAGTATCGTGACTCCCTCGCCTCGAAATAGCTGTGGATTAGGCCAGTTAATTGTAGGAGTAATATCAAGCGGATTACTGACATCATCAAAGGCAATGAGTCCGTCTTCTGAAGGCTTCATGTTCTGTAACACTTCACAGAACTCTCCACCAATAAAGGTACTTTGCTTCTCTGGCCTGAGTCCAGCAAATCTTACATGGAATGGAAATTCAGTAGCCATTATGCTGCTAGCATCTCCTTGAGTCCTAGTTTTTGACCAGAGGCAAGCATTACTGAAAGTTTGTCAATGCCAATATCAGTATCATCTGGAAACCTTACTGACAACTTAAACTCAAAACAGGTTACCTTAACCCTTGCTATACCTCTGTCATCAAATGTAGTATATGATGTGTCAGTAAATGCTGCATCCTTATCATAACGGTAAGATATCTTAACATCGGCACCATCATGATCTGTACCAGCAATAGCTATACCAACAATAGTTTCTGGCAGTCTAGATTCAAATCCAGCAAACTGAGTAACAAGCTCTGGCTTTGGAACAGCAACAACGCTTATTTCTCCTATGTCTGCAGTGACACCACCTGATGCAGTTATTACGATACTTGGAGTAGCACCTCCAGCTGTTATTGTCTGAAAGAAATACCCTGTTGCACTTCGTGTAGTTCCATTACCAGTCCCAAGAGATACTTTAATTCCACCTCCACTGATTGATCTAATAAGTATTGAAACTCTATATTTCCTATCTTCAAGAACCGCACTAGCTTGAGAACCAGATGCCTGGGTTGCAGTTGATGAAGAAGCTATAAATCGTAGTACATTGCCCGTGATTGTTACAGTACCATCACCCTTTGCCCAATCACTATCAACATTAAAGAATGGAGTAGCTGCTGACTCAGTTCCTATTACTTTATTAAAAGTATACACTAATCGTAAGTGTGCAGTTGAAGTAGATGTAGGAGCAATATAGTTAATACTTGCACCTGACCTTGATAGTACTAATGATCCAACAGTATCATCAGAGAAATATATATCTTTTTCTGTGGGATCATATGAAGCTACCGTATTTGTTTTGCTTAATCCATATTCTTTATAGCCTAACTTTTCCAGTTTAAGATCAGAGCTAAGTCTCCAAATATCATTACTAACATCAATAAAATAATGCGCATCTTCTGTTTCAACAACACACCCTCTACCAGCAACTCCTGTACTTGTAGAAATAACTTTCTTAGTATAATCATTTAGAGAAACAGCAACTATGCCAGCTAAGCCATAGACGATAGCAAGTTCTCCCATAGGCTTTATTACCTTTATATCCTTACAAGGGAGCGGCATCATGCCAAGTCTACCAGCATCAATCATACTTATAACTGCTTCATTTATCTTAGCGTATTCAGTGACTTCCATGTGTCCTATCATTCCCATAAGACTTACAAATGGAAAGTAATACTCACCACCTGCATCCATTGACCATATTATACAACTCTTATCAAGAGCAAAGTTATCATAAGTAACTGAATTAGCTGCATCTCTTTCCTGCCAAGCTGTTAATAGCGTAGACCAATCATTTGGTGCTACTGAAGCATTAGTGCCAGCTAAGAAATCAGCACCTAGTGTTATACCCCCCATTACAAGCCTATTACCAACTCTGGCAAGAGCATCAACAACGGTGTTATTTGCTATGTTTGTACTACCAGTAAGATATTGCCAAGAATCTTGACTACTATGAGGAAGGTAAGAAATAAATGTATTACCATTTGTAAGAAATACAACACGATTAAATCTTGCTTCTTGCCATGCTGTACCTGATATGATAGTTTCAGAATTACTTGGTGTTAGGACCTCAGCTAAGGTAAGGATACCTTGTGAATCACCAGAATCAATATCATACTTAAAAATGTCAATATCATAACATAATAGACCTGTAACACCAGCACTAGGATCTATAGACTCGTGTGCAAAAATCTGAGGAAATGGAAATGCAAATTGTTTTGTGGCTGATGCTGCCTCGGTTAATGCAATAGCTTCACCACTAATTGGGTCTGACTCACTCATATCGACATTAATATCTTGCTCCACAACTCCAAATTCCGTAGTTTTACAGTCATTACAAGATTCAAGAAATGGCGCGTTAATACCAATTCTAACATCTGGTCGCAGTCCTCTGACTAGCGCCTCGTTAAATTCAATCTTTCCTCCACTAGCCATGATTACCTCCTAAGCAAAATGTGGTTTAAGTGGAGCAGTCTGCTCCGCAGTGTAAACAAGAATATCGTCAATGAAAATTGCCGTGCTGTCAAGTGAGATGACAACAATCTTATAGTCTGATACTAACACTGGATCTATTGGAGCAAATCCTCTTGAATCTACTTCAACGAGATCGCCGCGAGTGAAATTATCTGTAGCTGATTCTAAAGTGAACTCAACAGCAACACGAAGGTTAGCATAGTCAACAGCAATAAGCTGAACTTTGTTAATAGTCATCATGCCTGGACGATTACCGTGCATCTTGATTGTACGAATGTATGAACCAACCTGAGTTATTCTGATATTATCAATAGTACCATTAGCCGTATCGCCAAATGTTATCATTTGTACATCACTGCCGGCAATTATTATTTCTGAAATATCAGATTGTGTTGAAGAAGTTTGAGTGCCTTCTGTACCACCAAGACCTGGTGTAAACGAACCAGAAGAAAGTGTGCAATCATAGATAACTTGATAAGGCACATCTTTTATAAGAGGAATACGAGCATTAACATTTGATTGCCTAAGAACTCCTGCTCCAGTAAATGTAGCAACACCAGCAGCAATGCTAACTGATCCAGAAGTTGACCAATTACTACCAGAAGCAAAAGAGCCATTCTCCACATGCTCAGTAAATGGCATCGACTTTAGCGATGTAGCTGCCAATGAGGTACCACCAGCAATTGTAGTCTTGCTACTTCTATGAAATAATGAACTTACTAAGTAGCCAGTCTCATACAACTTATTCCCTGATAACACCCAACAGCCATTGTCACTTGAGATATAGAAGTCATCAAACATAGCATCGTAACTTACGAAGATGTCATTTCTATCAGTGACAGCATCATCAGTTCTGCGTCCAATGTGATTCTCATAATCTATTCTTGTCAGATTAAGATTACCATCAATACTCCACAGTGCACCTTCAAAGTCGAGAAACACGTGCCTGGATCTACCAGCAGCGACTGAAACTCCAGCATGGATACCCATTTGAAGTAAGTTATCGATAAGACCAAATGTCGGCACAGGATCAGACACTGGAAAGATAGCACTTATCCCATCACTTCCATATACTATTACTCTATTTCCAAGAGGAAGAACACGAAGGACAAGACCCTGCCAATCCATTACAAGGAATCCCGTTTGGTGCATTCTTAGCTGATCGAGGAAAAAATCCTCACTGTCTTTTATAAGCGAGTTGGTCCCAAGTCCCTCTGTGCAGAATAGTCCCCTTCTTGGAGGATCATCAGCAGCACCTTTGAAATTAAAGGTATCACCACCACCAATTACACTCCATTGTACCCAGTTCTGTCCAGGGGCATTAGTTGCACTGGGAACATCAAAACCGAATTCCTTTGCTCTTGTCAGAAGGCTGTTCCAGTACGCAAGCCAATCAGCACTATAGTAATCAGATGAGTCAAATCCACCTGTTATCAGTCTTCCTTTGAATGTACAGCCCGTGAGAATTGTCTGAGTATCGTCAACAAATACCTTAGTTGAATCTTGCCATTTGCTCTTCATTACCTTGCAGGAATCATTAATAAGCCACCAGCTATCATGCATATCAACGAACTGCCAGCCACTAAGTGGGCTGTTAGGGAGTAAGTAATGATCACCTCCACTGTAGAAGGTCTCAGTGTAAACGTCATAAGTGACAAGAGGAGTTATCGTCCAGTCAGACTCGTCAACTTCAAAGACATAAAAGTCATCAACGAGCAGTGTAACTCCCTTTCCTCTAAATAGCTGAGGAAACGGGAATTCCATAACTATATCAGCAGTCCCACCATGTGTAGCCTGAAGCAATTGAGCATCTGAAATAACCTGAACTATAGCATTAGGACGCCTTATGCCAAAGTCAGTAGCTCTAGCGCCAAAGCAATTCTGAAGATATGGAGAATTCCTAGACATTCTATTAGTAGGAAGAAGTCCGTTCGTCAAATGCTCTCTTAGTGAAATTACATCTGCCATTTATTTAACCACATATATGATTGAGTACCAGAGGGTTACTTCTTTATCGCAGAAGATTTGAAGCTTTTCATCCTGTTTCATTGTTGGTATGCTTGGAAGTGTAATATCATTTCTTCCAGGAGCAATAGTCAATGTCATTACTGTGAAGTCTATATTGATTTTCAGTTCTACACTTTCTGAACCTTCAAGAAATACAGTTGCAGACTTAATTTGAATAGCAGCTCCAGCATATAGATTAAGAAACGACTGTTCAAACTTAGTCCTGACCTTTCCAGTCATTATACTTGGCCTAACGATAACCTTATTAACAACTGGCTTTTCTTCTCTTTCCGTATTCGTCATAGCTGAGACTCTCATAATATAAAATCCTCAAAGTCCATTGGTATTCCAGCAAGTTCACTTTCGACTTCAGTAACATCAAGCAACTGAAGCATTGGTTCAAGAGCATTCAAATGGTCCTTCATTGCTGTTGTGTTCTTAAGAGTTCTTTCAAGAGCATATAATCCAGCAATAACTAGCATTTCTGGATGAACTTCTGTCCAGTATGTCACAGTAGCATCAGCTGTTAATACCGCTGAGTAGAACTTACCAACGAGTTCTATAGTATAAGTTTGGTCAACGGGAGGATAGAATAATATCCCACGCCACTCATGGTCATCACTGAAGTGAACATCATCATAGTCAAGAACACCAGAGGCTAAGAATGTACTTGAAGTCTCAGCTTTTTGCTCTGGAGCAAGTCCTATTACATTCATTGCCCAGCTGGATGGAGTTCCAGGAATCCAGTCAGTTATAAGTGCAGGTGCAAGGATTCTTAGGTCTTGTATTGTTTTTACCTTTGAAGTAATATCTCTTCTTCCTTCAGAAGTTATAAAGGTGAGTCTTTCTACCGAAAGAAGATCCTTAACTTCAAGTGAGTACTCGCCTGAGGCAATGCTAGTCATATGTTTGCGTGAAGACTTAGGATGCCGAGATTTTACATCAAGGAACTTCTGACCAGCATTTAGAAAGTAATTAGCACCGGCATCTACGTTTGCAGAGATATCACCACTAGCGACTAAATCATACCTCAGACTAGCCTTGATGAAATCAATTCTAACATCAGAAAGAGTCATTAGAATCTCCTGGACTGAGGGGAAGGAATATATCCTCCCCTCAGCTACTGTGAATTAAGCAGTTCCATCAAGACCCATACCAGTGAGATACATCATGGTGTTAGCCCAATGATACTCATAGGTGAGTTCCGTGAGCCACTCTTCCTTAACACCGTCAATATCAGTATACCCACCTTCATTGATACGAGGATCTTGCTTGAATCGTGTATCTCTGAGAGGACGAGTTTTCATATTATCAGGGTCAAAGATTAACATGTCATTAGTACGATGCGAACGATATGTGAAGAGAGGATGACGCTTAAGGAGAATCGTTCCAAAAGGAGTAACCCACTTCATCACACTGATACCAAAAGCAAGCTGAGTTGGGGTAATGTTAAAAGTAGAACTCAGCTTAACGAGCCGCATAATACCAAGCAAAGTACCTGAACCACACACAGCAAGACGAGTATCTGTACCGAATCGAAAGAGCTGTTCTAACTTCTCGTCGATAAAATCCTCACCAGCTTGTAGCCAAGTAAGTGCAGTAGCCGCAGGAAAATTAATAACATTGTCCGATTCGTTGTTATTAACAAAAGGAACAAGTCCACCCATAGTACGAAGGGGCTTTCCATTCTCACCATCAGTCTCAGTATCTTCACCAAACAAAAGTGCCATTTCCATCTCAATACCATGAGTTTGAAATGCCTCTCGTTTTAGCTCAATATACTTATCACCAGTACGGTAAAAGGTTACCTTAGCTGTACCAGTAATATCAAGTGGAGTCCTAAAAATCTGAGTGCGATTTGTGAACTCTTCAGGATCATAACTGATAGCCTCTGGTGCACTAGAACCTTCAGCATTTGCATTACCTATAATGTCAAGGTAATTAGCATTTCCTAGAACACTAGCACTGGTTGCCTTAAGCAACTTGAAGTGAATATAGGAACTGGCACCGTTAATAGACTTGGCAAACACTCGACCAAATCCATAGGATGCACTGTTAGTAGTTAGTACTGCAAGCACAGTATGCCCTGGTCTAAAGTGACCAGCAACTGCAGCTGTTACCTTGGCATAGACATCAAGACCAACAGCACCGGTCTCAGTTGTAAATGCGTTAGTAAGTGCGGCTTCTTTATACATATCTGCTGTACCGCCCTGAATAGCTAGAGTCTTCTGAAAGTAATGAATTCGAGCATCATTAGTACTCTCAGACTTACCCTTAGATTGAATAGCTGTCAGTGGCATATCTCCATTAGGAAACTGTAGCAGTAGTCCTTGTCGATAATTTTCTGGGCGTTCATTAGCAGTGAATTCATCACTCGCCCGCATTCCGATTACTCCTGGCATAATATTACCTCCTAATTAATTTCAATGTTATGAGGACCAGGTCCGAGGACTCGCTCTTCATCACCATCTGCGTTTGTTTCTGTTTCGTTCATAATAGTTACTGCTTCAGCAGGATTCTGTACAGCAGTTTCGGACGTGAGCCCATCATTCTCATCGTTGCCGCCGTTACGGTCAACGTAAATTGTAGCCATTAGTTGTTCTCCTAAGTTTCAATATAGTGATTACCAGCAAACGCAATACCACGACCTAGAGGAGTCGCAATTGCTTCGTCATAAGCACTATCTTTGCCAACAGTGAAGTAATTATCAACAACCAAACCATCAGAGCCGCCACCACTAAAGTTAATTGGCGTAGTGCACTCATGGAACTTATTACTCTCATACAGCATGTCTTGCACTGTAGCATTAACATGCAAGATACCAGATCCACACTTGCTAAACCAACAGTCAATAACATGATTATTCTGAGGGTTCCTAACACTGGAAGTGAATGCAATACCTGCAGTGTCTTGACCTTCAAAAGAACAGCTTTCAATTCTGCAAGACGTACCAGCATCAAAAGTTATCCCTGCAGGGCTATTTGCCCATTGAGGAAAATGACAACCAAGGATATGAATGAAACTTCCTTCATAGCCACCGTTATCACCGTTGATATAGATAGAGGCATCTTGAAGGTCAGCAACCGCTGAACCACCTCTGTCAGTATTGCTCCAAATCTCAAGGCCAATGATTCTACATGGTTGAGTAATTGTCAAACATGGACCCTGATCAGCTACAAGATTATAAATCAACTGATTCTCAGCCCAATAAGAGTTACCAGCTCCATGAGAAGCCATTAGTGTAATACCAGCTTTGTCCATAGTTACAGGCGAAGGATTCCTGAGAGAAACCCCAGCACCTAGCTTAATAATGAAGTCGCCTCTATCCGCTACACAAGCATCAACAGCAGCTTGTAAATTAGCAAATGGGCGTTCAGGATTAAGACCATCATTAGTATCACTTCCTCTAGTACGATGTACATAGAAGATTTCTCCACGATCTTTCTGATAATCACCAACGAGTCTGACACCACCTATGGAGACATTATCTTGAAAAAAGTCAACGCCCCCACGTGTAGTATCAATTCCACGTTGCATGAGTCCACCAGCAATATCCTGTCCCATAATAGTTTCCTCCTTATACGACCAGTGAGCCAGCGATAACAGCTTTGATTACATACCAGCGATAGCCACTAGAGTAGCAAATCACATAGTCATCAGCTGCAGTTAGCACTCGAGACAAAGTTGCCGAAGGCTCAGGTGAAACAACAGTGACTGTACCAGTATCATTATCCAGGGCATAAATGATAAACGTTCTCTCAGATGCTTCCTCTGCTCCAGGCAAAGTAATAGTATGTGTACCAGAACTGAATACTGTAACGTCTACATTCTGTTCAAGTACAGTAAGTGTATCTGCACCTCCCGCGGAGGCTGTAATTCGTTTAACATCAGAAGTTGACGTTCTACGAGTTACTTGTGGGTTTATAACAGTCATAATAATCTCCTTTTTAACTTACGTTGGAAAACTGTTCCATGTCTTTATCAAGAAGCTCTTGAGCAGTCAAGGGCACATTTCTCTTCTTTGGCTTTCTCCTTTTTGTAGTCTTAGCTAGCATTGGAACAGTAGCCTTCTTAGTAGGCTTCTTTACACTCAGTGTCCTAATCTTAGCTTCGACAAGCTTTGCGCTTTGTTTAAGAATCTCAGCAACATCTAGTTGAGGGTTCCTTTTTTCAAGTTCAGATCCTACACGCTCTATAGCATCACGCAACTTTACATGAGTTGGATTCTGCGTGAAATAGTTGTCAATTATTTTCTGTGTTCTTAGTTGTGCGGCAGCAATTTGTGCGTTCTCAATCAGCATCTGCTGCCGTGCGTGCTGAATAGTGTCGTT
>SDBV01013747.1_pt1 | contig 10263 bp, 8 predicted proteins | sample 2277081 | NCBI WGS metagenome assembly SDBV01 (sample SAMN10402039, study PRJNA504765) | marine sediment metagenome | isolation source: marine sediment core GS10_PC15, 223 cmbsf | place: Arctic Ocean: Southern Knipovich Ridge | collected 2010 | reverse complement strand
ATCAAAGAAATTGTTTATGCTTGTTTATTTTTTCTGATATTTCCCATAATACTGTAAATGAATAAATTCCATCCTCTTCTTTAGTAAAAATAAGGTAATTAGAATGATAGTTATCGGTATTTTTGATTTTGGTTGTCGATAACTTAAGTAAATAAAATTCTATACATTTAGCTAATATAAAAGAGACAGAAAGCTTATATAACTTACGCATATCAAGGCATTTCTCATACAATTCCTCATATAAAGAAATATGCAGCTTATGATAATATAGTTCATCATCTTCTATCTTATCCTGATATTTGATACGTATAAATGTCTTCAGTTTATTTTTAGGCCAGCTTAAGGCCTTTCTTAGAAGCTTACTGACAATTTTATTTAAGCTGACATTACCTGTCTCTTTTTTTTGAAGAATTTTTTTAAGAAGATCACTTCTGATATTGATTGTTGTTATGATATTCATATGCTCTCCTATTTACTATAAATAGAAAAAATGAATATCGTATTTAAAAAAACTACTTTTTTAATCTAAGAAATCATGGGTTGGACGAATGTATACATAATGTAACAGGAATATATATCTGAATAATATATTATAGCCATCGAAAATTCGTAAGTTTCCTGACATTCTGTCATGTCCACCATTCATCATTGTCTGATTATGTAACCTTCCGGATTTTTATTGATTCTTTGGTATATACGAATTTCTTTGCTGTTTGTAGTCTAAAATAGTAAATTAAACTATTGAAACTTTCTATACGCAACGGGTAAGATAAACATATAAGGAAAGATTCATGAATAATAAAAACTTTTCTACTCTTGCTCTAATCATTTTATTCTTTCTATTTATATTTCCTCTGTTTTCAGATGATGGAATTATGTTTTATTTTATCCCCGGAGAACGGCTTGTTATTAAGGACAGGCAGAATATAAGGGTAAATGAATACTATAATTTTAATGAGGGGCCGAATAATTATCTTGGATTCAGTTTCAGAGAAATTAAGGGAATACTTTCCTTAAATAGTACAGGAGTGCAGGAATTCGAACTTTCCGGTAATTACTATATTTTCCAGACACTTAAAAGAAACGATACACTTATTGCTAAAATGATAGAAGATGTAGTCCCTGTATCCTTTAATATTTTTCCAAATGGGCAGTATGAGGTTTCCAATGAATATTTTTTCCCTAATCTTCAAAGTTTTCCATTATTCCCGGCTGAACCAGTGGAGCCTGGTGATAAATGGACAGGTTATGGTGTTAGAGTAGTAGATCCGGACAGAGATGGAAATTACACAAGAGTAAGGTTTATATGCGAATATACTTATGTAGGGCAGGATGTATATAATGATAGGACTGTGCATTACATAACAGCTCAATATGCAATGCGCTACTCCAGAGGGGATGATCCTTATGGTGATCCTTCTCTTGTTCAGATTACAGGAAAACATGTTGTTACTATCAGAATGTCTGGTGACGGACTCGGTATAGAACTCATTACAGATTTAATGGATGAACAGTACCTTTTTGCAAATGACAGGGTGCTGGAATTTAATGGAAGCATATTAACTTTTTTTGAAGGGACTGAGCCTCTGGATAAACCGGAAACTTTAAGAGTATTGTTGGAAGAGCTTGGTGAGAAAGCGGGAATCCATTTAAATGATGATCTTCTTGATGATAAACCGATTATTCCGGAACTTGATATAGAGCTCGATGAACATCCGGATGGTGTTATTATGACTATCAATAATATACATTTTGCAGAAAACGAGGCAATTGTTCATCCGGATGAAGAGTTCCGGCTCGATTCAATTGCAGAAGTACTTCTAAATATTACGGGGAGGACTTTTTTTGTTATCGGCCACACAACAGATATAGGACCTGCAGATTTTTTATATGAATTATCTGTTGCCAGGGCAAAAGCAATTGTGGATGCATTAATCGAAAGAGGGATTCCCGCAGACAGACTGCTCTATGAAGGCAGGGGAGGTACAGAACCTCTGGTTCCAAATAATACAGAGGAAAACAAAGCTGTAAACAGAAGGGTAGAGATTATTATTCTTGAGGATTAAAAGAATTTCACGCCCGCTGTCGCTAAAAGCTCGCCAAGACCGCAAAGTTAAAAAAAGGAAGTATTTATAGTACTAAACTGTAAGTATCAACAATGCTTAATTAATAAATTTATAATGAAACATGAAATCAGGAAAAGGTAGATGTTATTTATTTTACTATTGAGCTTATACTTAAATGCATAAGCCTTTTAAATTAATATTTTTTCGTGAGAAATATTTCAACTTAAAATGTTAAAAAGATATGAAACAAATTCCTGCTTTCCTGCTTTCATTATGAATATTTTTTTATCCTGATAGAAGGCACATAAAAGTATCTAAAAAATGAATATGACTAAAATATCTTTGCATTCTCTACCGAGCTTTGCGAGAAATTTTATTTACACTAAGATTTGGGAAAAATAAAAAATTACCAATAGTATTGTAAAATACTTGTAAAATCGGAGTTCAAATAAAGTATATTGCCTTGAAATAATCTGTATTCTAATCTACACTCGGGTTTAACAGGAATTATCCTTTTAAAAATCTTATATTAAAAGAAGTATAATTATGGACGGATTACTTACCTTATACATTGCAACTGCAATTTTTGGAGTTGGCGTTACTATAGTTGATATGTTTGGAATACTCGGAAGCCAGTCAGATGATGATGGTGATGGTGCTGACGATGCAGCTGGTGATGATGCAGACGGAGGCGATTTTGATGCTGATGACGGTGGTGACTTTGATGATGGAGATTCCGATGCAGGTGATATTGATGATGCAGATGGGGATGATAGTGCTGATGATTCAGACAGCAGTGAAGATGCGGGCGAAACTTCACATAATGAAGGTTCATTAGTTGCCCATGATAATATAAAACATAAGAGAAATCCTATTTTGAAGTTTTTATCATACTTAAGGACACTTGTTTATTTCTCATTTGGTTTTGGTCCGGTAGGCTGGATCGTTTTTTCAACAGGGCAGAAAGATTTAAGCAGCCTCTTCTTTAGTATCCCGGCTGGAATTGTTTTTGCTGTTGCAGGCAGATTATTTAAGCGCCTTCAGACGCATGAACTTGATTCACAGGTGAAGGACGCAGAACTATTAATGGAAAGAGCGGAAGTTTTAGTAACTATAGGAGCCGGCCAGTTGGGCAAGATTCGTGTGAACCTTGATAATACTTATGTAGAAAGGTACGCAAAAGCTAAAGAAAGAACAGCTGTTTATCCGGCAGGAACCGAAGTGCGTGTTGTAAGTATAACGGATGAGTGCTTAATTGTATCAGATGAAGAATGATATTTAAGTATAAGTTATTATTAATAATCAGTTTAAAAGGAGTTGCTTATGGAAAGAGAAATTGGAAGATTCTTTTATGAGTTATTTAATAATGGAGCCATATGGGGAATAGGCGGAATAATAGGTTTTTTTATATTTATAGGCCTTTTAAAATCATTTATTCGCGTGACACTCCCAAATAAGATTCTTGTTATTACAGGCCGTAAAAGAGTTAAAGCAGGAAGGAAGTTCGGATTTAGTGTAGAAAAGGGCCGGACTACCATGCTGCCTTATATTCAGCAGGTAGGTTATCTTGACCTTGGGATTTTACCTATAAATGTAAGAGTAGAAGGGGTAAATTCAGCTAATGGTATTACTGTAGGCGCGGATGCAACTGCATGTGTATGTATTGATAATGATAATGAGCCCATGCTTTACACTGCTGTAGAAAGGCTAATGGGAAAATCCAGAGGTGAAATTCATGAACAGATACAGCAGACTTTAGTTGGTAACTTTCGAGGTACGTTGAATAAGGCCACACCATTACAGGCAATCGGAATGGAGGACGTATCCGAGGAACTGTTATCTTATGAAAAGGATGTGTTAAAAGCAGATGGTACTGTAGATAAAAAGGAAGGTAAAGCTGTTATTGAAAGTGAAAGGGCGCAGTTCCGTAATGAGCTTCTTCGAGATATTAACAGCGACTTATCGAGTTTTGGTATGAAAGTTGTATCAGTTTCCCTGCAGAAAATATGGGACACTTCAAATTACATAGCAAACCTTGCACAAAAAACACTTGCACAGAAAAGGCAGGAAGTTGAAATAGAAGAGGCAAGATTGCGTGCAAAAGCTATGAAAGCAGAATCGGATTCTGAGAGGCGAATGAGTATTGCAAAGAGCAGGGCAGATGAAAATATAATTGCTGCCAGGCAGAAACTCGAAGTTTACAGGCAGGAAAGCAATGCCCATATAGAAAAGGCAAAACTCGAAGCAGACAATGAAATACTGGAGGCCCAGAACAGAGGGGAAAAGAATGTTCAGGAATTAACAGTAGAACTTAATAAATTAAAAAATATATCGAATATAATTCTTTGCGAAGAAGCCAGGCACAAATCAATAGAAATAATCGCAGAAGGAGAAAATCAGGCGACAAATATTTTAGAGCAGACAAGAAATGATATTCTTAAACAGAAAGTTGATATTCTTGCAAAGTCCGGTGAAGCAGGCAGAGCAGTTCTTTTTATTCAGCAGCAGCTTCCGCATCTCTTTGAAGAGTATAAAAAATATGCAGATGGATTGTCTGTGGATTCGTTAGTGATTATGGATGACAAACAGGGTTTTAACGGCGCTGTTAACAGAGGCCCTTCTGCTTTTGTTAATTTCCTTAAACATTTTGAAGATGCGCTTGGAATAAGTGTAAAGGAACTTATGGGTGAAGAAGGGGAGGAAAAATAATGTATATATATACAATTGGAGCATTTTTAATTTTATTTTTAATAACCATTATTGTTCAATTAGTTTCTAAAATGAAGATAGTGGGCGGAAATGAACTTGGTATTACAGGCGGTAAAAGTAAAAAAGGATTCACAACAATAAGCGGCGGCAGAACATTTGTAATTCCTCTACTTCATCGATTTGCCAAAATAGGTTTAACTCCTTATACAATAGAAGTTATAGTAGATTCTGCAATTGCTGCAGGTATTATTCCTCTTAATGTAAAAGCAACAGTTAGTTTTGCAATTGCATCTAATGAACTGGGAAGAAACAGAGCTGTAACACGGATACTAACTATGGCCAATAATACAAAAGTATTAAGGGAAACAGCAAGTTCAATAATAGAAGGGCATCTCCGGGATGCAATTGCATCCATGACACCGGAACAGGTTATGATGGACAAGGACACACTTGTTGCCCGGATGATTAATGTCTGTAAGATGGATCTGGAGAATATCGGCCTTGAAATAACAACTATGAACATTGCGGATGTGGATGACCACAGGTTAAAAGGTGTTGATGAACCGGACCTGTATATTGCCCTTCTAAAACGAATCCAGACTGCAAATGCAGACACGCAGGCAAGGCAGGCAAAAGCAAATGCAGATGCTGCTGCAGCAGAAGAGCAGGAAGCAAGGCGCGCGGATGTTGAGGTAAGAGACTTTGAAAATAAATATGAAAACCTTGTTGCAGAAACAAGGGTTATGGTTGCAAACGAGAACCAGAAAAAAGCTATTGGTAAAGAAAATGCTGTAAAAAGCGCGCATGCAAAGGTTGCAGGTTTAAAAGCAAATATTGAAGCGGAAAAACAACTTATCGAAATGTTAAAAAAGAAATATGAAGCAGAAATTATTACTCCTTCAATAGCAGATAAAGCGCAGATGATATTAAAGGCTAAAGCTAAATCTGCGAAGATAATGGGAAAAGCTCAGGCGGAAATAGACCAGTTAAACAAAACTATGGAGATTATCGATAAAAAAGATTCTTCCGGAAAACAGATGTATATAATTGAAAACTTCGAAAGGCTCATAAAACCATTCGCAGAAACCTTAAGCCTGTTTCCTGTAGATAAATTATCTGTAATTACAGGTGCAGAAGGCAGGCATGAACCTATTTCTGCTATTCATCCTAATGCAGTAGAATATCAAAAGAACAAGCTTGTAGGAGGTGCAATTAGCGCTGCGCTGGGGCTTGTAGATGAGAATGAGAAACATATTGTAAGGAAAACTGAAAAGAAAGAATCTGATAAAACTATTTTCCTTAAAAAAAATAGAAATCCAAAGAAGTAAATTACCAGAGAAAGAAATCAATAAGGGCTTAACTAATGTTCAATTGTTAAGCCCTTATATAAAACTCTTCTAATGAATGGATTTTTTTCTCAATTAATCGTTAGCGTAAATTCTTCCCGTCTTAAATAATATTCCCCCAGTAGTGCTGAAGAATGTTTTTACTTAATTTTATGCAAAGCTTGATCCAGGTCAGCAATCATATCATCCGGGTGTTCAGCCCCTACACAAAGACGCACCATGTTAGGTGTAACATTTGCTAATTTCCTTCCTTCTTCTCCCTGCTGTTGGTGGGTAGATATGGCAGGTATAGTGGCAATGCTTTTGATACGTCCCAGGTCGGTTGCTCTCCAAATTCGCTGAAGGCCATCAAAAAAACTGCGGGTTTTTTCTGCCCCTCCCTTTACACAGAATGACATGAGATGTCCAAAGCGGTTTACAGGTTTGTTATACTGATCATCATATTCTGCATCTACCAGCCACATATACTTACGAGCTAAATCATGCAGGGGGTGGTTGGGTAATCCCAGGTATTGCACACTCTCAACCAGAGGATGCTTTTCAAGAAACAGGGCCACTTTCATTGTATTACGGCTTAAGAGATCCATTTTTGAGCGTAGTGTACGCATATCATTCAGGGTCATAACAGCCTGCATAGGATGTAAATTAGGGCCGAAATCGCGGTTTTGCATATATTTCACACACAGTGAAAAATCACTTTTTAGATAGTCATCATCAATATTTGATACAAGATTTTTACGGGCTATGACTGCACCGCAAATACCAAAACCGCTGCTGGTAAGGCTCTTAGTAACTGATTGAACAACAATGTCTGCACCATGGCAAAATTGGGCGTAATAGGGCTGGAGTAGCTACTGTGGAATCACAGATTAAGGGCAGATTATGGCTATGGGCCAGATCCGCGACATCTTTAATATCAAAAAATCCCTGCTGGGGATTGCTGGGCAATTCTCCATATAAAAAGCGGGTATTCTGGTCAATTTTAGAGGCCCATTCATCAATATTAGTGGCATCTAAAACCCAGCGGCATTCGATATTCCTTTCCTGCATAAAGCGTACAGAAAATTGCTGAAATGTTCCGCCATAACATTGAGCAGTAGCTACAAAATTTCTTTTTTCATTGATATCTTTCTGCACCTTTAAAAAAGGTTGTACCGCTGTCATAATAGCTGACATACCTGATGAAGTTGAACAACAAGATATTTCGCCACTATAACCATATCCTTCAAGCAAGGCCAGGGTCCATTCATAATAGTAGGTTGAGGGGTTGGCAATTCTTGAATAGCACCAGGTTGGGATCTTGTAAGTAAGTGCTGCAGCCATTTCATCTGAATCGCGATATGCTTGTGCCGTACTCATAAAAATTGGTTCTATGATTGCTCCCTGGTAGTCTTCTATCGCATCCTTTACGGTATAAAGCCCATGCACAGCTATTGTATCGAATTTCCATTTTTTGACTACATCCTGTATGTATTTACTACGTTCAGCCAAATATTTATTATTTTGATCAATATAGTGTTGCATACCCCTGGTGATTTCAACATCATTTTCTTTTGGCATAAACAGCCTCCTTTACAAATAAATAATACTTTTACGCTGCATCTATGGGCCAACCCTGATCAGGTTTAATTTCTGAATAAACAAAAAAAGTCTCAATCTTTCCCATTCCGGGTATAGTTGCAACTTTCTCTTTAATTATATTTCCAAAATCTTTCAAACTTGATGCCACAAGATGTAAAAGATAATCAAATCTACCTGTTACATGATAACAAGCTCTGACGTTAGGAATTGCTTTTATCTCTTTTTCAAGCTGATTAATGTTATCTACCTGATGCCTGATAAGAGAGATACAAACAAAACCCTGGGCATGAAAACCAAGTTTCTCAGGGTCCATAACTGCCCGATATCTTGTTATAATTTTTTTTTTCTCAAGTTTTTTCACACGTTCAAGCATTGATGATGGTGCAAGACCTGCCTCTTTTGCGAGTTCAGTATTCTTTTTACGCCCATCTTTCTGTAATGTCTTTAATATTTGTTTATCAACCTTATCCATACCAACTCCTCTAATTGTTATTTTCTCAAATAACGTTTGCCGAATAAAATTCGATAATAATACATTTTACTGCCAATAAATTTGGCATATTTTTATATTTATCCGAAATAAATATGGCTGTCAATGGTTAAGTGATGAATTTTATTAAATATTCTATTCTTTTTGCCGGGTTTAATTCGGGTAATGAACAACTATCCTTATAGAAAGAGGTTCAGGAAGACTTTTTCCGTTTAGGTTTTTTATTTTTTGCCTTGTTAACCCGGTAAATTCTTCTTACCATAAAAATCTCATTCCGCTTCATATTTTGTTCCATGGTATATTTATATTCTCCGCCTGGAAAGACTCCATAATGATGGCGATTATTTCCATTGGGGCATAGAGCCCTTATCTCGAATATATTGCTTATGTTTTGAGAAAAAGGTTATAATTTCTGAATGTAAAATTCATCCCTATCCCCGGGAATATATTCGCCTGATGGAGAAATACTTTGTAATTCAATCGATAATACATTATACCTCACATAAATCTATAAAGGAGTAAAACTCATTTTGTATTTAAAATACAGGTGAATTTAGTCCTAAATGAAATTATTTTACAAAATTATTTGATGGGAATTATAAAAAAGGTTATTATTTGACAGAATGTCATTTCAAACAAAATTGGTTCTTAAAAAGCTATCAAATGAACGACTCGCATTTTCTATGCCGCTAAGTTTTAAAATATTATCTTTAATTATAGCGTTAATACTTTTTATTTTTATATCCTTTTTTAGTTCTGACCTTCCTGGTGAGTTCGTATTATCAAATATTGTTCCTATTATTTTATTTCTTTTATCTGTACTCTCTACTCTTTATCATGAGAGATGGATATTTGATAAAAACAATAATTATATCAAATATCAATTTGGGCTGGTTTTTTTGTACAAAAGCAAATTAATTAAAGTGCAGGATATAAAACATTTAGAATTAATACATTTTATTACCGGGAAAGAAAAAAAAACAGCACGCAGTTCCACTAATTTTATTAAAAAACACTTTAACCTTTTGGCTTTAAGAATGAAAGACGGAGAACTGTTAAAAGTTGAATTTTTTAATTCAAGTTTAAAAATGGAATCTGCAGCCAGGTCTATTGCTGAATATTGCAGGCTGACTGTGGTATCTGCTTAGTATCAGGGATCAAAAAATAAGAAACAAGCTGTCTGGTGATTCTCTTTGATATTTTTTAATTCTGGAATATTATTCTTGCATTTATTCTCCATTGCTTGCGGGCAGCGTTCATAAAAATAACATCCATTTTGTTTTTTATCCGGAGAAGGGACATCACCCGTAAGGATTATGCGTTTTCTTTTTTTTTCTATCTCCGGATCCGGAATCGGAATAGCGGAAAGCAGGGCTTTGGTATAAGGATGAAGTGGATTTTTATATAGAGTACTGGATTCTGCAATTTCCACGATTTTCCCGAGATACATCACGGCAACACGATTGCTGATATGCTCAATTACTGCCAGATCATGAGCAATAAATAAATAGCTTAAATCAAATTCATCCTGAAGGTCCTTTAGCAGGTTCAGTATCTGAGATTGGATGGAAACATCAAGCGCGCTTACCGGTTCATCCGCCAGAATCAATTTTGGATTCAGTGCCAGAGCACGGGCAATACCAATCCGCTGTCGTTGGCCGCCGGAAAATTCATGGGGATAACGGTTTTTAAAATAACGTGAAAGTCCTACTTTTTCCATAAGTTCTTCCACACGTCTTTGAATCTTGTTTTTATCCATATCCAGCAGGCCAAGCCGGGAATAGATTTCCATTGGTTCTTCTATAATTTTACACGCAGGCATACGGGGATTTAACGAAGAATAGGGATCCTGAAAGATCATCTGCATATTCATACGGGATCTTAATAATTCTCTTCTGGATAGATTACATAAATTTACTCCATCTAAGTATATTTCGCCGGCTGTAGATTTGTAAAGTTGAGCTATACAGCGTGCGGTAGTTGATTTACCGCAACCGGACTCCCCAACCAGGCCCAGGGTTTCGCCCTGGTTTATTTTTAAATCAATTCCATCAATAGCTCTTAAAAAACC
>SDBV01013746.1_pt1 | contig 10264 bp, 3 predicted proteins | sample 2277081 | NCBI WGS metagenome assembly SDBV01 (sample SAMN10402039, study PRJNA504765) | marine sediment metagenome | isolation source: marine sediment core GS10_PC15, 223 cmbsf | place: Arctic Ocean: Southern Knipovich Ridge | collected 2010 | reverse complement strand
GCGCTCACTGCACCTGTGATCTAACTCCAATGCGACCATTTGGCTCATCTTCGCTCAGTTTCCGCCGCCGTTCCACCCGCCCCACGCCGCTGAATCACCATTTTTCCGACGCGCACTAGCTACCGGGGCCGTTGCTGCTCTGGCAGGTGTTTTTGTCTACGGGACCGTAATGCGCAGGAGCGAACGTACCGAGAAAGCGAAGATCATGACCGGGCAGAAATAGGTGTGCTCTGCACTCCGTGTTGCCAGTCGCTCCCCACAGTCTCGATCGAAACCGAAACCGGGCCGCTCGAAAGTGCGAAGGACTACCGACCCGCGAAACACTCGACGGCCCCGCTCTGCGTCGAGAGATACAAGCGTCCGGCGGCGGCGGCCATGCCGTCGAACACGGGCGGGGCGTCGAGTTCGAACTCGGCCAGCTTCTGTCCGCCATCGGCCGACACGGCCCAGAGCAGGGCGCCCCGCTTGCCTGCAAAGGCAGTCGCCTGGTCGGCCAGTCTTTGCTGGACCTGGGGGTCGGCGATCTGCTTCAGCGCCTGCTCTTCGTCGACCATGTCGCGCGGCCCGGCCACGAACAGCGTCCCGTCGGCCAACACCATCGCCCGAGCGAACAGCGGCAGGTCCTGCGTCCAGTGATGGGCGACCAGGGGCGGGGTTTTCTTCGGATCTGCATTGGCGGGGGCGTCGGAGGCCGGCGGCACTTTGTCGGCGGCGAACAGGTGGTGCTCGATGGGGGTCGTCCAGCGGAAGTACTTCAGCTTGCGGCCGAAACCGTACACCTTCGAGTCGTCGAACACCAGGATCCGCCCCGCCGGAGCGGCTTTGCCGGAGCGGTAGTAGCCGCACCAGCCGCTGACGAACCGGCTGCCGTAGAGCCAGTAGGTGCGGTGAAACCAACTGTCGTCGAGCAAACCGGTGGGGCAGAACAGGTGGGCGTGGTCGGCCCGTTGCGTGGCTGGCGGCGCGCCGGCGTCCGCGTTGGCGCCCCGCGGCATCGCCTGAAGCGGCAGACGCGTCCCGTCGAGCTTGAAAGGCTGCGAACGCATGTAGACCAGCCGGCCGTCGCAGGTGAGCACGTCGGGCAAGGCCACCGGCATGTTGAGCCAACTGACGTGCGACTGGAGGTTCTCGCCCGTGGCCGGATCGGTGTCGTCCAGCACGGTCTGAGAAAGCACGCGGCCGGTCAACGGGTCCAGCCGCCAGAGCCGCAGGCCGCCGTCGAGGAACATCGATCGGCCGGCCACACAGTACGCCACGCCGTCTTGCACCAGCACGCTGCCGGGGACCGGCCAGACCGACTCGACTTGTTCGAACGCCGTCATCCGCTGGTCCATCGGAGCGGCGCGGAAACGCCAGGCCAGGGCGCCGTCGGAAGCACGCAGGCAGTAGACCCACCCGTCGGCCGACCCGAACAGCACTCGGCCTCGATAGATCGTCGGCGGCGAGTCGACGCGCCCTCCGGCCGTGAAGTCCCAGAGCCGGTTGCCCGAGGCGGCGTCGAGCGCGTGAACGGTGTGCGTGTGGATGGAGGCCACGAAGACCTTGCCCTCGGCGATCACGGGACTCGTGAGCTTTCCTCCCAGGTGGGTTTTCCATGCGGGCTTCAGTGCCTTGGGCAGAGACGTAGAGGCTTGTCCGCTGCGTGCGGCGTCGTGGCGATACGTCGGCCAATCGTCGGCTTCTCCGCCGCCCGACTGCCGGCCGCTGCCGGTTGCGTACGCCGGGCCCTTTTCGAGGCGAACGACCCGGGCCGCCGCTTCGGGTATACGCGGCCCTTTCGACGCCGGCGCCAAGGCGTTGAAGCCGTTGAGTTTCGCTTCCAGATAACACGCACACGGATGCTGCGGCGCATAGATCAGCCCGTTGGCGGGCATCACGCCGTAGGAACAGGCGCCGCGGACCCAGTGGTTCGTGGTCCAGTGCTGCTGGCGGACGTCGACAAACTCGGTTCCGGCCCGGGCCATCAGCAGGAAGTTGTCGGTGGCCTTGGCGCGATAGCAGCGGTGATGGAACCAGTAGATGTCGACGTCGGGCTTGAACTCGCGTTTGACCTCGCCGGTTTGCGGATCGCGGCCGCTGAACACGCCCAGGGCACGGCCGCTGGTGGTCTCGCCGGTCCACACCAGCCCGTCGACGACCAGCAGGTCCTCCGGCGATCGGTATCCGGTCGGGGGATGATAAGCGGTCCATAGCACTTTGCCGGTTTCTGCCGACAGGGCCGTCATGGTATCCTCGCCGCTGGTGTACCACGACCCCGTCTGCAAGCCGGCCGTTTCGCCGCCGGAGAAGAGGACCACGTCCTGGTACAGCACCAGCGTGGGCACGTAGAACCCGCGGATTTCTTTGCTTCGGGGGACGGGATCGGACCGCCAGAGCTGCTTGCCCGTGTTGCGATCCAGGCAGACGGTGCTCTGGCCGTCGTGAAAGACGACCCGCCGACGATCGGCCGCCAGCGTGCCGGGCAACACGCGCCGCTGGTCGGTCCAGAGGACCTCTGCGGTGTCGGCCCTGACCGCCGTGATCTGCCTTTGGGTCTCGTCCCAGAACTTCGCCCCGTAACCCTTACCGAAGCGCCGGCTGCCGTCGTAATCGGGCTTCTCCGCCGCGTCGTTGACCAGTGCGAAGAGTACGCCGTCACAGAAGATGACCTCCTCGGTGGCCCGGGTGCCCCGATACGTTCGGACCGTCTCGCCGCTGGCCGCATCCAGCGCCACCAGCGGTCCGTCGAGGCTGAGCGTGACGTAGACGCGATCGCCGGCGGCGACCAGGCGTCGGGGCAACTGGGCCGGGCCGCTCTTCAACGGCCAGAGGTGCGTGTGCCACTGGTCGATGGGCCGCTTCCAGAGGATCGTGCCGTTGAAGGCATCGCGGGCAATCAGCGTCCAACTCGGCGACGTGAGGATCGACACCGGCGGCGTCTCGTCGAAGATGGTGAACACCCGACCGCCGGCCGAGACCACCGCACTGACGCTCGACATGCGGTCGTGGTGACGCGACCACTTCGGGCTTCCCACCCACTGTGCTCGCCGCGGCGGACCGACCACCGTATCGTGGGCGACCGCGTTGCCGGTGGCGTCGTGAAGGTAATGCGTCCACTCGTCGATCTCCGCCGGCCGCGGCTTGACGGTCTTTGTCCACGTATCGCCCGTCTTGACGTACGCCACGCCATGGGGCGCCAGCACGCGCATCACCTCGTCCATGGGGACGTCGAGGGCCTGCTCCGACACCACCAGGTTGACCAGGTTGTCGATGTACGGCAGCCGCTTGCCGTCGAACCGGTCGACCGATACGTCGCCGTAAAGTCCGAGGGAGCCGATGTGGCGGCGGGCCTGCCGAATTTTCTGGGCATCCGCATCCAGTCCCTGCACCAGGTAGCCGTCGCTTTGTCTCAGAGCCGCAGTAAGCCGTCCGTCGCCGCAGCCAAGGTGAACGATCAAACCACCCTGAACGCCGGTGGATTGCAGGATCTGCCGGGCCAAGGCCTGTGGGGGGCCTTGGCCGGCAGCGTCCGCTCTGACTTGTCCCGCCGGCCGGCGGTTGAGGCTAAGGTCTTCCCGGTGCGCAGCCACTAGTTCCTGCAAGTGCGACACGACTTCGGGATGCTCCCCGGCGACGTTGTTTGTCTCGCCGATGTCCACCGAAACGTCGTACAACTGGACCGGCGGTCCTTGGGGCCGGGGTGGGGCCGGCTGCCCGCGGCGTCGTCTGTCGGCCCCCTCGGGCCACGGGTAGAACTTCCACTGGCCGCTGCGCAGCGCCGCTTTGCCGCCGTGGATCACGATGTAAGCTTCGTGCGGACTCTTCGCCTCGGGCAGCCCTTGCATCAACGGCCAAATGCTCTTGCCGTCGATGACGCGATCGTCCGGCGTCTTTCCTCCCGTAAGCTGGGCGATGGTCGGCAGCAGGTCGATCGTGGCGGCCACTTCCGAGCAGACCCTGCCGGCGGGGATTTTGCCGGGCCAGCGCATGATGCAGGGCACCCGAATGCCGCCGTCGTACAGACTCCCCTTCTTGGCCCGAAGCGGTTTCGACGAGCCGGAGGCCGCGCCGTTGTCCGTGGTGAAGATCACCAGCGTCTTTTCATCGAGCTTCAACTCCTTAAGCGTCCGCAGGATCTGGCCGACCGACCAGTCGAGCTCCTCGATCACGGCGCCGAACAGACTGCGCCCGGCCCGGTCGCGGAACTCCGCCGAAGCGAACAGCGGCACGTGGCACATCGAATGCGGCAGGTACACCAAAAACGGCTCGTCGCGGTGCTCGCGCATGAACCGGATCGCCTCTTCGGTGTAGCGGCGGGTCAACGTCGCCTGGTCGACCGGATACTCGATCACTTCCTGGCCGCGCAGCAGCGGCACCTTGTTGCGGATCGGCTTTTCCGAGCGGATCCGCTGCGGCGTCATGCCTTCCCGCAGCACCACGTCGGCCGCCAGCCGCATGGCCGGGTCGATCGTCATATCGTTGCTGTAAGGGATCCCGAAGTAGTAATCGAAACCCTGGCGCGTGGGCAGAAACGGCGGCAGATGCCCCTGGTGCCATTTGCCGATGCAGGCCGTGGCGTAGCCGAGCGGTTTGACCACTTCGGCAATCGTGATCTCTTTGGGGTTCAGTCCCGTCTTGGACCCCGGAAAGAGCACCGGGCTCATGCTGACTCGCGGATAGTGACAGCCGGTCAAAAGCGCCGCCCGCGAACCGGAGCAGACGGGACAGCCGACGTAGAAATCGGTGAACCGGATCCCTTCCTCGGCCATGCGGTCGAGGTGGGGCGTTTTGAAGCCCTCGGCCCCGAAGCAGCCCACGTCGCCGTAGCCCTGGTCGTCGGTAAAGATCAGCACGATGTTGGGGCGCTCGTCAGCCCGAGCGAGGGTTGCCGTCGACGCGAGTGTCCCGGCGACAAGAGCGGCGGATACCAAGCGTGTGAGGGGTGCAGACATGGGTACCTCCGGATCGGTTGGGGGTTTGGGTTCTTGATGGTTGTCGCAGAATCTCCCGTAGGAACTCGTATTGTGCTCACCACGGCCGACGTGTCAAGGGTCCGGCAGGGAGATTCGCCGAACTTGGAACCTTAGGACTCGTATGGGAATTGCTTCCGCATAGTAGCCATCTCGCTCCGCGAGATGTAGCCCGAAACAGTCTGGGTTTTCGATGGCCACATCTCGCGGAGCGAGATGGCTACTATCCACTGTACTTCGTTGCACCAGTGGGGTAACATGGCAGTAGTAACCCGTTGCCAACCGTATTGCAGTCAAGGGAAGCGTGACATGGTTGAGATGGCGCCGTACCGTTTCCTCCGCAGGGCGTTTCTCGCCGCGACACTTGTCCTGCCGCCGGCCGCCGCCGGTTTCGCCGCGACGCCGAAGATGGGCCCGCCTGCCCCAAGACCTCGGGCGGAAAACGTCGACTTCGAGTCGTTGGGGTTGGCGATCACCGATCTGATCGAGACGCACGGCTGGCGGTATCCGCACGGCCGGCAGTACCTGGCCCAATTGGCGGCGCTGGAAGCGGGCGGCCGTCGAGACGCTGCGTCGGTCGAGAAGCAGTTCGGGCAACTGAAGCAAAAGGCCTTGTTGGCCAATCCGCTGCTGAAGTTTGACCGGCTGTTGCTGTTGAAGCGCAAGCGTGGGCAGCTCGGCCTGCCGGTGAACCACAAGTGCAATTCGGGCATCCCGCCGCGGGGCTACGACAACGAGATCGCCTGGCTCGGTCCCGTTTGTCCGGACGGGCGGTTGCAGACGCTGTTTCGGCCGAAAGCAGGCGAGTTCGTCGGCGAGATCGACTTGCACTTCGACGCCCACCGGCTGCTGTTCACCATGCCCAACGGAAAGACCTGGCAGATCCACGAGATCCGCACCGACGGCAGCGGCCTGAGGCAAGTTTCCCGCGGCGAACATCCGGACGTGGACAACTTCGACGCCTGCTATCTGCCCGACGGCGGCATCGTGTTTGCCTCGACGGCTTCCTACCAGGCCGTCCCTTGTTGGCACGGGCAGCAGCGGGCGTGCAGCATCTACCGCATGGACGCCGACGGCGGCCGCGTGCGGCAGTTGTGTTTCGACCAGGACCTGGACCTTCACCCTTCGGTGTTGCCCAACGGCCAGGTGATTTTCAGCCGCTGGGACTATACCGGCCCGCTGCACATCTACCTGCGTCCGTTGATGGTGATGAATCCCGACGGCACGGGCCAACGGGCGGCGTACGGCAGCAACTCCTACTGGCCCAACGCGCTTTACTTTCCCCGAGGCATTCCCGAGGCACCCAACAAGATCGTAGCCGTAGTGGCCGGGTATCACGGCGTACCGCGGATGGGAGAGCTGGCACTGCTGGACCTGACCATGGGATGGCGCGAGGCCGAAGGCGTCGTCCAGCGGATCCCCGGCCGCGGCAAGCCGATCGAGCCGATCATCCGCGACAACCTGGTCGACCGCTCCTGGCCGAAGTTCCTCCATCCGTATCCGCTGAGCGACAAGTACTTCCTCGCAGCGGCCCAACTCGGTGCGAAGTCGCCATGGGGTATCTACCTGGTCGACGTGTTCGACAACGTGCTGCCGATTTGCGTGCTGCCGCAGTTCGATCTGTTCGAGCCGATCCCGCTGCAGAAGACGCCCCGTCCGCCCGTGACTGCCGACCGCGTGGACCTCGCCCGCGACGAGGCCGTGGTTTATCTGCACGACGTTTACGCCGGGCCGGGACTGGCCGGGGTGCCCCGCGGCACGGTCCGAAGGCTGCGGATTGTGGCCTATCATTTCGGCTACCCGGGCCTGGCCGGACCGGACAAGATCGGCAGCGGGGGACCGTGGGAGGTGATGCGGATCCTGGGTACGGTGCCGGTCGATGAAGACGGCTCGGCCGCGTTTCGCGTACCCGCCAACACGCCGCTGTGCGTGCAGCCGTTGGACGCCGAGGGCAAGGCGGTCCAGTTGATGCGGAGCTGGTTTACGGCCATGCCGGGCGAGACGGTTTCCTGTGTGGGTTGTCACGAGCGGCCCCGCGACGTGCCGTCGGTTGGCTACAAGCTGGCGGCTACCCGGGCGCCGGTGGACATCGAACCCTGGTACGGCCCCGCGCGGGGATTCGACTTCGAAAGAGAAGTCCAGCCGGTGCTCGACAAGTACTGCGTCGAGTGCCACGACGGCCGGCCGCGACCCGACGGGCGCATGATCTCCGACCTGAGGGCGGAGCGCCTCTTTGAAGACTATCGAGGCCGGCCGCTGACCCGCTTGGGGGCCACTCGTCTGCACCCGGCGGCACGCGAGGCGCTCGGCGGTACCTCGGTGCGTTACACGCCCGCCTATGAAGCCTTGCTGCCCTATATCCGGCGCGTGAACGTCGAAGACCACGTCGGCCTGTTGGTGCCCGGCGAGTATCACGCCGACACCAGCGAGCTGATCCAGATGCTCGAGACGGGACATCAAGGGGTCGATCTGGACGCGGAGGCCCGGGACCGGCTGGTCACCTGGATCGATCTGAACGGACCGTGTCACGGCACCTGGGCCGATGTGTGCCCGGTTCCCGAGGGCGCCGATCGGCGGCGATGGAAATTGTGTGGATTGTACGGCGGTCCCAAGGTGGATCCGGAAGTGGTGGTGAACCTATCCGAGCCACCAGCCACCCCAATTCCGAGTTCTCGGATAGACAGCAATTCCGACGCAGCGAAGCTGGCCGGCTGGCCCATGGACACCGAAGAGGCCCGGCGCCGCCAGGCGGCATCGGCCGGCGAAGGAGAATTCGAGAAGACGATCGATCTGGGCGACGGCGTGACGATGAAACTCGTGCGGATCCCCGCCGGCCAGTTTGTGATGGGCAGTTGCGAAGGCGAAGTCGACGAGCGTCCGCTGGGGCGCGTGTCGATCCGCCGGGACTTCTGGATTGGGGCTTGCGAAGTCACCAACGAACAGTTCCACCGCTTCGACCCGGCCCACGAGTCAGGCTATTTTGCTAAGCGATTCCAGGGGCCGGACGGTCCTGGTTTGTCGCTCGGCGGTCCCCGCCGGCCGGTGGTCCGGGTGTCGTGGCAACGGGCGATGGCGTTTTGCCGGTGGCTGGGAGCAAGGACCGGCACGCCGTGTACGCTGCCGACCGAGGCCCAATGGGAGTATGCCTGTCGCGCGGGCACGGCGACGCCGCTTTCTTACGGCACAATCGAGACGGATTTCTCCACCTTGGCCAACGTGGCCGACAAGTCGCTGAGCGTCCATCCGGGCCCCACCGGCGGCCTGGAGTCGAACGTTTTTCTCAAAACGGCCCATTTCGGCAAGGGCATCTTCATCTCGGCCGTCATCGGGGGCAACATCGCTTGCGACGGCCGCCACGACGATCGGGCCGTGGCCACCGCCAACGTCGGCCGCTACCGGCCCAACGCCTGGGGACTTTTCGACCTGCACGGCAACGCCGCCGAATGGACCCGGACCACGTACCGGGCGTATCCCTACCGCCAGCACGACGGCCGCAACGACGCCTCGCCGGCCGGATTGCTCATCCTCAAGAAAGTAGTCCGCGGCGGTTCCTGGGTCGATCGTCCGCAGCGCTGCCGCAGCGGATTGCGGCTGAGCTACCCGCCATGGCAGCGCGTCCACAACGTGGGATTTCGTGTGGTTTGCGTGGCCGCCGCCATCTCGCTATGATGGGCCGTGTTGTGGGAGGCGTCTCCGACGGCGATGGCAATCGATCACGGGTTTGATCGGCTTTGATCAGAACGGGTTCAATCGCCGTCGGAGACGCCTCCCACAAGAAAACGCAATTCCTGGTCAGGGGGAGTTTAGAAGACGGAGAAATGTGATGCGCCAACGCGAACTGATTGCGGCGATCCTGTCCATCTGCCTTTGGGCTACAGGCGACGTCGGGGCCTACGACCGGAATCCACTGGTGATCTCCCTGGAGATCCCCGGCCCGACAGATTCCGCCGGAGGAATCCTCGTGGCCGACGTCAACGGCGATGGCAAACAGGACTTCCTGGTCACCGTGCCGGGCCACCTGGCCGTCTACGACAACGGCGGCCGGAAGCTGTGGATCGCAAAGACCGACCTCTGCGTCGGCGGATCGAGCGAGAGCCAAGGGCTGCCCGGGCACCATGGCCCGGGGGTGGCGGCCGGCGACGTCGACGGCGACGGCCGATGCGAGATCGTGTTCTTGACCAAGGACCGCGTGTTGCACGTCGTCGATGGTGCTACCGGAAGGCAAAAGGTCACGGCCAAGCCGCCGGTGCCCGACGGGGCCCCGCGGTGGGAGGTCGCCATGATCGCCGACTTCCGCGGCACCGGCGGCGACGGCGATCTGCTCTTGCAGGCCACCAACGAGCGCGGCTATCGGATGGGCCGGTTCCTGGCGGCCTACACGTACAAGGACCTGATCGCCGGCAAGGCTCCGCTGTGGACGACCGACCGGTTCCTCTCTTGCGCCCACAACGCCGCCCGACTGGCCGACGTCAACGGCGACGGCCGCGACGAGGTGCTGGGGCCGACGATCTTCTCGGCCGACGGCAAGCTGCTCACCCGCGCGGCCGAGTTCCGCGGCCACATCGACAGCGTCTTTATCGGTGAAGTCAAACCCGATTTGCCGGGCATCGAGGTGATCCTGTTGGAGGAAGGCTCGAACTACGTTCAGGTGATCGGCCAAGGCGGCCCCATCTGGCGAAGCGACTTCCGCCGCCAAGAGCCCCAGAACGCCGCGGTAGGCCGCTTCAAGCCGGGCAGCGAGGAGATCTTCATCTGGTGCCGCTCCCGCTACAACGAGCACCAGAAGCCGTTCGTGTTCAATTCCAGCGGCAAGAAGGTCTTCGACTACGAGATGGACGACGTGGCCCCGCAAGGCTGGACAACCGCGGGCGTGGAGGTGATCCACACCATCGACTGGACCGGCCGCCGCGAGCAGCTCGCCTGTGCCAAGGAGCGTCACACCGAAGGCGACGTCTGTCTCTTTGAGCCGCTTTCAGGCAAGTTCGTCGCCCGCTTCAAGCACCAGGCCGATCGCCTCTACGTAGCCGACGTCACCGGCGACTGGCGGGAAGAGATCCTCGTCCTGGAGGGCAGCAAGCTCTACGTGCATCACAACCCTGAGCCAAATCCCCGGCCGAATGAGAAGCGACTCTGGACCGATCGCAACTACCGGCGTTTCAAACAGTGTCACAACTATTATTCGCCGTAACCAAAAGTAGGGTGGGTGCTTGCACCTTAGGTCTACCCACATGTTTTTCGTTTGACGGCGAGGTAGCCGTCGAGCATGTACTGCAGTTTCGTCCAGCCACGCCAGAGAACGAGCCAACCGGGGCGAT
>SDBV01013744.1_pt1 | contig 10264 bp, 6 predicted proteins | sample 2277081 | NCBI WGS metagenome assembly SDBV01 (sample SAMN10402039, study PRJNA504765) | marine sediment metagenome | isolation source: marine sediment core GS10_PC15, 223 cmbsf | place: Arctic Ocean: Southern Knipovich Ridge | collected 2010 | reverse complement strand
GCCCGGCGCGACCTGGTCGAGGAGGTCATTCGCCGTGAAGGCCCCTGGGCCACGAAAAAGATCGCCCTGCTGGACGTGGACGGCCTCATCCAGAACGACCGCCCGACCTCGCTCCTCGGCGAGGCCGGGGAAAACCCCGTCTCGCTCCTGACCGAGAAGCTCGACCGGGCCGCCGACGACAAAAACGTCCGCGCGGTCGTCTTGCGGATCAACTCGCCCGGCGGGGGCGTCACCGCCACCGACCTCATGTTCACCGAGCTCCAGCGTTTCCGCCGCCAGACCGGCAAGCCCGTGATCGCGGTCATGCTCGACGTCGCGGCGTCGGGCGGCTACTACCTGGCCTGCGCGGCGGACCAGATCTACGCGCACCCCACGACGGTCACCGGCAGCATCGGCGTGATCATGCTGGCCCCCGAGTTCTCCGGGACGATGCACAAGCTCGGCGTCAACGTCAACGTGATCAAGAGCGGCGCCCTGAAGGACATGGGCTCGCCCTTCCGCGAAATGAACGACCGCGACCGGGCCGTGTTCCAGGGCCTGATCGACGCAATGCACGAACGATTTATCCGGGCGGTCGCCGCGTCACGCCCCAACCTGCCGCTCGATCGCGTGCGTGAGCTGGCCGACGGACGCGTCTACCTCGGCGCCGCGGCGCAGGAACTCGGCCTGGTGGATGAGGTCGGCACCCTCCACGACGCCATTCGCGCCGCCAAGGCCGCCGCCGGGCTCGCGGACACCAGCATCAAGGTCGTCCGCTACCACCGCCCGCTGGCGTACCGGCCGAACATCTACGCACGGAGCGACTCGCCGCCCGGGCAGGTCAACCTCGTCAACATCGAGCTGCCCGACTGGCTGCGCAGCCCCGCCCCGCGGTTCATGTACCTCTGGGCCCCCGCGTGGTAGGGACCGGGCATGATCGTACTCATCGATAACTACGACTCTTTCACCTACAACCTCGTCCAGCGCATCGGCGAGCTGGACGCCTCGCGGGAAATCCGCGTCTACCGAAATGACCAGGTCACGCTGGAGCGGATCGAGAGCGACCGTCCCGACCACCTCATCATCTCGCCCGGCCCGTGTACGCCGCGCGAGGGCGGCATCAGCAACGACGTCATCCGCCACTTCGCCGGCCGGGTCCCCCTGCTGGGCGTCTGCCTCGGGCATCAGTGCATCGGCTACGCTTACGGCGCGCGGATCATCCGCGCCGCCCGCCTGATGCACGGCAAAACCAGCCTGATCCGGCACGACGGCCAGGGCCTCTTCGCCGGCCTCAGCGACCCTTTCGAGGCCACCCGCTATCACTCCCTGATCATCCAGCCCGACACGCTCCCCCCGCAGTTCGTGATCAGCGCCACCTGCGACGACGACCCCGCCGAGATCATGGCCATCCGCCATCGCGAGTGGCCGCTGGACGGCGTCCAGTTCCACCCGGAGAGCTTCCTCACCGTCGAAGGCAGCCGCTTGCTTGCCAACTTTCTCGGGATCGGGTAGGGATACGCCATGCGCATTCGTATCCGCTTGATCATCGTCTGTATCGCGCTGGCCGGCGTCACCGGGTGTGCCCAGCGCAACGTCGCGCTCACCGCCCAGCCGACCACCGCCGAGCTCCCCGATTTCATCGCTGCCGAGCCCATCCAGCAGGCCAACGTCGCGGTCGAGGGTCAGGCCCATACCTCCCGCTTGCACTGGGTGCCGCGGTTCAAAGAGCCCGAGTTGACCGACGCGGAGCGCGCCGCCCTCGGCGAGGACAGGCCCGATTTCAAGCTCCTGCTCTATGACCTCGGCCCCGTCTCGGGCCCCATGGTCGGCCCCTGGTGGGGCGGCGTGCAGACGCACGCCGACGGGCGCGGCGGCGCTGAGACCCTTCAGGCCCAACCCACCTCCATCACCGGCGTGACCGGCTGGGGTGGCGCGAGCACCGGCGCGGTCCCCGGCGAATATCGCAAGGCGGCCGTGTACGATACGCGCGAAGGGCCACCCCCGGTCTCCGGCACCGCCGGACCAACGGTCGAGATCGGTCGCGCCCGACGCGTAGCCGAACACCATACCCGCCGCACCGAGTAATCAAGCAACACATCGCACCAAAAGCAAACGGCTGATGCGAGCCCGCGCGCCCGCACCAGCCGTCAATCCAAACGCATCGTGGTGCGTTTGCGGCACCCCGTTTCGGGGCGGCCGCCTGCGTCAAACCTCTACTTGGCCAGGTCCTGGAAGCCGTCAATCAGCATCTGCACCGGATCGCCCACCGGCGGCGTGAAGAAGTACGCCGGTACACGCTCGAAGTGCGCTGGCTGCGGACCCGGGCCGTCGAAGTCGATCTCGGCCCGCACCGTGTGCATGCTGTCCATCACCAGAGTCACCATGGCCAGCGTCATCAGTGAGTTGATGCGGGTGTCGCCGCTCAGCGCGTGCCGGCCGTTGAAGAACTCCGGCGGGCTGAACATCATCAACAAGTTCACGGTGAGACCCGGGTGGCCGAACTTCCAGCCGTTCAGCCGCGGCCGATAGTTCCGCGCCTTGAGCAACGTGCCGTCCAGCATCCGCGGCACGTCCGAATCCCAGTTGATCTGCTCCGGATCCGGGAAGCCGTTGGTGTCGACCCGGCGGTAGTACTGCTCTACGAACGTCGAATGCCAGTCGTTCGGATCCCACAGATAATGGCGCTCCGAGAAGAACGGTTCACCTGCGTCTTCCACGCCGTTCTCGTTGATGTCGTCGTAGTACGGCGCGCCATCCGGATCATACGCCGGGTTCGGCGCATCGATGCCATAGAGCCAGGTGAACGCCTCCTGGACCAACTCCAGGCCCACGACGTCGTCCGGGCTGATCCGCACCCGCGATTCCCAATCGCCCGGCGTCTCCTCCAGCGCGTCGCCCGTGTCCATGATCAACGTGAACAGCCCGTCGGTCCACGTGCCCTCGTCCGCCATCAAATACCACTGCCCCATCGCATCATACGTCGCGATGCCGGTCACTTCGTCGTATAGCACCCGCACCGGCGGCGCATCCCATTCGTAGCCGCCCATCAGCACCATGATCTTGAAGTCCGGCGGGTTCGTCTCGGGATCCGGCGGCAAGCTCGGATCGAACTCATGGTTCGCCACCATCAGCTCCGGCGCGAGCGGCCACTCGCTGTGCGTCTCGCTGAACGCATCGTAGAACGACTCGCCGCCCACCGGCGCGAATATGCCCCTGCCCAACAGGTTCAAGTGTACGACCTGCCCGTCATAGTTGTGCAGGAGACGACCGTTCTGCCGCTGGAAAAGCTCCACCATGTGCCCATTCGCAACCGGCCAGCCGTAGCTGACGTAGAAGTCGCCGGTGCCCGCGCTGTTATAGGTGACGCCGGTCACGTCGCCGTTCGCGTCGGTCACCACGTCCACGGTCACCGCGACGGCGCTGGGGTCCATCCACGAGTCGGCCGTCGCCACCACGTACAGCAAGCTCGGCCCGGACATGCTCCACGGAATGTGCACCCGCTGATCGCGGATGTAGCGCGCGAACTGATCGGCGCTCGGCACCCGGTTCATCAGGATCCCCTCGAACAGTCCCTCCATCGTCGGCGGCACCGTTCCTTCCAGGAAGTCCACGAGCAGGGCCCGCACTGCCGCTTCGTGCAGCGCCCAGGACTCCGGGCTCGGGTCGAACCCGGTGAGCTCCATGATCTGATCCATCAACCCGCCCGGCCCCCACACGTTCCGTTCGACCCCCTGGCCGTTCGCGGTCGGGAACACGTCCACCGGCGGGCCCATGGGATCATCGAACTTGGTGTACATCAGCCGGACGCCCAATCCGCGGGACGGGTTGGTCAGGATGGTGTGCAGATCGATCAACGAGATCGTCAGCCCCTCCAGGTACGCCTCCGCCATCTGGTGCAGCGCGTACTCGCTGAACATCGGTCCCTTCCCGCCGGGCTCGTGGCCCTCTTCGTGTGCGAAGTTACGGTCCACCTCGGGCGCCGTGTGCACATACACGATGAAGCCCGAGTCGGGGATGGCCTGTGCGAACTCCGGCGGCGAGCCCTCCTTCCCCGCGGAGCTCTCGCCCATCATCTGGTCGAAGAACTCTTCGAATGTCAGGCCTGCCACGTTGGGCAAATCATCGAGGCTGGAGAGATCAACGCCGCCCGGCTCGTCCGCCACCATCATGCCGCCTTCGAGCAGAAGTCGCGCGACGGCCAGCACCACGTCCTCGACGTCCTCCGCGACCGACAACGCGAAGCGGTGCTCGGCCATGTTCATCCCTTGCCGCGCGCTGGAGGGAATCAGCGTCTCGAACAGCTCCGCCAGCTCTGCATCCGTCATATTCGCGATGTCTTCGAAATCGATTTCGGCCAGGATGCCCGCGGCGTCATACAGGTTCGCAAAGGCATCCCGCGTCTGCTCCACGAGCCCGCAGGCACTCATCCCGAGGTCGGTGGGATCGATTCCGAGCCGGGCCATGATCGCTTCCAGTTTCGCAACCACGAGCGTGGTCAGCGGATCCACCACGGTATCGTCGAGCGTGCCGGTGCCGGCCCCGCCCTCATCCTCGGGAATCTGGATGATCGTGACCAGGTCCGCCTCACCGTCGCCGTCCAGATCCACGTGCAGCATGACGTCGACGCCCACTGGCAACTCGCCGAGCTCGAACGTGCCGTCACCGGCAATCGGATACGTGGGGTATTCTTCGCCCATGGCGTCCAGAAGCGGATTCCCGTCCATGTCGGTCAGCCAGGCGGTGGCGGCCGTGCCCAGCATCAGAGGGAAGTACTTGCGACCGCTCTCGGGGTCGGCTTTGCCGTCCGTGGAGGTACTCGTGGCGACGGAACCGCTCACGCTGCCCTTGTAGCTCAACGCCACGTCGGACACGTCTCCGTCCGCCCCATCCGTCCCGCCAGCACCGTCCCCATCACCCGTGTCCCCCGTCCCGTCTTGATCGCCCACATCGGTATCGCCCGTCTGACCGCCCCCATCGTCGGTCTGGCTACCCGAACCGCCCGTAGCCGCTTGCTGGACGGCGGGCGGCGCCAGTCCGGGGCAGCCCAGGACAAACACGCACAACACTGCGGACATCAATACCGTTGCAAGTCTGGTCATGATCCTGCTCCCATATCCGCTATCGGGGTGACCTGCGGGCACATACCCTGCCCGCAGACGTCCACATTGGACGCCCAGATCGGTTCTCTTCGGACGATCGGCCGCTGAACTTGAGCCGGGCCCACCGGCCAATCTGCTACGCACCGGTTGTGACCGCCCCGGGACTCGGCCATAATCTGGCGCGTTGTGCGTCCCCGGCGCCAGCCCGCGGACGGCCGCACGGTCACGGCGTGACAGCTTGGCGCAGCCGGGCCGCGTGGGCCGCACCGCTCGAAGGTCGGCGCCGGGAACCGAGACAGTGCGCTCCGAGTCATCGCACCCGCTCGCCGGCGCGCGGTTTAAAGAGGAGATTCGTCGGCGCGGGGCCGATGAAGGGTGTCAGTCGATCGATTTTCACTTCCCGGATCGAGGTATGGCTATGGCGAAGAAAAGGATCAGGGCGAGCACCGCCAAACGAGCGCGGTCCAGCAAGAAGAAGGCGACCCGGAAGCAGACGAGCGCCAAGGGCGCCAGGAAGGCGGTGAAGAAGAAGGCTGTTCGCAAGGCCGCCGCGAAAGCGACGAAACGCACTGCCAAGAGCACCAGGAAGAAGGCCACCCGCAAGGTCGCCCAGCGGCCGAAAGTGAAACGCGCGGCAAAGACGCTCAAGAAGAAGGTCACCCGCAAGGCCGTCAAGAAGACCGCCAAAAAGAAAGCCACCCGCAAGGCGGCCAGGAAAACCGTCCGGAAGACTGTCGCCAAGAAAACTGCGAAGAGGAAAACGACGCGCAAGAAGGTGACCCGCCGGCCCGGCACCAAGAAGAAAACCGCGGCCCGGCTGCGCGTGACCACCACCAAGGCGCGCGCCGCCAAACCGGTCAAGCCGGCGGCCAAGCCCAAACGCCCCCGACGCACCAAGCAAGCCTTGCCGCCCGACCTGCGGGTGGTGTCGGCCCCGGTGGTCGACGTCGAACCGCTCACGCCGCCGTCGGCTCCCGCCGCCCCGCCCCCCACGCAACCACCGGCGATCCCGGTCGGAGATCTGGTCGGCGAAACGGCCGAAACACCACCACCGCTCGAAACCGAGTGCGTCGCGGCGCCTCCCGGCGCGGAAGGCCGGCCAACGACGCAAGCGGGTGACCCGGCCCCGGACTTCGACCTGTGTGACGAGACCGGGCAGCGGCACACCTTGTCGCAGTACCGCGGCCAGAGCGTCGTGCTGTACTTCTACCCGAAGGATGACACGCCCGGCTGCACGGCCGAGGCCTGCGGTCTCCGCGATGTCCTCGGCGACTTCGAACGCCACAATGCCCTTGTGCTCGGCGTCTCACCCGATCCCGTGGACAGCCACCGGCGTTTCTCGCAGCGCTACGGACTGACGTTCCCGCTGCTGGCGGACGAGGATCACGCCGTGGCCGAGAAGTACGGCGTGTGGGTTGAAAAGAAGAGCGGCTACGGCAAGGCGTACATGGGCATCGCCCGCACCACCTTCATCATCGACCCCGAAGGACGCATCGCCCGGATCTTCCACGACGTAAAGCCGCACGGACACGAACGCGAGATCCTGGAGCACCTGACGACGTAACCGCAGTCGCGCCCGACGAGCACGCAGCGCTATTGAATTATGAGTAACTACGCTGACCGACTCACCGCTGCCATCCGCGCCCGCCAGACCCCGGCCATCGTTGGCATCGACCCCGTGCTGGAGCGCCTGCCACCCGCCTTGAAACCGTCGAGCACTCGGCTGACGGCGGCCGTCGCGGCCATTGAGCAGTTCTGCTGCCAGGTGGTGGATGCCGTCGCGCCGCTGGTGCCCGCCGTCAAAATCAACTCCGGCTTCTTTGAGGCGTTCTACGGCGAGGGCGTGTCGGCCTACTATCGCCTCGTCGGATATGCACACGAGCGCGGCCTGCTGGTCATCGGCGACGTCAAGCGCGGCGATATCGGCCCGACCGCTCGGCTGTACGCCCGCGGCCACCTGGACTGGTCGCCCTATGGGGACTTCCCCTCGCGGCTGCTCCCGGACGCCGTCACCCTGGCCGGCTACCTGGGCAAGAACGCAGTGCGGCCGTTCATCGACGTCGCCCGGCGGCACGGCAAGGGCATATATGTGCTTGTCCGCCCGTCCGAGCCCAAGGCCGACGAAGTACACGAGTTTGGCACCGACGAGCGCTTTTACCAACACATGGCCCGCCTCGTGCATCGCTGGGGGGACGAGCCGGAGCTCATCGGCGAAAATGGGCTCTCGTGCGTCGGCGCCGTCGTCGCGGCCAAGGACGCGGAAAGCACCGCGGCCCTGCGCGCGTCCTTGCCCCAGACGCCCTTCCTGGTCCCGGGCTATGGGGCGCAGGGCGGTACGGCGGAGGATGGCCGCCCCTGTTTCCGCCCGGACGGGACCGGTGCCGTAATCACCGCCTCGCGCTCCGTGATTTATGCATATAAGAACGAAAAGTACACGCGCAAGCACGGAACCGACTGGCAAGCGTGCGTGACCGCGGCGTGCCGCAAGTTCGCCGCGGACGTGGCGCCGCTGGCCAGTCCGGCCTGACGCTCACTGCGCACGGACCGCCCTTGCTCACTCCCGCGGCGGCCGTTGCGTCTCCCGTCCGAGTGCCGCCGCGACAGCCGAAACCTCCTGCATCACCTTGGCGAATGCCTCCGGCGTGATGGACTGCCCCCCGTCGGTCGGTCAACGCATGTTCCGGATCGGCGTGCACCTCGATCAACAGACCGTCCGCGCCCGCTGCAACTGCCGCCCGCGACATCGCCGGCACCATGTACGCGTGCCCGGTCCCCTGCGACGGGTCGACGATGACCGGCAAATGGCTCTCTCGCCGAATGGCCGGCACGATCCCCAGGGCCAGCGTGTTGCGGACGTACCTCTCGTGCGTGCGGATCCCGCGTTCACAGAGGATCACATTGCTGTTGCCGGCGTTGATGATGTACTCGGCGGCCAGCAAGAGTTCTTCGAGCGTCGCACTCCAGCCGCGCTTCAGCAGCACGCTGCGCTCTGTGCAACCACAGGCGGCGAGCAGGTTGAAGTTGTGCATGTTGCGCGTGCCGATCTGCAGCACGTCCGCGTAGCGACTGACCAGGTCGACTTGGTCGATACTCATCACCTCGGTGACGATGGCCAGGCCCGTCTGTTGGCGCGCTTCGGCCAGGTACTCCAGGCCTTTCTCGCCCAGGCCCTGAAACTGGTACTGATCGCCTTGAAGCCGGACGAGTATTTGTACCGTACGGCTATCAAGTCCCCGTGAAATTCGCCTGAAACGCGGTGAAATCCGCCAAGTCGAGGTCTCCGTCCTGATCGTCGTCGGCCAGGACACAGCAGGGATCCGCATACAGGGGCGGATCGCACGGCGGGGCACCACAAGGCCCCGTGAAACAGGCCTCGAAGGCCACGTAGTCCGGCAGGTCCACGTCGCCGTCACCGTCAAGATCGCCGGCCTCGATCATCTCGCACTCGTCGGGGATCTCATTGGCGTTGCAGTCCAGCGAGGTACCCTCGACGATATCGATCGAGTCGCCGATCCCGTTGCCGTTGCAGTCGTAGTCGCCGATCCGCAGGTAGTAGACGTCCTGTTCGCCGTTGAACGTGGCGGCATAGGCGACGTGTGCGCCTACGTTGTCCGAAACCATGTCATAGTAATCACCCAGCTTGTTCTGCTGGGGCCAGCCCAGGTGGGGGTCAAACGGTGGGCTGACCGCCTCGCTCGTCGACCAGGTTTCACCGGCGTCTTCGGAGTAGGCGTAGTAGAGGGCGGAGTAGTAGGTCCCGGGAAAGGCATTGCGCGTGTCGTTCCAGATGGCATCAATCCGGCCGGTGGGAGCGACCGACATCGTGCCGAACCATTGCCAGGCGGTGGGTCCCGGCGGGTCGTCATTGACCCGCACCGGGTCGGACCACGTCTCTCCACCGTCGGTGCTGCGAATGAAGTGGATGTCCAGTGGGTCGCTGCCGCTGGGGTCGACCGACGAGAGAACGTACACGTTCCCTCGGGTGGGACCATCGGAATGATCGGCCGCGATCCAGACCTGCCCCAGCAATCCGGCGGGGTTGGGACTGCTCGGCACGAAGTACAGGAGACCCCCTTCCAGCTCGACCTCCACCACGAAGTCAAAGTCGGGCTCCGCACTCGGGTCCTGCGCGGTTGTGGATTTGGCTACGACGAACTCGGAAGCGGTCGTGTATCGCCGCCCGGCAACGTAGACCTCGCCATCAGGCCCCACGGCCGTCACACCCCAAATCGGTCGGTCGGCCGGGTCTTCGGCAATGGGAATCGGGTATTCGAATGTCTCGCCGCCGTCCGTCGAGCGGTTGAACCAGTCGTCGCCACAACAGCCCGCGTGGTCCCAGGCTGCGTAAATGTGGCCGTGCCCGATGCCACCGGTGCGGTCAATGGCCATCCAGGCCTTGTCGCCGCCGTATGCGCTGACCCCGTCATCCCACGATTCCCCGCCGTCGATCGACTTGAAGACTCTGCAGTGGTAGCCGCCCACGTTCGTGAGACTGTCGAAATAGAAAATGCCGTCGGCGTCGCTTTCCAGAACCGGGTCCGACCGGAAAACGCCCGGGTCGATCACACCGGGAAACGTCCACCACCGCCCGCCGTCCCGGGTGTAGGCCCAGCCGGCCTGGCGGAAGTCGCTGTCGATGGTGTCAAATTGCCGCCAGCCGATGGCCATCCAGTTCGGCTTGGTCGGGTCGACGGCAATCGAGGGTTCGTTAGCGGCGTCACCCTCAATATTGTCGCCGTTTTCATCGACGTTGACCTGCACGCTGACGTACCCGTTCCGGCTCCAGCGGACGGCGGGGCTGGTGCGGCGTGCTTCCCGGGGAACGGGAATGTAGGGGTCGTTCAGGACTTCCATCCGCGCCGGTCGAGGCCCGGCATCCTGAGGCGACGCTCCGGGGTTTGCCGCCTCCGCCGGCGGCGCCGGCGATTGGTCAGCGGACCCCTGCGGCCGCGCCAGGCTCACCGGTGCGACGGTCACAGTAATCGCGAGAATCTGGAGAAGTGTTCGCCATGCCATACTTACCCTCCTTCAGGCTGCTGGCCCATCAAGGACCATTTGGATGAATTCGGCCGGTCACCAACTGCAATTGTGGCGTTTAGACGCAAACCACAGCGGAGACAGCCCTATTTTCCCAGAATGCATCAGCCGCTCTGCAAGCCGACCTTCCGCACCCAGCCGGATCGCAC
>SDBV01013743.1_pt1 | contig 10265 bp, 9 predicted proteins | sample 2277081 | NCBI WGS metagenome assembly SDBV01 (sample SAMN10402039, study PRJNA504765) | marine sediment metagenome | isolation source: marine sediment core GS10_PC15, 223 cmbsf | place: Arctic Ocean: Southern Knipovich Ridge | collected 2010 | reverse complement strand
ACCGTTGTTGGTGTTGCTGTAGCCTGGTCGCAAATGGACGGGCCGGGAGGTGGGTCGCAGGAGGGTTTCTCCCCGGGGCGAGGCGAATTCATCGGCCAGTACCAGGCCCAACCCCCAGGTCATACGGTGGGAGCCAAGAGCCAGACGGGTCGAATTCCCGCGAATGGTTACACTCAGATCGGAAAGGTCGGTGAGATGATATTCGCCGGGGTCGCGCTGCACCACCCATTGGGCCGCCCACTGCCTCCCATCGAGGTTCAAGCGCGTACGAATGCGCTCGTCGCTACCGGTGGCCGCCAGTCGGGTGGACAGCCGGGCCTGAACACCGGGATCCACGGTGAGGTAGACAAACTGCCGCAGGGATTGGATACGATCCGACGGCAGACGTGTGCGCTGGGTAAGGTCCGCCCAGTCACTGAAGGGGCCGGACCGCCTGGCCACCAGCACTACGGACACCAGCGAGTCATCCAGGAACCAGAGATCCGCCGCTGTAGCGCTGTTCAAGTTCACGGGGTTGTCGAGCAGTGATTCCAGAGTCGCCATATCCTCGTTGGAAAGGAACTGCAGGTTGAGAAGGTCGGAATTGAGGGACCGGGGCGACTGGGCGCGCCCAGCAGGGATCCATATGGCCAGTGCCGCTATCAGGAACCAGGGCAGAACTTTATTTAAACGAGAAACCAAAGGCGGAGGAGAGTCCGAAAATGGGATGGACGTTCAGCCTTACCGAAAGCAGCAGCCGCCGCAGGGGTACCTGGGCGCCCACATAGGGCATGCCGGGAGTGGTGCGGTAGCCGATCTGGAACGTCGCCTCCCACCGGGAGACAAGACAGACCTCAACCAGCTGCCGCAGAGCAAACGGCGGTGTCTTTTCGAGTGCCAGGGTCAAGGTAGTGCTCTCGCCGATACTGGATATCACCGCCAGCTGGTACAACTGACGGGTCAGGTTCGCGTAGGCCCGCTTTCGGCCCAGGGTCTGTCCGCTGTACCAGACGGCAACATCCAGGCTCTCGGTGATAGGGATGCTAAGGGCGAAGCCAATGAGCAATTCGCCCTCGACTGGGTCCCAGCCGCTGATGGTGACTTCATGCCAGGCCAGGCTAAGACCGGCGGTAAGGCGGTTGCGTATCTGTCTGGCCAGGGCAGCGCTGAGGCTTGTCTCCCGGTACAATTCATCGCCGGAACGACATACACTGGCGGCGCTGCGCCAGTTTCCAACACGCCCGCCGATGGAGACAGTACTGTATGCGGCCCAGGAACGTCCCAGCGGCTGCCCGCGCCCCAGGGAGAACCAGAGAGGTTGATCAGGAAGCCGGGCGGGGCTGTTCATGGCCGGCGGGAAGACGCCATCTACCCCGGTGAAAGCCGCACGGAACAGATCGCTTCCCTCGAAAGCGCCGGATAGAGTGCTGGCCAGGATACAGACAGAACCCAGGATCTCAGTTAGGGCAAGCGGCTTCCGGAGGGGGTTGAAGCCGGCGCGGCTCCTCCCGCGGAGAAGGCGGCTATATTTACTCAGGGATTTTCTCCCCTTCATTCCCACTAGTTTGCCGGCGGTCCGGCATGACCCGGAACACCTTCTCTCCGCGCTTGACCATCCGGTATTTTTCCCGTACCAGGCGCTCGATGTATGTCAGATCGCTCTCCAGGCTGGCCACTTCCTGGCCCAGCTCGGCAGCCCGCTCCTGAAGTGATGCGATTTCCACCTCGATGCGTCTTTGCTCGGATTGCAGCCGGTAAAAATGGAGCAGGCCATGCCGATTAAAAATAAGTAACAGGAGGACGACCAACACCATAAGGACTCCCACCCAGCGCTTCGGATGTTTTGAATCGCCCTTGCGCCGCCAGGTCTGTCCACTTGGGGAGCCGGGAGTCATCGGTCGGAACCACCCCCACGGGACATGGGAAATACCTCCCGGCCCGGGAAACGCGCCTTCCCGCCCAAGTCTTCCTCGATGCGGAGAAGCTGGTTGTATTTGGCAATGCGATCGGTGCGGCTGGCCGAACCGGTCTTGATTTGTCCCACCCCGGTGGCCACGGCCAGGTCGGCGATGGAGACGTCCTCGGTCTCCCCGGAGCGGTGGGAGACAATGGCCCCAAAACCGGCCTCCCGCGCCTGGGCGATGGTACCCAACGTCTCGGTGACCGTGCCGATCTGATTGAGCTTGATGAGGATGGCGTTCATGGCCTTCGTATCAATGGCCCGCTTCAGGCGCTTATGGTTGGTAACGGTAAGGTCATCGCCCACGATCTGAACCGAGCTCCCCAGGCGGTCCTGCAGGATCTGCCAGTTACTCCAGTCGTTTTCGTCCAGGCCGTCTTCAATGGATAGGACGGGATAGGACTTCACCAGCTGCTCGTAGAAGGCTATCAGCTCTTCCGCAGTGAGCATCCTGTTTTCAGAGGCCAGGTGGTAGCGCTGGGTGGTCTTGTCATAGAAAGAGCTCGCGGCGGCATCCAGGGCCAGGAACAGTTGCTCGCCGGGGCGGTATCCCGTACGCTGGACGGCCTCCAGGATCACCTCGATGGCCTCCTCGTTGGAACGGAGATCGGGGGCGAATCCGCCCTCGTCGCCCACGGCGGTTGTCAGGCCCTTACCTTTGAGAACGGCCTTCAACTGGTGAAACGTCTCCACCCCCATCTGCAAGGCTTCGGAGAAGGAGCCGGCCCCGACCGGGAAGATCATGAACTCCTGGATATCCACGTTGTTGTCGGCATGCTGGCCGCCATTGATGATATTCATCATGGGGATCGGCAGGGTATACTCTTCCTGCTGCTCGGAGAAGTAGGCGTAGAGCGGTCGGCCGGAGGAATTGGCGGCGGCGTGGACCACAGCCAAGGAGACCCCCAGGATGGCGTTGGCGCCCAGGCGGCCCTTGTTGGGGGTCCCATCCAGGTCGATCATGGCTTGATCCAATCCGGCCTGATCCAGGGCATCACGACCGTTGACCGCCCCGGCCAGCTCGCCGTTCACGTGGCCAACGGCCTTGCGCACCCCTTTTCCCAGGTAGCGGCTTCTATCGCCGTCGCGCAGCTCCACCGCTTCATGTTCCCCGGTGGAAGCACCTGAGGGGACGATGGCCCGGCCCAGAGCACCGTCACTCAGGCGGGCTTCTACCTCGACGGTTGGGTTGCCGCGGGAATCCAGCACCTCGCGGCCGTAAATGGACTTTACTGTAGGCAAGATCCCTCCAAAGGTTTAGTCTACGTGATCAATTTAACCACAAAGTAGCAGGCCGGAGTGATCCACGTGGGGGGCAGCCGCCCGATCGCTACCACTAAGAGCCTCGCGTTCTTACTTCCTCTTTCTGATGATTTCCTCAGCTGATCTCTGCAGGGTATCGAGGATTTTCTTTGTGCTCTGGATTTCTCTGATTGCCCGGGCTGCTGTTGGGTCATCGGGATTAAGGGCCAGGGTGTTGTCCATGAAGTAGAGCGATTCGGAGTATGCCTCCCGGGCCTGCTTGAAGTACTCAATGGCTGCTTCCAGCTTGTCAACAGGGACTTCCTCGAGGCCTACGGCCTCCCGATACAGCTCCTGACCCTTCTCAACAGCTTCGTTGCCGATATCGGCATACACAGCGCCGAGGTTATAATTAACGTCGGGATCCCGTGGGGCATTTCGACGGGCTTCCTCCAGGACCTCGATGGCTGCCTGGGAATTCCCGGCCTCCATGTAGGCAACGGTGAGCCGTTGCATTATTTCAACGTCATCCGGAAGGATCTGATGGGCTCGCTGGTAGAAGTCAAGTGCCTGAGGGTAATCGCCATCCTCCCATGCCGATTCACCTGCCAGGAGCAGCACTTTTCCGTTCTCTGGAACCCTCTTGAGGGCATCTTCGATGGCGGCTCGCGCCCCTTCCGTATCGCCCAGCTGCCGGTAGCAGAAGACCAGGCTGGGGTAGGTAGAACCCTCTTCGGGCCAGATGAGAATGGCGGTTTCGAAGTGAGCCGTGGCTTGCAGCAGCTGTTCCCGCTGATCCTCGTTAGGAGGCTTATCTCTAGTGGCTTGAAGTACCGAGTTGTACAGGTCAGCGCCCCGTTTATATTCTAAAGACCACTCCGCCTCTCGTATGTTCAGCACCAGCTCCTTGATGGTATTACCCTCGAGCCGCTGCGAGGGATTTCGCCGCAGAGCCTCTTCCAGCATTTGGCTCATCTCCTCATACCGGCGCTGCTTGGCGTAGACATCCATGGCAAGTAGAAGGGGCACTTTGGCGTTGTCCTTTTCGGCTTCCAATTCCAGGGCTTTCAGGAAATAAATCTCTGCGTTTTCCAGATCGTTCTGCTGTGCATACACCTTGGCAGAGACAAACTCAGAGCTTTCACAGCCCAGATAGATCATGAGCACCAGACCAACAAGGGTCATGAATAGAAATTGCCTTTTCACGATTTTACCTTTTTTGTTTTGTGTCTTGTATTTATGGTTTCATCATCCCGGAAGGTAAATATACCGCCAACCAGTCCGGGAAAAAAGCCCTAGTCCATCAGGCCGCGGATGGTTTTCATCCGGCGTTCGATGCCTTCCGGTGCAGCCTGAAGCAGCCCTTCCAACCCGAAACCCTCCACCGTGTAAGAGGCCGTTGCCGCCCCCCGGATAACCGCTTCTTCGAGGGGGGATTCATTATGGTCAGCCATGTGGCCGATGAACCCCCCGGCAAAGCTGTCCCCGGCGCCGGTGGGGTCCACTAACCTGGCGCGAGGGTAAATGGGGATGTGCTTGCGCGCACCATTCATTGCGAGAAAAGCTCCCCGGTGGCCCTGCTTGATAACCACCACCGATGGACCCGCTGCTAACAGCCACTGGACAGCCGCTTCCAGATCGTCATGACCGGTCAGCTGGGCCGCCTCCTCGTCGTTGATCAGGAAAATGTGCGTCTTACCCAGTACCTCCTCCAGCTCCTCCCGGTTTTCATCGATCCAGAGGTTCATGGTATCGCTGATGATCCAGCGGGCCTCAGGCATATGGGCGCAAATGGCCAGCTGCAGACTGGGTTGGATATTCCCCAGGTAGACGATCTCTGTGCGGCGGTTCTTGTCGCAGACTGAGGGCTGGAAGTCCTCGAAAACGCCCAGGTGGGTAAAGAGGGTTTCCCGCCCGGTCAGGTCCCGGGAGTAACGCCCCCCCCACCGGAAAGTACTTCCAGGGACCTGCTGAACGTCACTCACATCGACGCCCCGCTCCCGGAACAGCCGCCACCCCTCTTCGGGGTAGTCCGATCCGACCACACCCACCAGACGGACGGGGGCGAAGTGCGAAGCTGCCACCGCAAAAAAGGTGGCCGAGCCGCCCAGAACCTCCTGCCGCTGTCCCTGGGGGGTTTCAATCGTGTCCAGGGCGATGGAGCCCACGGCAAGGATGGGTTTTGCGGTCATAACGGGGCCAGTTTGGAACTGGTTGATGTCGTTTTCATCGGTACTCAGTCCAGGTTCGGGCCATAGCTGTCGCTGATGTCCAGCGGCGGCATCTTACCCTCAAAGGGGTTCTGGTCCTTGACGTACCAGTCGTACCACTGGAGGGTGCGGTACAGTACATCCCTGCGCCCCGGCAGCATCCGGTTACCGTGCCCCTCGCCGGGATACTGAACCAGCCGGACAGCAGGATGATCGTTCATTTTGAGCCGCCGGTAGTACTCCAGGCTCTGGGAGGGATGGACCCGGGTATCCACTGCGCCGCCGATGATGAGCGTGGCCGTACGGCTCTGGTGGGCATAATAGATCGGGCTGCGCTCCAGGCTGAGCTGCCACATCTCCTCAATCTGTTTCCCGTAGTGGACAAACAGCATTTCATAAGGGATATCCGTGGTACCGAGCTTGCTGATAAGGTCGCTGATCCCGACAAACATCACCACTGCCTCGACTTTTTCCGTGTAATAGGAAGAGAACCACGCCGCAGCGAACCCGCCGTACGACCTGCCGCCGAGCCCTACCCGGTCGGGATCGGCGAGATCGATATTGACAAGGTGGTCGATATCATCGGCAATATCGTCAAACTCCACCCCGGCCGGATCGCCCAGATGCAGCTTGATGTGTTCCAGTCCATACCCTGTGCTGGCCCGGTAATTGGGCAGAAAGACGGCGTAGCCTTTGCCGGCCAGCACCTGCACCGGCCGGGAATATGAGGTCTGCCAGCCATACGAGTAATGGGCTTCCGGGCCCCCGTGAACAATCACGATCAGCGGATACTTGCGCCTTTTATTGTAATTGACGGGGTAGTGGAGGAGGCCCTCCACCTCCCAGCCGTCGCGTGCCTTGTAGGAAATTACTTCCTGCCCGCCCAGCTGCAGGTCGGCGATCCAGGGGTTCAGGACGGTCAGTCGCTTAAGCGGCTTGCCGGGCGACCAGTAGTAGACATCCGCCGGTACATCAGACCAGGTGCCCGTGAAAGCAAGTTGCTTGAAGTTGCTCGTGAAGCTGGGTGGATCGAAAACCACACCCTCCTTCTCTGAGTGGAGGATAACATCCCGGTCACCTCCGGCAGCCGGTACGGTATTCAGGGTATTCCATACCCCCTCAGCGGCCAGGTAGACCACCGTATTGTTGTCGCGCCAGCCCACCCAGGCCACGTGGCCGCGAAAATCGGGCACCGTAAGGTTCCTGGCCTTGCCCCTGCTGACCGGCTGGACGAAGACCTGGCTCACGGCGTGGTCCTGCTGATCCAGGGAGGCGCCGTATACAATGTGCTTGCTATCCGGACTGAACGCGAAATTGCCCAGCTTGCCCGGGTTCTCGGAAAACTCGGCCAGCTTTTTAGTTTTCAGGTTCAGAAGGTGGATCTTGTTGAACGCGTAGCGGTGGTCAACCAGGTTCTCCGGGGAGGCGCTGACGGCGATCAACCTCCCATCGGGACTGAATTCAAAGGTCCACACGGTAATACCTTCGGTAAGCTGTTCCGCTTCCGCTATATCACCACCCACATCGACGACATAAAGGTTGCGGTGCTTGAGATTTTCTTCGTAAAAGATAAACCCGTAGCCTTTCTCGTCCAGTGTTTTTTCGTGCTTGCTCCTGGGCGTGGTGGCCACATAGGCAATCTGGTTACCAGAGGGATGCCACCGGAACGCCAGGACATTCGTCTCGGCGTTCGTGATGGGTGTTGCTTCACCGCCGTTGATGGGGATTGACCATACCTGAGTACTGGCGTTTTCGCCCCTGCGGGTGAGGAAAGCGATCTTCTTACCGTCGGGGCTCCAGCGCGGCGAACTCACGTTCACCTTGCCCGTGATAAACGGCCGGCTGGCACCCATTTCAGTGGCGACCACGTGCAGTTCGCTGTATCGGCCGCCCACCTTGTCGGTCTCCTGCCGCTGTACCGACACGATACAGGCGATCCATTTCCCGTCCGGGCTGATTTCCGCCGTGGTGGCGTACTTGAGTTTGAATACGTCCTCGGGCTTGAATACATCCTTGGCCAGGGCGCTGTTCGTCAGGGCGCTGGAGAAAAACATCGTAACCAGCACGGGGCAGACAACTCCAAAGAGATTCGATTTCATTCTTCTCATGGTGAGACAATCATTATTTACAGGGATGAGCATCTATAAGTAGCTGGGAAATGTCGCTCTTTTACGCCGTTACAGTTCGAATCCCGTTAGGGTTCAGCGGATATGCGGCTGGGATTTGCTTAGCTTTCACAGTGTGTCAGTTTATGACGGAGGCAGATTAAAATGCAAGTTTGAAAGCGAAGTAATCAGGTCTAATTTGAATCATGGGCTACCTGGAATACTGCTCCAGCTGCGGTGCTCGCAATGAGACCCACGAGCTGGAAGGGCGCAAGCGGCGCGTCTGTACCCAATGCGGAACCGTGCATTACGAGAATCCCCGACCGGCGGTGACGGTCGTAGCGGTACGGGATGGGCGTATTCTGTTGGTGAAACGCGGTGTGCCCCCGGCAAAGGGAACGTGGTGCCTGCCGGGGGGCTTCATGGAAGTGCGGGAGAGTGCCGCTGAAGCCGCCCACCGGGAACTAAGGGAAGAAACCGGCCTTGATGCCGGCGACCTCTCCTTCCTGGGATTATGCCCTTACCCGGGAGGTATCGACGGCGACCTGCTGGTGCTCTCCTTCATAACCGAAGATTTCACCGGGCAGCCTACGCCCGGGGATGACGCCCAGGAGGTTCGCTTCTTCCCGCTGGAGCAGCTGCCGCCCGTGGCTTTCCGCTGCCACCGGGAGATCATCCGCACGTACCTGAAATCCCAGCCAGACCGCACGGTTGAGCCTGAAGAGACTCCCGCAACAAGCTAATCCCACGGCTCCTGATAACTTAACTTCCACCGATGCAGATCCTGGTCCTATATGGCCCCAACCTGAACCTGCTGGGTCTGGTGTCCCGTGGCACCGGCGCCCGCCTGTCCCTGGACAAGATTGACCGGGCTTTGCGCCGCCGGGCTCACGACCTTGGTGTGGAGCTGAAAATATTCCAGAAGCAGAGCGAAGCCGAGGCCAGTAAAATCATCCAGCGGCAGCGCAACAAGGTGGACGGCGTACTCCTCGTACCCGGGATATGGGCCAGGACCGGCCATCTCATCCGGGAAACAGCGGCGATCACCCGCCTGCCCCTGGCCGTCTTCCACATGGAATTGGAGAAAGGTCCCTGGGATTATCGTGAGGACTCGGTTTTTAAAGAGGCGGCGGTTTTCGAAGAAAAGGGCGCCTCACCGGAAGATCTGGCCGCTTTCCTGGAACGCTTTGTGACCCGTCCTACGTCCTAGCCCGCGACGGGTCCCGGTTCCCCAGTTCCGACCAGACAATCACGCCCACGATCAACGCTCCTCCAAGCCAGGCGATAGGACCGAGGAACTCCCCGGCGATGGTCACGGCGAACAGGGCCCCGAAGACGGGCTCGCTGGTGAGGATCAAGGCCGTGCGCGCGGGTGAGGTGCGCCGCTGGGCCCAGGTCATGCCCAGAAAAGCCCCGGCTGTCCCCAACAATCCGGTGATCCCCAATCCCCACCACAGCGTAGCGGCGGGTGTCACCTCCCAGCCCGCGATAACCAGGGTAGCCAGGCCAGCCATGACTACTACCGTGATGAGCTGCACCCAGAAATAGCGGAGGGTGTGGGTAGTGGGGGCGTAGATGCCCAGGAGAATGATGTGCCCTGCAAAGGCCCCAGCGCAGGCCAGGGTGAGGTAGTCCCCCCGGTTGATACCGGCGCCGCTCAGGGGATTGGTGAGGAGAAACAGTCCCATTGCCGCCAACCCGGCCGCCGCCCAGCGCCTGCCCCGGATACGCTGGTGCCCCAGGCCCCACAGCAGGAAGGGGACCAGCACCACGTTCAGGCCGGTAATGAAGGCCGACTTGCTGGCGGTGGTATAGACCAGGCCCCAGGTTTGGGAGGCGAACCCGAAAAACAGCGCTCCCCCTGTGAGGATGCCCCCGACCAGCTCCCGGCGGGTGAGCTCCCCGATACGGCGGACCACTACAGCGGTTATAATCACCAGGGCCAGGGTGAAGCGCATGGTCATGAACATGAAGGGAGTGGTATAGTCCAGCGAGGCCTTGACCAGCGCGAAGGTGGTGCCCCAGACGAAGGCCGCCATGAGAAGGACGAGGTCGGGGAGGAGGTATCTCTTTGGAAAGAGTGCCATTATATAATAATGAATGTCCTAATGGTATAAGGAATCTAAGCTGTAATAGCTGATCGTGCTATAATCTAGTCGGTAAGGCTCGTGGCAGGAGACCAGGGAATATATCAGCGAATCTTAACCTTGCAGATTTTGTGTGCGGAGAGTACTGGCAAGAGCTTCCAAGGAGTCGATGATCGCTCGAAGCTGGTCAATGTCAGGATCACCCTGCCCATTATGCAGGGTACAGCCATCAATTTCTACAGTCCTGGACAAGGAAGTAGTGGTGTATTCTATTGCATAGTGATAAGCATCCATACAATTGACGATAAGATAGGTCTCATCGAGGAGGTCAAAGTCTGAAAACAGGGTAAGAAGGTCTTCGTATTCTTCAGGGGATAGCTTCAAGCTTGGAACAGAGGAAACATTTCCCAGGGAGGCCACGCCGGGGGATCAATTTGGTTACCAGGCGGTGGAATCGGCCAGCTGCAGGTAAAAGAGTTCTTTCCTCTGGTCCACGGCCACAACGCCACCAGGGGTCAGGCTCGCAATTGCGATAGGCCTTTCCATATCATACCGCCAAAGCTCCCGCCCGGTGGCCAGTTCCAGGGCCAGAAGCCGACCCCGGGCAAAAGCCACCAGGACCGCCAGGGGTGGCTGGCCCCCTATGGCCAGGAGGGGGTGCTTGACTAATCCTTCTCCTTGC
>SDBV01013742.1_pt1 | contig 10266 bp, 7 predicted proteins | sample 2277081 | NCBI WGS metagenome assembly SDBV01 (sample SAMN10402039, study PRJNA504765) | marine sediment metagenome | isolation source: marine sediment core GS10_PC15, 223 cmbsf | place: Arctic Ocean: Southern Knipovich Ridge | collected 2010 | reverse complement strand
TGGCCCAGAGCGGCGTTTTCGCTCTTTTGAAATCCTCGACATAGCCCGCTATGCCTGCGGTTTCAAAATTGCTCAAGCCTTGCTCTGAACCAAAATCTACCATTTGTGGACGGACACTAACTGTCAACAATAGAGATAGTGTCCATCCATAAATGGTCCTGTTTGCTCTGGTAGGCGTTCTGGTTCGTGTTTCCGGTTAAGCATGTGTGCATCCCTGTCCTGGTTTGTGGGACCGTAACCCTTGTGCGGCCCTGCTAAAATTTGATGGATTTCGTTTCTGATTTTTATAAGTTATACTCAACTCGCCCAGGACAAAAACTGGCGCATTTTTTAAATTGGACACCGCTATTAATAATCGGGAGATTCCCACGGGCGTTGGCCGGTGGGAATCTATTATCTATTTTAAAGTCGTGGAAGGGCACTATATAAGTGCTGCGATGGACCGCTTCTCTCAAAAGTGGTCGATTTGACCGCACGCGATAGAATCAAAGCACCAAAAACAGAGACTTTCTGGGCCATGGCGGCCTCTGTTATATGAAAAAGGTTGGGAATTTGGAGAATTATACGGTATGAACTATTCAGGTGAGAGTGTTCCATTATCAAATCAAGCCGATCCTTTTTTCAACCACAGGCTATCTGTCTGCCTATCATCCAGTAATTCACGAACCTTGTTCGCTATCATCTCATGAGTAAAGGGCTTCTGGAGAAAGTTCATTCCCTGAGGCAGAATACCACGGTGAACAATCGTGTCCTCTGTATAACCTGACATGTAGAGCACCTTAGTCTCTTTTCGTATGCTTTCCAAATATTTTGCCAATTTCCGACCGCCCATCTTAGGCATCACCACATCAGCTATCATCAGGTGGATGGGCCCTTCATGCTGTTTGCAAATTTCAATAGCCGCTTCACCATTTTTTGCCTCTAAAACCGTGTATCCGTAGTTTAAGAAAATCTCAAAAGCCACCTGCCGCACCATATCGTTATCCTCCACCACCAAAATCGTTTCTGATCCTTTGAGAGATTTCTTAGGGCCTATCTCCTGTTCGACCTGTTCTACTGTTTTGTCGACTCTGGGCAAGTAGATCTTGAAAGTTGTGCCTGTTCCGGGTTCACTGTATATCCAAATGTAGCCACCGCTTTGCTTAATGATACCGTATACTGTGGATAGGCCGAGCCCTGTTCCCTTACCCAACTCCTTGGTGGTAAAAAAAGGTTCAAAAATACGAAATTGCGTCTCTTTATCCATTCCGATACCGTTATCGCTGATGGCCATCATTACATAGGGGCCTGGTTTGACAGAGCTATGTTTACGCGCGTAGGACTCATCCAAATTTACATTTGCTGTCTCAATGGTGAGTTTACCCCCTTGGGGCATAGCATCCCGTCCGTTGATGGTAAGATTCATAATGACCTGTTCTACCTGGCTCTGATCGACCTCTACATTGCCTAACTCATGAGACCGAAATGCCTTTAATTCAATATCTTCGCCAATCAACCGACGAAGCATTTTTTCCATATCGGAAATCACGTCGTTTAAATTCAATACTTTGGTTTGAAAAATCTGTTTACGACTAAAGGCTAAAAGTTGACGGGTCAAAGAAGCCGCACGCCTACAGGCCTTGTTGATCTCCGTCATATATTCTTTTAAAGGATTGTCCTTTTCGAGTTTCATTAAAACAAGATCTGCGTACCCTAGAATGCTTGTTAAAAAGTTGTTAAAGTCGTGAGCGATTCCTCCTGCCAACTTACCGACCGCTTCCATTTTTTGAGAAAGATGGAGCTGCTTTTCAAGTTCTCTCCGTTCAGTGACATCTTGAACGGTTCCGATTAGTTGTATTGCTTTCCCTGTTCCATCGGTTATGCTTTTTGCTCTTTCATGAACATATCGTACTTCTCCACCAGGCCTGACAATTCTGTGAACAATATCATATGGGACATGGTTTGTTACTGAATTTTTATATGATGTATCAACAAATTTTTTATCATCAGCATGGACTCTTTCTAAAAAAGCGTCATAGGTTCCTTCAAACTCTTGGGGCTTTAAAGCAAATATACGATAAGTTTCACTCGACCATTCGAGTTTATTTTTAACGAGATCCAAATCCCAGTTACCTAAATGAGCGATTCGCTGGGCTTCTATAAGTTTCAGTTCACTTTTTCTCAGCGCATCTTCTGTTTTTTTGTGACCTTTTATTTTTTGATTCAGGAGCGCATTTGTGGCCATTAATTCTGATGTCTTCTCTTCCACTCGTCGTTCAAGTTCAGCACGGGCGTGCATTAGCGCTACCTCACTTTGTTTTAAGTTCCAAAATTTTAGACTGTGAGGCTTAACAAGACCCGTCTCGATAATAGCTTTGTAAATGAGATAAAATGAAATAATTTTAAAATAGTGACCGATCAGGTTGGAAAAACCATAGGCATTAATATAAAATGTGAAAGATAGTTCTGCAGCGACTGTAAAAACAAGGGAAAAAATTATTAATTTGAAAACAATTTCATCAAACGCTTTGCGCTTTTTAAACAGAAAAACCATTGAACCTATGAGAGTTAGGGAGATCATGTACTCACTAATTTTTTTGAAATGGGTTATCCCAGTCCCTTCGACAAAGGAATCTGGAAAAAATTGCCAGTAAAAAATGCTCATCAGTAAAATACTGGTTGCCAACGAATATCCAAAAAATAGATGGTTCACTTTTAATTTTCGGGTTAACCATAAAGGAGCGATAAGGAGAGAGGCGCTTTCAACATATCGTGATGCAATCCATACTTGAGTCGATACATTTGAACCATATCCTTCAAATACACCTATGCCCTTGTATGCTAAGGTGTGAACCAAATCCAAACCGCCAATGAAGAGATAGGCAATTCCGAGAAATAAGAGATAATTACTGGCCATCAATTGGCGTGAGTTCCATGCAACTATAAAAATTCCACCGGCGATGATGACACTGAATATCTCTGCAACACTATGAAACAAAAGGTAATTATAGAGACTGATAAGATAAAGTCCGAATAGAACTATGATCCATGATATGATGATGAATCGTTTGTTGGGGAATGAAAAGAGATTTTTCATATCAGTTCCGTTTAGTGGCCGGTAAAACAATTGGTAGATTTTGGTCTCAAAAGTATTCGTGAACTCAAGATTTTCGCTCCCCCAATATTTTTTTCATCAGATGAATCCCGGAGAATTCAGATGCGTTTTATGAACTTTTGCAATGAAAATAATTAAATGAAATTTTTTGTAGATCACTATTGATTTTTTTTAATAAAATTTGTCGGATTAATAGCCCGTTTTTTGAACCCTCATTTCTCATCTGAAAATATACTCTTAATTTGCAATTAATATGCCAGATACAATAGGGTTGATATCATTGGCTTTTATTGGGTTATAAGACTATCAATGTATTATGCTTTATTGACAGGTGTACCTATTTATGTGCATCTTTAGCGTAATTTTTCGATATTTATTGGATAAGGGACTTCTCATGAAGGGCAGAATCAAACTGTAAGCCCAATCCGGCTGAAAAATTATGTTATTCTGATGCCTGTAAAAACTAAACTCATTACTTGTTAATATGGAAGGTCTAATGGAGGGAAAAAGAGTCCAAAAACAAGAACGAATTTTGGTTGTGGATGATGACGAAGGTGCAAGAGAGTCACTGGAAGCGGTTCTTGAGGATGATTATGATGTCGTGTGCGTACAGGATGGAAAAAGCGCTTTGGCGAGAATTAAGAATGAGGTAATTGACTTGGTTTTATTGGACCTTGTTATGCCTGAAATGGACGGGATAGAAACGCTCAAGCGGATCAAAGCACATGATAAGAGTATGGATGTTATAATAGTTTCTGCAACAGATCGCGCCCGGGAGGCGATAGCTTCTATGAAAACCGGCGCATATGATTACATCACAAAGCCTTTTGATGATGAAACTATTTTGGCTATAATTAAAAGGATTCTTGAAAAACGCGCTTTGGAACATGAGGTCCGCTATCTGCGGTCCCAGATGGCCCAAAAAACCAAGCACACCCAAATTATCAGCCAATCTAAAAGCATGAAACAACTTTTTAATATAATTATGAAAGTGGCTGAAACCTCAAGCAGTGTTTTGATTACCGGGGAGAGCGGAACCGGAAAGGAATTAATTGCTAATGCCATTCATGAAGAAAGCCCCCGTGCTCAAAAGCCTTTTTTAGCCATCAATTGTGCAGCCATCCCTTCAGAACTGCTCGAAAGCGAATTGTTTGGATATGAAAAGGGCGCCTTTACCGGAGCCCACAGCCGAAGTAAAGGCAAGTTTGAATTTGCAAATGGAGGCACTATTTTCTTAGATGAAATTTCTGCCTTGAAAATGGAATTGCAGGCTAAGCTATTGCGTTTCGTTCAAGAACGAGAATTTACAAAAGTGGGTGGCTATCGTACTATCAAGGTGGATGTAAGAATGCTTGCGGCCACCAATACCAGCTTGATCGATATGGTACGGGACGGACGTTTCAGAGATGATCTTTATTTCCGCCTCAACGTCATTCCAATTAAAGTTCCTCCTCTACGCCGGCGGAAAGGAGATATTCCTCTTCTGGCGAATTATTTTTTAGATCGATTCAATCTTCAGCTGAACAAAAAGATAAAGACCATCACACCCGATGCCATGTCGGTGCTGGAAGCTTATCCCTGGCCGGGAAATATTCGTGAATTGGAGAATCTCATTGAACGGATGGTAGTGCTGGGATCAGATAACCAGTTGATTGATGAAAAAGATCTACCCTTTGATCTTCTGTTCCGCAGGGAATCGATGGAAAAAGAGCCGGAAAAAGGAGAAAGCGAAGATAAAGGGTTATTTAAAGCATGCCAGGCTTTTGAACGCCAATATATATGGCGAGCGCTTAAAAACTGCAAACTGAATCAGACTGAAACTGCAAGGTGTTTAAAAATCCACCGCAATACGCTCATTAAAAAAATAAAGAGACTGAATATTAAGGTGAAAGAAGATAAACCCTAGGATCAGGCCCGGTTAGAAACCAAAACCGCTACTCCATTGAAAGTTAAAAAATTTTCTCATCAATTTCGGCATATCTTTTTTTGAAATTTTATAGAACTAATAATTCTAGCCGGGCAATTCAATGATAAAACGCGTTCCCTTCCCGATACGACTTGTGACTTCTATGTGTCCCCCATGGTCGGTAATCACTTTGTGAGTGATGGCCAGACCCAATCCGGTCCCTTTATCTTTAGTCGTAAAGAATGGGTTGAAAATATTTTTAATGGTTTCTGGAGGGATACCGGGCCCTGTATCCTGAAAAGTTATGGTCACCCAACCATTTCGAGCTGTGGGTATCCGTCGTTCGGATGAGTGTTTTTTTTCACGAAAAGCATCAATTCTCAGTTCTCCCCCTGTTGGCATCGCCTGAACCGCATTTCTAACGAGATTATGAAAGGCTTTTGTAAGATGGTCGGCATCTGCCCGGATCTGAGCCAGGTCGCCCGAGAATTCACAGAAACAGCGGATATGGTGGGCCTTTAACTCCTCTGATAAAAATTCAATTGTTTCTTCTAAAACAGGTTGGATATTTGTCATTTTAAAATGATATTTGGGAGCTCTTATCTGGTCGAGAAGATCTTCGATAATCTGATTGATCCGATTGATTTCCCGGGGGACAATCCTTTGAAATTTTTCAAGAAATCCGGGTTTCTCGATTTTTTTGGGTAACAATTGCACAAAAGTCTTAATTGCAGAAAGAGGGTTTCTGATTTCGTGTGACATGCCCGCAGCTAAAGTTCCCAGTGCCGCCAGGCGTTCAGCTTGTCGAATACGCGCTTCCAGTTTTTTCAAATCAGTAATATCATGAAGATTTAGAATGATTTCCCGGGGCTGTTCCTCTCCATCTGTAAGGACACTGGAGCCAATGAGAAGTGTTTGTATTTTTTCTTCTTTGTGCAGACGGATCTCTTCCGGTCTTCTACCATGAGTATTTTGAAGCATATTTTGAATATAAATACGGAGAGCAGAGTCTTTTTGTAATGATGCTGATATGAAAGAGCCTTTTTCGAGGTTGTTACCGGAGATTTCTAGTGTCGCCCGGGCAGCCGGGTTCAGGGTAATCACTTTTCCTGCCATATTTACAGACAAAAGGCCATCGCTCATCGTAGTCAGTAATTTTTCCGTATAGTGTTGCAATCGCTTGATCTCTATCAACTGTTGTTCCAGTTGCCCTCTATGTGCAATAATTTCCCGGATCATGGAGGAAAAGTTTGAAGCCAGAATCTCCACTTCATCACCGGTTTGGACTGATATGTGCTGATTCAAGTTGCCCTGGGCCGCTTCCATGGTGGCACGTACCAGATTTCCCAAAGGGTGGGTGACCCTTTGGGCGGCCCATATGGATACGATGATTCCAAAGGCAAGTGCCAATAACCCGACAAGCAAAATGATCCATTGGGTCTGACGGATCTGCAAGTACATAGAAGCAAGGGACAGGCCCACACGAATGGTCCCCCATCGTTTTTTTGAGCTAGATGGAAAAACCGGGACGGCAATATCCAATAGAGGAGTTTCAGAAGATTCCAGCAACCCTTCCTGTATCAAAGGCGCCATTGCAGTAAGCGCATTTTGGCTTACGGTGTCTCTTAGGAATTTGTTCTGGAGATCGGGTCTTCCACTGTAACCGGCAACACGTCCTTCCTTGTCATGAACAATGATTCGAACGATGTCAGGAGCCTGGGCCGTCTGATTGACCAATTGCTCTATGGCAACATAGTTATAAGTTAGCAGATCAGACATGGACGCAGCGACAAGGCTCCGGGCAATGGCGATACCCCGCTTCTCGATTTGGCCTCGGTTGGTTCGGGTTTGCAGGAAACCGATCACCAGTGCAAGTGTCCCTAGCAGGAAAATTAACATGCAGGATGTCATAATGATATAACGGTAGCGTAAAGGAATAAACCTGGGTTTTTGTAAGATACGGATTTTAGGAGGCCGGCTATGCATGGAGAGCAAGAAAATTTAGTTTATTAATTGGAGGGTAGTGATTTTAACCATACGCGGTGAAGAGGCATGGTATGGGCTCCCAACGCACTCGGTCGAACACCCTGTACAGAGGGTTGGTATACACGATCGATACTCAAATAGAACAGTGGAATCAAAGGGGACGATTTCAACACAAGCGCTTCGATCTCTCGATACACCTCGGCTCTCTTTACAGGGTCTATGATGCTCCGAGCGGATCGTAACAGTTGGTCCACCTTTTTGCTTTGAAAATGCATAAAGTTTACCGGTGAGTCGGAAGCAAACAGGGAATATAAAAAACTGTCCGGATCCGGCAGATCCGCAAACCAAACATAGCGGTAGATCTGTACGGCGTCTGATCTGATATACGCTTCAAACTGTGTCCAGTCAGGGATAAACTTTATTTTTACGGGAATTCCCAGTTGAGCCCACTGTTTGCGTACGAAATTCAACTCGGCCTTTGCAAAGGGAGATTGTATGGCAGAAACAATCTCAAGGGGAGGTATGGATTCTGTTTTTTCTCCCACGGCACGTTTGAGGTGATCACGAGCCGAAGACATATCATTTATCACCATCTGATTTTGCGGGTGATAACCCGGCATCCCGGGGGGCAAAATGGTTCTTGCCGGCTCAAACTGCCCGTTGTAAACCTGTCTGATTAACTCTTCACGATCAATGGCCGTAGAAAGAGCCATTCGCAATTCAGGGTTTTTCAAAAAAGGATGATCTCCTCTTATCCCATAGAAAAGAAGGCTTAAAGAAGGACGATGAAACCATTGAAGCTCTTTTTCCGTCGAAAGCTCTTCGCGGACCTTGCCATAAACAGGCATTTCCTTCAGTTTTCCTTTCTTGAAATCGCTTAAGACATCTTCAATTTTTCCACCTGGATAAATTACATAATGAATTCCCTTTAAAAAAGGAGGATCCGCATAGTAACCAGAAAACCGTTCGAGTTGAATCAATTTGTTGGCTTTCCATGAGATAAAGCGAAACGGGCCACTGCCGACCGGGTTTTGACCAAATCGGTCCCCGAATCGGATTACCTCCGCTTTGGGGACGATTTTTGCCTGATACATGCCAAGGGCGGTAAGGAATGGCGCATGAGGCTCCTCCAGTCGAACCAGAAAAACCCGATCATTAATAATTTGTAACCCCTCGACCTGATCTTTTTTCTGGTTCCGATAGTCCTGCGCTCCTTTAATTTTAAGCAAATGGGGTAAAATAGCCGGAGCAGGGTTTACCCGGAGAAGTCGGCTGATGGAAAAGATCACATCTTGCACTGTTACCGGGTCTGCGTTATGAAAGCGGGCGTTTTTTCGCAAAACAAATCGATACACCTTACCTTGCTCCTCCACCTGCCAGGTCTCAGCCAGAGCCGGAAGGATCATGAGATAAGGGTCGAATCGGACCAAGCCGTCAAAGAGCTGCTGTACAACCGCCACCCCATATTGATCCTGGACATAAGCCGGGTCCAAAGTGGAAGGATTATTCATCAAAGGGGTTTGATAAATGCCGCCATGGCGAACAATATCGGCGGATGGACTCTTTTTTTCATCTCCCATTGTGTAACCCGGTAACAAGAAGAGAGATGAAAAGAATAGGGCTGTCAAAAGAAAATGGGGGGTGCGGGGAAGGTTCATGTTGGTTCCTCTATGAAATTAGTGACAAGACAGTTTAACTCCATGTATAACCCGAACAAAAGAGGCGGCTTATGCTTGGATTGACCATATTCTGATTATTACAGCAAAACAGAAAGTTTTTTGAATAGATTTATCACAAGCGGTATGGGAATGCAATTACTGTATTTTTGAAAGGGATGAAGAAAAATCATATAGGGGATGCTGAACAAAAAAAAGCACAGATCGACAATCCATGCTTTTTTCTTTTTTCATCAAAAACTTTACGTTAAATCTCCGTTAGGGTCCACCACCCCCAACAGCCAACACCGGCAGTGCATAGGAAACGATTGCAACACCAATTACAAATAGTTGTATCATTAATTTTTTCATCGTTTTCCTCCTTTTTTCTTAAAAATACTTTAAAAATAAACAGATCCTTTGTCTGATCTTCTAATAGAGCAAGGCCTGTGCCATTTGGATGGAGATGGCAAAGTTTTTTTAACTGGTTGAATTTTAGAGATAAATCGATTAGTTAAGGATTGGATAATAGTAAGGTGGCAAACAGGGTTTGCACACATTAAGGTATTTTAATGAAATGAAGACACTCGCAAGTCGTTTAAAGATTAGTGATGACTTTAAGTGCACACGTTTGTAGGCAGTGTAGATGTTTATGTGCAAATTTGAGGATCAAGTAGTGAGGTGTTTTAATTTTCAATTCAGTTCATGGTAATGCTGATCTCATACTTTTTGTTAAATATTGTTTTGAGATGGATGTTTCTTGAAGTCCCATGCGGCAATCGTTGGCAGTATTGAATAACCTATTGTATTTACTATCTAATGAAAAATGGAATTCGATAAATAAGGACCGACTCATGGTCAAATACAATTTAATAATCCGAGTTACAAGTTTTGAGTTTATCCCGTAATTGAAAATAACCGTACCTAAGAAGCTACTTCTTCAAGCACATTCTCACATGAAACCTTATTTCTAGTTCAGTTTGCAGTTCAATTTTTCAAAATTATTTATAACCAACCGTTATCATATTGTATTTGAGGATATCGACTCGTGTCATCCTCTAAATTATATTGTGCTTTTCATGGCACCATTTTTGCTTTTGAAATTTAGAGAGGAAAAAACAAAACAAGAAAGATATGCAAATATGATAAGTAGTCAAAAAACATCAATTGCCGTGGTAGACGATGATCAGGGAATTTTGGATTCCTTTGATGCAATTTTAGGAGATGATTATCTTCTGTTCATGGCAAATAATGGAGCCGATGCCTTTGAACTGATTAGTAAACAAAACCCTCGTCTGCTTTTTTTGGATATAAAGATCCCAAGACCAAACGGGTTGGAAGTTTTGAAGTGGATTCGAGAAAAAGGCATTTCTACGACAGTCGTGATCGTAACGGCCATGCCACAAAGGTATTACGAAGAGGTCGCACAGCAATATGGAGTTTATCGATACCTTCACAAACCGATTGATGTGGATGAAGTGGAAGAGATTGCGTCTACTGTGCTTCAATGATTCGGATACGCCCAAAGGGTAGTCAGGGTAGGGAGGATGCGTTAAGAAAAGATTTGATATAGATCAGGCCATTAGCCAATAGAGGCTCTAATATTAAATTGATTTCTTAATTAA
>SDBV01013741.1_pt1 | contig 10266 bp, 5 predicted proteins | sample 2277081 | NCBI WGS metagenome assembly SDBV01 (sample SAMN10402039, study PRJNA504765) | marine sediment metagenome | isolation source: marine sediment core GS10_PC15, 223 cmbsf | place: Arctic Ocean: Southern Knipovich Ridge | collected 2010 | reverse complement strand
GAGGCGTCCTGTCCGCGCCGGCGGATCCTCTTGTGACGTTGCCACCCAGACGTTTTTCCGAAAGCACCGAACCAAGTGGCCGAGTCCTCCGCGGAAAAACGGCTGGGCCACCCGCGGCTGGCCATTGGGTTGGGCCGGTTCGCAGAATCGTCGGTGTTGCGCAGCAACAGGAGGCGTCCTGTCCGCGCCGGCGGATCCTCTTGTGACGTTGCCACCCAGACGTTTTTCCGAAAGCACCGAACCGAGTAGCCGAGTCCTCCGCGGAAAAACGGCTGGGCCACCCGCGGCTGGCCATTGGGTCGGGCCGGTTCGCAGAATCGTCGGTGTTGCGCAGCAACAGGAGGAGTCCTGTCCGCGCCGGCGGATCCTCTTGTGGCGTTGCCACCGGGACGTTTTTCCGAAAGCACCGAACCGAGTGGCCGAGTCCTCCGCGGAAAAACGTCCGGCCACCCGCGATGAACCGGAATTAAGCCCGCATGCCGGGTGAATTCATGTGGTATGCCGGGTGAATAAACCTGGGGTTAATTCACCTTGCGACGATCGGTCCGCAGCACGCGACTGCGTAACCCTTCGTGACAAAACAAGTTCGGCCGGCCCTGCTGCACTGTCTGTGGTCGTAAGTCGGGGTGCGCACTTGACCTCTGAAAACGGGTGATACACAAATCGACGCAAATCATTGTGCAGTCATCACTTAAGCCCGGTTTCGCCGGCCATTTGTTGGTTTTCCGGCCCGCGCGGGGCAGCTCGACCGGGCCTCATTGTAATCGACGTAAGTCCTTTTGGCTAGGCAAGTTATTGGCCACCCAAGCCGGCCCACGGAAAAAGTTCGGCGGTGAAAGGGGCGCGGAGTTTTCCATCTGGCCGGCAGCCGATCGGCCGAATGCCCGATCTCTATTCTCAGGCGCCCTGTGTTCAATCGCCCTTCGTGACGGCTCGATCGCGAAGCGGCGCGCTGCGACCGCTCTGCTTGTATTTCTCCAACTGAGACTTCAACTCCTCGACGATCTCCGGATGCTTGAAATAGAGGTTGTCCGTTTCACCCGGGTCGGCGTCGAGGTGGTATAGTTGGCCCGGCGCTTGCGGCGCCTTTTCGGGAAGGACGAAGCCTTTCAGGGCGTCGCTCTTGTAGCTGTTGCCGCCCGACCCCTGGTGGTCCAGGTACTTCCACGGTCCGCGGCGAATGGCCAGCGCGAGCTTGATCGTCTGGTGAAGCGTGTAACGGCGGACGGGCTTGTCGCCTTGCTCGCCGAGCAAGACGGGAAGGACGTTGTAGCTGTCTTCCGCCGCGTCGTTGGGTAAACGGGCCCCGACGAGCGCCGCGCACGTGGCCATCACGTCGGTCAGGCACACGGTCTGCTCGGACGTGGAGCCGGCCGCGATCTTTCCCGGCCAGCGGGCGATGAAGGGAACGCGGTGGCCGCCTTCCCATTGATCCCGCTTCATACCCCGCCAGGGGCGAGCGCCGTTGTGCCGGTGGTCCCGGCGCATGGCGACCACGGTGGGGACTTCCGGCCCGTTGTCGCTCGAAAACATCACCAGCGTATTGCCTGTCAAGCCCAACTGCTCGAGCGTTTTCATCAACTCGCCGACGACGTAATCCAGTTCGAGAATAAAGTCGCCATGCGGCCCGGCGTCCGTCTTGCCTTTGAATCGATCGGCCGGGAACGAGGGGAGGTGGACGGCCTGGCACGAATGAAACAGGAAGAAGGGTTGGTCGGGATGCTGGTTGACGTGTTGCCGAAGGAACTGTCGGCTCTTATCGAGGAAGACCAGGTCGACTCGCTCCATGTCGAATCCAGGTGCGATTACGCCCGGGCGACAGTCGTGCGAGTACGGATGCACCGGCAGCGACGTCTTGTCGATCGGGCCCTGGGGAGGAACCGGGATCCGATCGCCGTCGATGTAGGCGTAGAGCCAATCGGTCGTCGGGCAACAGGCCGTGCCGAAGAACCGGTCGAATCCGCGATGGATCGGAGCGTCGGGAATCGAGCGGGAGTAGTCGATCTGCTCAACCGCATCGCGACCACTGCGGCAGATCGGCCGTCCGTCGTGGTCCAGCAGCGTCAACCCAACGTGCCACTTGCCGAAGCACGCCGTCGCGTATCCTTTGTCGCGCAGCATTTGCGGCAACGTCAGCCGGCCTTCTTCGATCATGCAGGGCCCGCCGGCCCCGGTGAATACTCCCCTCATGCCCGTTCGAAACGCCATCCGCCCCGTGAGCAGACTGTAGCGCGTGGGGGTACAGACGGTCGAGGGACTGTGCGCGTCGGTAAGGCGGATTCCTTCAGCGGCGAGTTTGTCCAGATGGGGCGTGGGTACTTTCGATTCCGGGTTGTAACACCCCACGTCTCCATAGCCGAGATCGTCGGCCAGGATGAAAACGACGTTGGGTCGTTGGGCCCGCCATTGGGCGGCCGTCACGGCGGCCTTCTCAACGGCGTGCAGGCTGACGCCCGCCAACAACACAAACGCTGCAATCCCGAGTACAGTGACTTGTCTCATGCCTGGCACCTTGTTTCTCTTGACTGCAACAGGCCGCGCCGGCTCTGGTGGAATCAATCTTCGTTGATCGACCATACCGCTAATCGAAGCCCCGATCAACCCACAGGGACCGTTTTTGCTATCCCACCCACGGAGCACTAGCCACTAGGCGCGCCATTTTGCCCCCAACGCACCGACGGCAATCCGATCGCCGCTCAAACTGATACCATCGCACTTGATCATAAGTTCCGCTTATGCTAGAATGCCTCTATGAACATCGAAACGCTACGTATCTTCTGCGACGTGGTGCAACGCCAGAGCTTTTCTCGCGGGGCCGCCGTCAACGGCGTCAGCCAGTCGGCGGCCACCCAGTCGGTACACCGCGTGGAACGCCACTTCGACGTCCAACTGGTCGATCGCACCAAGCGGCCCTTCGTGCTGACCCCCGAGGGTCAAATCTGTTACGAGGGCTTCCGGGAAGTGCTGGAATTGTACGACGGGGTGATTTCGCAGGTCAACTCGTTGCGTCAGGAGATCTGCGGGTTGGTTCGGGTGGCGGCCATCTATTCGGTAGGGCTGCACGACATGAGCCACTGCATGCAGGACTTCATGCGACGTTACCCCAAGGCCAAGGTGCGGCTGGAATACCTCCGGCCTAACAAGGTTTACGACGCCGTGCTGGGCGCCGAGGCCGATCTGGGCGTAGTCTCCTATCCGGCCGACTCATCGGACCTCACGGTGATCCCCTTGCGGGCCGAGAAGATGGTCCTGGTTTGCCATCCCGGCCACAAGCTGGCCTCCGAGCCGGCGGTCACCGCCGAACACCTTCAGGACGAGGAGTTCATCGGTTTCGATCGGGACCTGAAGATTCGCAAGGAGATCGACCGGTACCTGCGTCAGCGCTCGGTGTCGGTCCGGGTGGTGATGGAATTCGACAACATCGAAACGATCAAGCAGGCCGTGGAGATCGGCACGGGCGTGAGCATTCTGCCGGCGCCCACGATCCAGGACGAAGTCCGCAAAGGGTCCCTCGTCGCGGTCCGCCTGATCGCTCCGGAGCTACAGCGGCCGGTCGGCATCGTCCATCGTCAGCGCAGGGTATTTACCCCGACGGCCGGAAAGTTCGTCGAGATGCTGCAAGAAGTGCAGCGCAAGCCCGAGGAAAGCGGCCAAGCCCGGCCCAAGGAGTCGTGATGCGTGAAACGGAAGTTCCCGTCACCTTTCGGCCGCCCGGCAAGACCGTCTTCGTGCTCGAGGGAACCAGGCTCCTGGAGGCGGCGGCCGGCGCCGAGGTGGTCCTGGATCTGCCGTGCGGCGGCGAGGGCGCGTGTGGAAAGTGCCGCGTGGCCGTCTCCCGCGGGGCCTCGACGCCGACCGAGGCCGAACGCCGCGTCTTCTCGCCTGCGGAACTCGAGGCCGGACTGCGACTGGCTTGCCAGTCGTCGGTGTCTGCGCCGGCGACCGTCGAGGTCCCGCAAGCGTCACTGTTGGGCTCGCATCACAAGATCCTTGCCCGATCGGAAGAGACTTCTCGGCCCGACGGCAAGCCGGCCGTCTGCAAGCGGTACGTCGAACTGCCGGCGCCGGCCCGCGGCGACGACGTCGCCGACCTGGTGAGGCTGCAACGGGCCACCGGACCGCTGCAGACGGATCTGGAGTTGCTCCGCCGTATCCCCGGGCTGTTGCGCAAGACGAATTTCCGCGGCACGGCCGTGCTGGCCGACGGGCGGCTGATCGATTTCGAGCCGGAGAATACCGAGGCCGAGAGTTTCGCGGTGGCCATGGACCTCGGCACGACGACGCTGGCCGGTGTGCTGTTGGATTTGAACACCGGCGAGCAACGGGCCGTAGCCTCGCGACTGAACCCCCAGACCCGCTTCGGCGACGACGTGCTCTCGCGGATCCTGCATGCCCGGCAGGGCCCCGACGGCCTCGATCAACTCCACCGCACGATCATCGAGGGCGTCGACGAAATGATCGGCGAATTGGCCGATGACGCGGCAGTTCGCCGGGAGCGGATCTATCAAATCACTTTTTCCGGCAATACCACGATGCAGCAATTGCTCTGCCGGATCGATCCCGCTTCGTTGGGTGAGGTGCCGTTCGTGCCGACCGCCGCCGACGGCCTGATGCTCCGGGCGGCCGAACTCGGACTGCGCCTCCACCGGCGGGCAACCGCCTGCGTGTTGCCGGTTATCGGAGGGTTCGTCGGCGGCGATACCGTGTCGGGTATCCTGGCCACCGGCCTGGCGGACGCCGAAGGTCCCACGTTGCTGATCGACGTCGGCACCAACGGCGAGATCGTGTTGTCGGCCGGCGGCAAGCTGCTGGCCGCCTCCACCGCGGCCGGGCCGGCCTTCGAGGGCGCCCGGATCTCCCAGGGCATGCGAGGCAGCAACGGGGCGATCGAGAAGGTGGTAGTCGATTGTGCCGGAGTCAGGGGCCGACTGCGGACCAACGTGATCGGCGACGTGGCGCCGGTCGGCCTGTGCGGCTCGGCCCTGATCGATCTGGCGGCGGAGTTGCTGCGACACGGGCTGCTCAGTTCCAGTGGCCGCCTGCAAACGCCCGACCAACTAGCCGACGACGTGTTGCCCGGCCTTGCCGAGCGACTGATCATGCACGAAAGCCAAGCGGCTTTTCTGCTGACGCCCGAGACGGAGACGGCTCACGGCAGGCCGATTGTGGTTACGCAACGGGACTTCCGCGAGTTGCAATTGGCCACCGGGGCGATCCGCGCCGGAGTGACCATCCTCTTGCAGCGGGCCGGCGTCGAACCGGCGGACCTGGAAGCGGTGTTGATTGCCGGCGGATTCGGCAACTTCGTCCGCCGCAGCAACGCCCAACGCATCGGGCTGATGCCGCCGGGGGTCGAGCATCGGCGGATTCGCTACCAGGGAAACACCTCGCTGGCCGGCGCCCGGCTGGTGACACTTTCCACACAGGCCCGCACCATGGCCGAAGAACTGGCACGCCGTACGCAACACGTCGATCTCTCGTGCGACGCCGACTTCCAGGCGGCCTTCGCCGGCGCGATGATCTTCCCCGAAAAGTAATCGACCCGGCCCCATGGTAGCCGTCTCGCTCCGCGAGACGAAGCTCCATCTCGCGGAGCGAGATGGCTACTTTTCTCCGCCCAAGCTGCTTCTCAGCGGGTTCTAACGAGGGGCTCTAACCGCCGCCGCACCCCGGGCACCCGCCGCCGCTCGGTTGGTTCGGGTTGTCGATGGCGAAGCCGCGGCCGGTCGGACCGTCCTTAAAATCGATCGTCGTACCGTCGAGGTGCAACGCCATTTTCTTGCGGGTCACCACCGACACGCCGAAATGCTCGTAACGGGCGTCGGTCTTCGGGTCGAAATCGGTCTGGAAGCCCAAGGTGTACTGCAAGCCGGCACAGCCGCCCCCGGTAACGCCCATCCGCAGCATGGCGCCCGAATCCACCTTCTGGGCATCCATGTACCGCTTGATTTCACCGGCAGCCGATTCGGTCAACGTAATGGCCATGGGTTGCGTAATCTCCTGTACTACTAACCTCAAAAATCGTTAAGCGATTTGACAAAGATCCTTGGCCAACGGGCCGTAACACATTGCTTGCACAGGTCTTAGGGTTCAGGCTATTAGGAGGTTAGGCTGTTAGGGTCGCGAGGACAAATCCAATTTCCCTAATCCCCTGACCTCCTAATCCCCTTTGGTTGCGGCTACCGGCCGCACTCGGGTCGAAAACCCCTGTGCGATCGAGCACTCCTACTATACTACGCCGCCGGGCAATAGGAGCCAAGGCACGGCCCATCGTGAACACCCTCAAAAGCAAGGAAACCGTCTCAGGCCATGAAGCTTGCAAAATCGGAGAATTCCGTCACAATAACCAGTGGAACATGGCTCATTGGGCGGCTTCCAACAATTGGCCGTCCGCAGCGCACAGCAGAGACGACTCTCGTCGCTACCGGCTTCGGTTGACGAGATCACGTTCACATCGCCGATGTTTGGCGCCAATCACCCGAGACAACGTCCCGCGTGGAAACGCCCGGCTTGGCGTCGGCGATCAGAAACGGCGAGACCACCCGCCACCCAAATGGGCGTGTTGGAGGTTCGGCGGGTGGCGCTCGCCAAGTAGGCATCCCGAGGAGGAAAACTGCCCCTCCTGATTCTATCGAGTCGGGAAACGCCTTTCTAATTGTATCGTCCGCACTCCGGCGAAACTGGGGCCGTGGTCGCCGAGAGGTCGAGGTGTGTACGGTGAAATCGGCGGAGACGCCGATATTATTCCGGCAGACGTTGTGCTCGCCCCCCATTAGCCGGTAGAATGGCGGAATGTTTGGGACATGCGGTTGTGTAGGTCCGGCTCATGTGGGAGGCGACTCCGTCGGCGACGGGGTGATGGTAACGCAATCGCCGACGGAGTCGCCTCCCACAGCAATGAAAGGGAATCACGCCATGAAAGCTTCGCCTTGGATCCACGGCCGGCCGTGCTGGCCGGCATTTGGACTTATCCTCCTGGCCGTACTCGGACCGTCGGCGACACTTTCGGCCGCGGGAATCAGTTCGCAGGGCAATACCGACGGGCTGCTGACCTGGCGAATCGGTACGCTTGAACCCGGCCAGTCGAACCGTCAGGTGGTCCTGTTCGCGTTCGACGATTCGCACGACAAGGTGGCCAAGCGTTTGGAGTCGGCCCGACGACAAATGGCCGCCTTGCCCGAGCCGCCGCGTGCCGACGGTCCGGCGCCGGCGACCGTATGGATCCGCAACGAGACCACCGATTTTGCCCTCTCCGGCCCGGGCCACTTTTTCTGGGAAGGACAGCGGCAGGCGCTTGGCAGTCCCCAGGGCGGGCAGCTCAGCCGATTCGGTTACTACTTGCACTACCACGACGGCACCCAGCGGCGGGCCGGCACGCCCATCGATGCCAAGCGGCTGGAGAATCTCCGCGTGGTCGAGCCGATCCGAGCGATCGGCGAAGACCGGGCGGTCGGAACGGTCGAAACGGCCGACAAGAAACTCCGCCTGCGGATCCGCGCCGTGATGGGCGACGGGCCGGTAGTCGGCGTGGAATTCGTGGTGACTAATACGTCCGACGGGCCGCTCTCGGACGTGCGGCTGTCGGCCTACGCCAATCTTGAATCGGCCCATTCGCATCCGAACGACTACAGCGTGCTCGACGGCCTTACCGGCGGCCTGCTCGTGGTCGATCCGCCCACGGGGACGTGTCTGGTCATGGCCGGCTTGAATCGGCCGGCGTCGGGCCACTCGGGAACGTGGGCCTCGCAGGTCCAGCTTCAAGCGGCCACGGGAGTCGAGCTGTCGAAGTGGAAGAAGTTCACCACCATACCCAAGCAAGTGAAGCAGCAGTTGGCAGCAGCGCCTCGCCCGGCAGTCCCCCACGCACCGGCCGGTTTTTCGGAGCCCGCCGAGCCGGAAACCCGAGACGTCCAGCCGGCCGAGGCCACGGCGATGCTACATCGCGACTGGCTGTTCCAGGCCGACGGCAAGCCGACGGTCGAGCGTGCCTTGCAGGAGATCGCGTGGGCCCGCGAGTTGGCCGCGCGATTGCAGCGACGTCCCGAGGCCCCCGATCTGTCCGCCGAGTTGGCCGAACTCGATGCGATAGAGCAGAAGCTCACGGGTCTCTCGCATGGAGAAGCAGTTTATCTTGCGGTTCGGGAAGTGAAACGTCGGATCATGTTCAAGAATCCGGCGGTCGATTTCTCCCGGGTGCTGTTGATCGACAACCCGTATCCCCAAGGGGCCGAATGGCCGCACCAGGCCCGGCATCGCAACGGCATGATGGCGGTGGCGGGCGGCCGGCTGCTGATGCTCGACGGTTTGCACCCCGGCGGACACGTTCGCAAGCTGGCCCCGTGTCTGCCGGGGGAAACTGGGCAGCCCGGCAGCTTCTGGCGGCCCGATCTCTCTTTCGACGGCCGGCGCGTGCTCTTCTGCTACAAGGCCCACGATCAGAAGAGCTACCACCTTTATGAAGTCAACGTCGACGGCAGCGGCCTGCGGCAGCTCACCTTCGGCGACTACGACGACATCGACCCGATCTACCTGCCCGACGGACACATCATGTTCACCACCACCCGCGGCAACACGTACGTCCGCTGCATGCCGTACACCTACTGCTACGTGTTGGCCCGATGCGACGCCGACGGCAAGAACATCTACCTCGTCAGCCGCAACAACGAGCCGGATTGGTGCCCTTCGGTGCTGAACGACGGCCGGGTGATTTACTCGCGCTGGGAGTACCACGACAAGGCCCTGTGGCGAATCATGAGCCTTTGGGCAATGAATCCCGACGGCACCGGCGTGGTTACCTACTGGGGCAACCAGAGCGTCTGGCCCGACCATTTGGCCGAGCCGCGGTCGATTCCCGGCAGCCGTCGGGTGATGTTCACCGGCGTGGCCCATCACGATTGGTTCGCCGGCTCGATCGGCATCCTCGATCCCGACCGGGGCTTCAATTTTCCGCACGGGCTGACCAAGGTCACCTGCGACGTGCCATGGCCGGAGTGCGGCACGCCGCCGTCGGACCCGCACGAGGCCGCCGACTACCACGTCTCGGGCCGCTACGCCGCCTACAAGTCGCCGTATCCGCTTTCCGAGGAGGACTTTCTCGTCTCGGCCCGCACCGGTGGCCGGCTCGACAAGTTCAAACTCTACCTGATGGACGTCCACGGCAATCGCGAGCTGATCTACCAAGGGCACCACAACGTGCTGCACGCGATGCCCGTCGCCCAGCGGACTCCCCCGCCGCGTCATCCCGACCGCGTGGCCTGGCCGGGCACGGGCAAGGATCGCAAGCCGACGCAGCCGGGGATCCTCTTCAGCGCCGACGTCTGCCATGGCATGCCCGACCTGCCGCGTAGCAAAGTGAAACACCTCCGGGTGATCCAGATGGGCGCCCGCACCTATTCCACCTGGACCCGCGACGGCCGCCACTCCGGCCCGATCGTCTCGGCCGTGCAGGACGACGGCGTGAAACGGATCCTGGGCACCGTGCCGGTGGCCGCCGACGGCTCGGTCTGCTTTCGGGTCCCGGCCGGACAGGCGCTGCACTTTCAGTTGTTGGATGAAGAGTATCGGGCCCTGCAGACGATGCGGTCGTTCACGGGCGTAATGCCGGGCGAGCGCCGCGGCTGCGTCGGCTGTCACGAGCTGCACAGCACCACGCCGGCCGCCGGGACCGGTTTATCTTTATTAAAGGGTCCGCCGGCCGAGCTGATCCCGCCGCCGTGGGGCACCGAAAGCATCAGCTATCTGAAACACGTCCAGCCGCTGTTGGACCGCTACTGCGGCAAGTGCCACCAGGGCGACGGCGAGGCCCGCAAGGATTACGACCTCACGCTGCGGCCCGGCCGGGGCGTCTTCCAGGAACCCTATCTAACGCTGATCGGCCACGCCCAATACAGCCGGGCGGCCAACAATCCCGGCAACCCGGGCATCGCCGGAGCGATTAAGGCCGAGAACTTCGACCAGCGCGACCCGAACAGCTACGTCACGTTGCGCCCGATGAAATACCTTTCCTACACCAGCCCGCTGATCCGCAACTACGCCACCGCCGGGCACCACGACGTGAAGCTCGCCGCGAAGGACCTCCGCCAACTAATCGCCTGGGTCGACGCCAACTGTCCCTACCGGGGCGACGAAGAGGTCCGCGCCATCCCCGACCCCAACTTCGCCGGCATCGAAAAGCTGCCGATTCGTCCGCGCACCAGGACCGCGCCGAACGTCCCACGCCCGTGATAAGTTGTGACGTGAAAACTTGGGCTGCTCAGTGGATAGTGG
>SDBV01013740.1_pt1 | contig 10266 bp, 7 predicted proteins | sample 2277081 | NCBI WGS metagenome assembly SDBV01 (sample SAMN10402039, study PRJNA504765) | marine sediment metagenome | isolation source: marine sediment core GS10_PC15, 223 cmbsf | place: Arctic Ocean: Southern Knipovich Ridge | collected 2010 | reverse complement strand
AACACAAAGTATGTTTTTATTTTTATATGATGTTTTGAGGATAAAGAATGATAAAGTATTTTTCCTATTTACAACTTATTTCTTATCTTCAGCCAAAAAAGAAAAGGGTACATATTCTATTTGTTGTTATGAAGATTATGATGAATTTTGTGAAAGGGTTGAGAAAAGATTGGAAACTGACCTTACAATTATTACTTTAAATGATAAAAAGGAAATTGAATATCATATTATTGCTAGAGCGCTATTACTTAGAAAAGTATTTCCAGATAAATCATTTTTTAAAAAAAGACGGCACCCCATAAATTATATTTCAGATAAATATTTTGTTAATAAAAACACCCTTTTATTTTTTATGGGGAATAATCAAGATGCTATGCCAATGGGTGAACAAGAGGAAATAAACAAGGAATTTCCACCTATAGAATTGAAGATAAGTGAAATTTCTATGAATTTTGATGGTACAGGAATAGGTAAAATAGATAAATATGGTCAAGAAATCATTGAATGGTTAAAAAATGGCTCTAAACTGAAAGTTATTGCTGATAAGTGTGGAGTATCAGAAGCTATTATGGATAAGTGGATAAAAAAGCATAAAATTTATGAGAGAAATTTATTAGGATAATTCGCATATGCGATTTGAATAAAGAAAAAAGGTTGCATCGTTGCAACCTTTTTAGATATGACACGGTGGCGTGTTTATGATAGTTCATTACCCCATGTAGTCCATCCTTTAATTTTCTTTCTGGCAAATAATTCAATCTTCTTCGCTTTTGGATATAATATATCTATAATTTTCCTAAATTGCTCTGGTTTCTCTGAATGGTTATTTGTCTTTTTCTCAAGACCATCAAATTCTTCAGGAGTTAAAGGAGGGATTAAAGATTTGAATTCTGCATCAACCCGTATCGTTTTATTCATAAGATAATTATAGATTAAGAAAGGTAAAATGAATATCTCAAATTTGAAATTATTTAATGAAATGATATTTATTATATACAGAATTGGTGTAGTACCACTTTCAAGATATGACTATTTGTACATTATTTTCCACAGTCTCTTATTTACTAATAAATCTTTTTGCAAATACTACTGTGAACATAGTTAATGTCAGAAAGCCAAAGATGCCTTCAAGTGAGCATATAAACATTGTAAGAAATCCTGATGGATGTATATCACCATAACCTATAGTAGTTGAAGTAATAATACTAAAATATAAACATTTTAACCAATCTGTAATAGTAGGAATTATCTCTATTAAATTTATTGTAAATTTTCTTTGAATAATATCTCCTGAATAATTAACTCCAGAAAATAAATATATAAATGAACAAATTATGACTAATATTAACCAAGCAATAAGAGGCTTATGAAATTTATAGCCATATCCAAGTATATGCCGACTCAACATATTCCTTATTCTCGTAAAAATATTTTTATTTAAATTCTCACATTCATCTCTACAATATAAATACCAATAATCAAATAATTTAGAAGTGCTATAATCACCTTCATTTGCTAATTCATTTTTCAAAGTAAAATAGAATTTACTTAATCCTGAATAACAAATAGGGGAAAAATTGTATTTTGGTTTACTTTTCTTTTTTTCATTCTTTGAGTAATATATATATTCAGATTTTGAACCAATAGATTTTTTGCTTTTTATTTGCTTGCGTTTTGAATAAGTGCTCTTATCCTGCTCTTTAATAAAATTAATAATATCTTGCCCAAATAACTTTTTATTTACAAGTGGTATATTTATTTTAATATCTTTGAATTTGCAATATCCAAAAAAACAAAATGTATTAATATTGACTTTTGTGAAATCTACTTGTGTTAAATCACAGTTTTGAAAGAATAAGTGAGAATATTCACCATCAAAATTTCTATTAAAGAAAGTATCATTAAATTTACAGTCATAAAAAACAATATTTCTAAATTCACCTTTCCCAAAATCAATTTTATCAAATATGCATCTTGTAAACCTTACATTGTTAAGAGATATAGACCAGAATCCAATAAAATCATTCTTAACTTTTTGCTTTCCGAAGAATTGACAATTATCAAACCAACAATAATCCATCATGGATGATTCTATCTCAACCAAATGATTTAGTATTTTAGCATCATATATTTTTATACCACGAAAATCTTTATTGTATTTGATTTCATTTAAATCATCTTTGCGAAAAGGTGTAAGACGCTTGATAATATTTATTTTATAATCTGGAATCTGATCATCTATTTGTAAGTTTGGATTAATTATTTTTGTTTTAATTACTTTTAATGCATTATCATCCCATCTATCTGTAAATGTTAATACATCTTCCTTGGAAGTATGTAAATTATAATAGAAAACATATTGTTCAGTTTCGTAGCCGATGTCAAAATATGGATTATATTTTTGTAAATTTATAGTAGTTTTATCTGCTTTAGGTAGCATGGGTTTCCTTCAATTAGGATTTATTTATATTTATTCATGTATTTTTTCAAATAATCCTAATAGATGATAATAGAAGGGTGTATATTGATTCAAGTATTTTAATAGAAATAATAAAATTATTTTCAAAGGATCTGTATTTGCTTATTGTGAATGATGAGAACAGTAGCTTTCCCTACCAATCGTCTCTTGTTTTCCCTCACTTTTTCTAAAAATGACTTGTAATCTGTATTCTACAAGAATACAATCCAAGTATGCAGAAAAAAGATGTTCTAACCTTGCGAATTGAGAATTCTCTTTCTAACGAATTAAAGAAAATGGCTGACGATTTCGGTATAACAAGGGCTGATTTAATCCGATTCATTCTCAAAGCCTCTCTTAAGATAGATAGAAATATATTCAAGGAACAGGTTGAACAGATTTACCGGAAACATTTACAGGAAGGTATAAAAACAGTTTTTAAGAAGGAAGTACGGGAAACATAATAATAAGAGGTGTTAATGACTAATTTTCAAGATAAAGCCAATTTCATTTGGCAGGTAGCAGATGATATTCTTCACTTTAAATTCAAAGCCCATGAATACGGGGATGTAATACTCCCATTTGTCGTATTGAGACGACTTGATTGTGTCTTTGAATCCAAAAAAGATGTAGTTATTAAAGCACATGAAAAGTATAAGGATAAAGTAAAAGAGCTTGAACCTGTCTTATTGAAACATGCAAGTCCATATAAATTTTACAATATATCTGCTTACGACATGAATAGACTTAAACAGGATGCAGGAAATATAGAGCTTAATTTTAATAATTATATGAATGGTTTTAGTAAAAATGTATTTGAAATACTTGAAAATTTCAGGATTGAGAAAATTGTAGAGAAACTTGTTAAAAATGACCTGCTTTTTACACTTGTTTCTAAATTCTGTGAAGTAGATTTTCACCCAGATAAAATATCCAATCACGATATGGGTTATATTTTTGAAGAACTACTACGCCGATTTTCAGAAATGAGTAATGAAACCGCAGGTGAACATTATACACCCCGTGAAGTTATCCAACTTATGGTGAATCTGATTTTTAGTGAACACAAAACAGAGCTAAAAGGGAAAGGCATTGTTCGGACTGTATTTGACCCTGCTTGTGGAACGGGTGGTATGCTTACAATAGCAAAAGAACACATGGAAAAAGTAAATCTAGAGCTTGAAGCGATAATGTTTGGTCAGGAATTAAATGAGCAGACCTATGCTATTGCTAAATCGGATGTACTTATTTTAGGTGAGAATGCGGATAATATCAAACAGGGGAACAGCTTTACACAGGATGGATTCAGGGGGATGCGGTTTAATTATATGCTCTCCAATCCTCCTTTTGGTGTGAGCTGGAAAAGCGAACAGAAAAAAATCCTTGAAGAAGCAAATGATCCTCACGGCAGGTTTCATGCAGGTACGCCCCGTGTAAGCGATGGAGCACTTTTGTTTCTTCAACACATGATAAGCAAGATGGAACCTTCTGGAAGCAGGATTGCTATTATTTTTAATGGTTCACCTCTTTTTACAGGAGATGCAGGAGGTGGTGAAAGTAATATCCGAAAGTGGATTATTGAAAATGACTGGCTTGAAGCTATTATAGCTATGCCTACAGAAATGTTTTTTAATACTGGAATAGCTACATATATATTTATTGTAACAAACAAAAAATCTAAAAAGCGTAAAGGAAAAGTCCAGCTTATAAATGCTATAAGTTATTTTGAGAAGATGCGAAAGAGTCTTGGAAATAAGAGAAATTTCATCACTGAAAAACATATTAAAGAAATAACAAAGCTCTATACTAAATATGAAGAACATGAAGATTGTAAAATATATGATAATGAGGATTTTGGTTTTACAAAAGTAACCGTTGAACGCCCTGAAATAAAGAATGGAAAACCTGTTAAAGATAAAACAGGTAATTTCAAAGCAGATTCCAAACTGCGGGATTATGAAAAGATTCCACTAAAAGATGATATTGATGAATACTTTGAAAAGGAAGTTAAACCTCATGTTTCTGATGCTTGGATGGATAGGAATAAGGACAAGATTGGATATGAAATAAACTTTACTAAATACTTTTATAAATATAAGCCATTACGCTCTTTGGAGGAAATTAAAAAGGATATTCTTACTTTAGAGAAAGAGACAGAAGGATTGCTCATGGAGATACTTGATTGATGAAAAAGTATCCTGAATATAAGGATATAGAGTATAATACTTTAGATTCTATTCCAAATAATTGGAAATTTGTTGGACTCACAAAATATCTTGAATCAATTGTTGATTATAGAGGAAAAACTCCTGAAAAAGTTGTAGATGGTGTTTTCTTGATTACTGCAAGAAATATCAGAAATGGTAAAATTGATTATAATATATCAAAAGAATATGTTAAAAAAGAAGAATTCAATGAAATAATGAAAAGAGGAGTGGCACATCTTGGTGATGTTTTATTAACAATGGAAGCACCTCTGGGGGAAGTAGCTAATGTTGATAATGAAAGAATAGCTTTAGCTCAAAGAATTATTAAATTTAGAAGTAATAAAAAATATTTAAATAATTTATATTTGAAATATTGGATTTTGACTCACGAATTTCAATCCGTATTACAAAGTTTAGCAACAGGCTCAACAGCCCTTGGATTAAAAGCAAGTAAATTGAATTTTTTACGATTATTACTCCCTTCACTACCCGAACAAGAAAAAATTGCTTCCTTTCTTAACCAAAAAACAACTCTTATTGACACACTCATCATCAAAAAAGAAAAGCAGATTGAACTACTTAAGGAACAGCGGACAGCTCTTATTAACCATACGGTTACAAAGGGACTTAATCCCAAAGTTAAAATGAAGGATTCAGGGATTGAGTGGCTTGGGAAGATTCCAGAGCATTGGGAGATTAAGCCATTAAGATATTTAGGAGAATGTCAAAATGGAATCAGTGCAGGGGCAGAATATTTTGGTAAAGGATTCCCTTTCGTTAGTTATGGTGATGTATATAAAAATATAGTTTTACCAAATGAAGTAAGAGGTTTAGCCGATTCAACAGAAAAAGATAGATTAAATTGTTCTGTAAAAAGAGGTGATGTATTTTTCACTCGGACATCTGAAACAATTGAAGAAATTGGAATAGCATCTACATGTTTAGAGACTATTAAAAATGCTGTGTTTGCTGGATTCCTAATTCGTTTCAGACCTCAACAGGGATACATAAAAAGTGAACTCTCTAAATATTATTTTAGAGCAAATATTCATAGATATTTTTTAGTAAAAGAGATGAATCTTGTAACCCGTGCATCATTGAGCCAAGATTTGTTAAAAAAACTTCCTGTTATTCTACCTCCAAATAAAGAACAAATAGAAATCGCAGAATATTTAGATGATTTGGTTGGTAAAAATGATGAGAGTATTATTAAGAATCAGAAACAAATTGGACTCCTTAAAGAATACCGTACAACCCTTATTTCAGAAGCAGTTACAGGCAAAATAGATGTAAGAAATTGGAAACCTAAACAGGAGAATTGATGGTGAACCTGAAAATACCAGAGAATATAAAGCAATTTATAGATACATCCATTCCTGTAAATTTTCACCACATAATATACAAAATTGATGACGATGATTGGAATTATTTGATAGATAGTGATGGAATCCAAAAAATAATCAGTAGCTTAAAAAACAAATATAAAATTGAAGATACTGTTTCTAATGATGAAATTAAATATAAATGGGTTGGTGTATCTCTCTTTTATAGATACTATTTTAATCAATACCATAATGCTATTGCAGTTTTAGCTTCTTTATACAATTTGATGATTGAATACCAGATTGAAAATAAAAAATGGATTCATAAAGGGTTGCCACTTGTATTTATTAGAGATTTTCATATGTTGTTACATAATAATGTATTGGCAAAAAGATTTGCCTTGCTTACGCTTTGTGAAGATTCCATAGGCGGTAAGATGACTGCTGGAAAATTAAAAAAGAACGAAGCAGGAATTTATTCAAGATTGACCTTTTATCATGGCATGTCTGATGATGAGATAGAGAACTATTTTTCACAGATAAACGAATTATATGATGGAAATAATATTGATACTCATTTCCCTGAATGGATACTTCAAAATCTAAATAGTAGTTGGCTTGTTGAATTCCCTACAGCATCAGAGCAAATGATTTTTACACCAAATATACTCTATATTAAATATCTATTTGAATCATTACATAATGATAGTGATGGAAAAAGGTTGGAATTACTTGCTGAATATATCCTTTCAATAATTCCAGGCTTTAGAACATATAGAAGAAAAAGAACACCATCAACAGATTATGATATTTTTTGTGCTATTGAAGGGAATCCTATGGATTTCCGTTCAGAATTAGGTAGATATATGATTTGTGAGTCAAAGAATTGGAATAAACCTGCTGATTTCACCACAATAGCGAAATTCTGTAATGTTTTAGATTCAGTTAAATGCAAAAGTGGAATCATCTTTTCCAAAAACGGTGTCAGTGGAGAAGGCAACGAAAAATATGCTCAAAGAGAGATACTGAAAGTGTATCAAAGAAATGGTATTATTGTACTTGTTATTGATGAGCAGGATTTGCAGGAAGTAGCTAATGGGAATAATTTTATTACAATAGTAAGAAATAAATATGAGAAAATAAGATTTGATTTCTCAAATTGAAATATTAGGAACAAAATATGGGAAACTATTTAGAAAAAGACCTTGAAATAGAAATTGAAGAAGTACTCAGTAATTCAGGATATAATAAAGTTAAACCTGATTTTTATGACAAGGAACTCTGCTTACTAAAATCAGAAGTGATTGATTTTATTAAAGACACCCAGCCCAAGCAGTATGAAAAACTCACTAAACAATACGGTTCAAATACAGATGAAAAACTCTGTTACCGTATTGCACAGGATATTAGAAAAAAAGGAACACTCAATATTTTAAGAAAGGACATACAAGACAGAGGTTCAAAGTTCAAAATGGCTTTCTATAAACCAAAAAGCGGAATGAATCCAGAACATACTGAACTGTATAAAAAGAATCGGTTTACAATAGTACGGCAGTTAAAATACTCAAAGAATAATGAAAACTCTATTGATCTTGTACTTTTTCTTAATGGATTACCTATAGTGTCTATGGAGCTAAAAAATATATTATCGGGACAAAATGTTGAGAATGCTAAAAAACAATATAAGAATGATAGAAGACCTAATGGTGAACCCTTCCTACAATTTGAGAGAGTTCTTGTTCATTTTGCTGTTGATAATGATTTAGCCTTTATGACAACACATTTACAAGGAGAAAAGACACACTTCCTCCCATTTAACAAAGGAACTGTAAATCCTGTAAATGAAAATGGAAACAAAACAGCATATCTTTGGGAGAATTTCTTACAACCTGATATGCTCTTGGAACTGATTGAATCATATCTTCATATTCAAGTAAAAGAGGATAAATTCTATGATTTAGAAACTGAAAGCCTTAAAATTAAGACTTCACGGGTACTGGTATTCCCAAGGTATCATCAATTAGATTGTGTTCGTACTATTTTAGGAGCTGTAAAAAAAGATGGTGCAGGACATAATTATCTGGTTCAACATTCAGCAGGTTCTGGAAAATCAAACTCTATTGCGTGGCTTGCACATCAATTAGCAAGTCTTTATCAGAATGAAAATGATACAGAGCGTCTATTTGATTCCATTATTGTTATTACAGATAGAAGGGTATTAGACAGACAACTCCAAAATACTATAAAACAATTTGAACAAACACCGGGAGTTGTAAAACCCATAGACAAACATTCAAGTCAATTGAAAACCGCTCTGCAAGCAGGCAAAGATATTATCATCTCAACAATTCAAAAGTTTCCTGTAATATCAGAACAAATGGTTAATCTCAATGGAAATAGTTTTGCAGTCATAATAGACGAAGCACATTCGTCACAGTCGGGAGAAACCTCAAAGCATTTGAAGAAAGTATTATCAGGAAATTCTGATGAAAAATTGAAGGTTGCAGAATCCCAATCTACTTATGGTGATGATGAATTTGATTTAGAAGATGCTATAAATGAGGAGATTCGTTATCGGGGAAAGCAGGAACATATTAGTTATTTTGCTTTTACAGCTACACCAAAAAATAAAACTATTGAATTATTTGGAAACAGGAATAATGAAGGTATAGCAGAAGCCTTCCATCTTTACACCATGAAGCAGGCAATAGAAGAAAATTTTATCCTTGATGTTCTTAAAAACTATACAACCTTCAACCGATATTTCAAACTGATAAAAACAATAGTAGATGATAAAGAATATGCAAAAAAGAAAGCAATTAAATTATTAACCCGATATGTTGATTTGAAGGAATACACTATTGAAACTAAAGTGAATATAATGCTTGAACATTTTATCAATAATACAGTTCATGCTATTGAAGGAAAAGGTCGGGCAATGGTACTTACAGCATCAAGACTTCATGCAGTACGGTATTATCGTGTTTTTAAGCGGTTAATGAGGGAGCGAAACCTTACATTCAAACCTCTTGTTGCATTTTCAGGAACTGTAAAAGATCCAGATAATATGCAGGACTATACAGAAAAGAATTGTAATAAACTTCCTCCAAGAGTGGATATTCCTGATGCTCTTAAAACTCCTGATTATAGGATTCTTGTAGTTGCAAATAAATATCAGACAGGATTTGACGAACCTCTATTGCATACAATGTATGTTGAAAAAAAATTAGGTGGTGTTAATGCAGTTCAGGCATTAAGCAGGTTGAATAGAAAAATATCAGGAAAAAATGAAACCTTTATTCTTGATTTTGTGAATGATGCAGAAGAAATTCAAAATGCTTTTCAACCTTATTTTCAAACAACCTATATTGAAGGAGAAACTGACCCAAATAAACTCTATGACTTAAAGTTTGATTTGGAGCAGTTTGAAATCTATACAACAGATGAAATAGTTGAGTTTTGTAAAATATATTTTAATCCAAAAATAAAAAATGATAAATATATGTTTATTATAGACAACATCGTTCCAAGAGCAATACAAAGAGTTGAGCAGGAACAAGAGCATTTTAAAAGCCTTATACAATTATTTATTAGGCTATATGGATTTGTTTCTCAAATAATATCTTTTGTTGATATTGAACTTGAACAACTCTATGTTTTCTTGAAAGTGTTAAATACAAAATTACCTAAAAAGAAAACTGAATTACCTTATGAAGTTCAAGATGCTGTTGATTTAGATTCTTTACGAATACAAAAGATTTATGAAGGAAGTATAGCACTTGAAGAAAAAGACGGAGAATTAAAAACTCCTGATGCTGGAACAACTAAAAAAACAGAAGAAGAATTGGATTTGCTTTCTAATATTATAAAGATTCTAAATGAAAGCTATTGGCAGGATATGACAGAAGAAGAAAAAGCAAGTTTTGAGAAGGTAAATGTAAAATTGCAGGAACATGATGAGCTGGTATCTGTATTAGAGAATGAGAATAATTCTGTAACAAATAAGAAATACAAGTTTGATAGTATCTTTGATGAGATTGTTTTAGAATTCCTTAATGATAGACTTGATTTTTATAACAAGGTGTCCGATCCCAAGATAAATGAGTTTATCAAAAAGAAGGTTTTTGAGGGGATGTTGAAACAAATGAATAAAGCGAGTATATGAGGACTTTTAAAGGAGAATTGGTAAAATGAGGGTATTGAGGTTAGAGAGTATTACTTAATATTTAAGAATAAGTACTCGTAAATAATTAGAAATTATTTATCTGGGGGATAAAGT
>SDBV01013739.1_pt1 | contig 10267 bp, 9 predicted proteins | sample 2277081 | NCBI WGS metagenome assembly SDBV01 (sample SAMN10402039, study PRJNA504765) | marine sediment metagenome | isolation source: marine sediment core GS10_PC15, 223 cmbsf | place: Arctic Ocean: Southern Knipovich Ridge | collected 2010 | reverse complement strand
ATATTCCAAGAGAAATGTAGCGCAACCATTTCTTTTTAAGATAAATTGACAGGATCCCGACTATAATAAGAACAAGGATGGCCATCTCATCAAAACCAACCTTCCAGTAGACCGGTGGTTCTTTAACTTCGAGATCGAAATCTTCTCGGGCAGCCTGGAAGCCAGCCTCCCGTATCGCATTTGTAAAGGCGAGGGAACTGACTGTGCAGCCACTAACCGCATTTATGTTTGTACCAAGATGCAAGGGGTCATTAACTGCTTTTCCCGGGAATTGCCTGAAAAATCCTTTCCGGATTAGCTTTTTCACGAACGACACGGTTTCACGTTCTGAAAGGAGCAGGACATCCTCTATACTGCCCTCTTCATCATATATAATTCCGACCGTAAGATCTCCTCCGTATCCCTGGCCCTGACCAAATCTGACCCTTGACACTGTCCCATCCTGAAGATTCATTGTCGTCATAGCATCGGTACTCACTTCAGATACTTCCAGGTTTTTCTGTATCAACTGCTCTTCTGCCAGACTGAAGTAATCTTCCTGCATCAGAAAGTGCCCAAAGATATAGGCAGCAATTAGGGAACCCCAGGCTGCTATTTTAAGCAGCCTGTCAAATTTCCCATTCTGCGGTTTCATGGTTCAGATGTATTGAAATGGATTCGTTTTGAAGCAAGACAAATATAATTATAAATAAGGACGAAAATCACTATCTTTCATTACCTCAAACCCTAAATACTCAATGATAAACTCCAGGCAAATTTCATTCATTTTCATGGCAACTCTGGCATTCATTGGCAGTTCATGTAATCTGTCAAATCAAGAAGAGGAAGCAGTATTAAATCTCTCTGATAAGGAACAACTTGGGAAGTTGCTTTTTTTCGAGACCAGCCTGTCAACCCCTGAGGGAAAGGATTGTTCGTCATGCCATAAACCCGAGCAGGCATTCGCTGATCCTGACACCGGACTCCCTGTTTCAAAAGGAGCTGAGGAGGGACTCTATGGAAACCGGAATGATATGCCGGTAGCGTATGCGGCATTTGTTCCCCCTCTTCATAAAGACACCATTGAAGATATCTGGGTGGGAGGATTATTTTGGGACGGACGAGCAAACACTCTCGAAGAACAGGCTATGGGTCCTCCACTTAATCCCCTTGAGATGGCCAATCCTGATACAGTAGCCATCCTGGATAAGTTGGCTAACCTGGAATACGCATCCATGTTCACTGAGATATATGGTAAGGATGCACTGGAAAACCCGGGGCAAGCGTTTAATTACATGGCAGATGCGATTGCAGCCTATGAAAGAACAGAGGAATTCAGTCCCTTTAATTCAAAATTTGATTATTTCTTAAGGGGGGAAGCAGAGTTAACGGGTCAGGAAATCAGGGGATTCGGTTTATTTGTAGCCGAGCAAAAGGGGAATTGTGCTGCATGCCATCCAAGTACCGTTTCAGCAGATGGAACTCCGCCCTTGTTTACTGATTTTACCTACGATAACCTGGGGGCACCCAAAAATCCCGAAAATCCTTATTATACCATGTCCCGGGACTTGAATCCTGATGGATTTGATTTTGTTGACCTGGGACTGGCTCTTACAGTTGGTGACCCTGCAGAAAACGGAAAATTCCGTGTGCCGACTCTAAGGAATGTTGCCCTTACACCACCCTATATGCACAATGGGGTGTTCAAAACCCTGTATGAGGTCGTGGCTTTTTACAATACCAGAGACATCGGACCATGGCCGGCTCCAGAAGTGCCTGAAAATGTAAATGATACAGAACTAGGTGACCTGGAACTCACAAACCAGGAAGTGGAAGACATCGTTGCATTTCTTATGACCCTGACGGACGGCTGGGAGCCCGCTCTTCAACAGGAGAATTAATCCATTTGATATATCAGATGCCTTCAAAACCTCTTATTCATTGCATAAGACAATGTTAAGAGTTATGTAAAATGTCAAAGCAAATGCAAGATTATTAGATTACTCCAAAATTAAAACATACCTTCGCGAAATATTTAACAAAAAAAGTAGTATAAGATCATGACAAAAGGAAAAGTAAAATGGTACAATGACACCAAAGGATATGGATTCATTGAGACCGCTGACAGCGATGATGTATTTGTTCACCGCTCAGGATTAGACAGTTCAATCAGGGCACTCGAGCCAGATCAGGATGTTGAATTCGAAATCAAGCAAGGCGATAAAGGGCTGATGGCCGTTAATGTGAAACCAGCAGAATAACTATAGAATAAGCATTAGTTTATGGGAAGATCACAGGAATCATTCAATAAAAAACAAGTCAGGAAGAACAAAGAGAAAAAGAGACAGGATAAAGAGAAAAGGAAGCTTGCCAGAAAAGAAAACAAATCCGGCAGCAGCCTTGACGATATGATTGCCTATGTCGATGAATCGGGGAACATAACAGATACTCCTCCCGAACCGGGTAAGAAGGAGAAGATTAAACTCGCCGACATCGAAGTAAGTGTACCCAAAAAGGATCCCAACGAGGAACCTGACGTATTACGGACTGGTAAGTTGACCATGTTCAATGATTCAAAAGGATTCGGTTTCATTAAGGACATTGAATCCGGTGCAGATGTTTTTGTTCACATCAACAATTTCCTCGATGAAATTGTAGAGGGAAACAAGATTAGCTTTGAAGTTGAACACGGTCCGAAAGGGCCTTATGCAATTAAGGTTAAGAAAATCTAATAGAATAAGATAAATTGCTCTATCAGAGAGCTACGAAATAAAAGGGGCTGTTCCATTGTGGACAGCCTTTTTTGTTGTTGGTACCCTTGCAGGGATAATTCGTAAAACCAGTATTATCATATTGATGCTTTCAATTTCATCTTATTCTCAAAAAAATGATGTTGGAGAAGCCAATGAAACCATTAAGGAATTCAAAGAAAAAGATCCGGGAATGAATGAGATCTTTTCATCTGCAGTTGGGTATGCAGTATTTCCGCATATCGGAAAAGGAGGCTTGGGTATTGGTGGTGCCGGTGGGAAAGGCACAGTATATAAAGGGGGAACAGCTGTTGCTGATGTTAAAATGTCTCAGGTCACAATCGGATTTCAGGCCGGAGGTCAGAAATATGCAGAAGTCATTTTTTTCGAAAATGATGAAACATACAATAACTTTATCTCAGGTAATTTTGAGTTTGCAGCACAGGTTTCTGCAGTTGCTCTGAAAGCCGGAGCATCCGCTGATGCCCCTTTCGAGGATGGCCTTCTTGTTGTAACAATGACCATAGGAGGGTTAATGTATGAAGCTTCCGTAGGAGGCCAGAAGTTCAAGGTAAAAACATTTTAAATCCAAAATAGAAGACTCGGATTGACATATTATATCGGAAATCGGGGAATGAAAGGGCAATGAAAATAATTGCCAGGTTACAACTTTATTCATTTTCGCCGGATCGGTGATATTTACTAATTTTGTGGGACCAAACTCAGAATATTTATTACTATGAAAAAACTGATCTTTAGCTTCTGTGCAATAGGAATGCTAGCCTTTATTTCATGCCAGCAGAAGGACCAATGGATTGACCTGTTTAATGGTGAAAACCTTGATGGATGGGAGATAAAAGGAGCCGAAGAGAGTAATTTCTTTGTGGAGGATGGGATCCTCGTAGCAGAGACGAAAATAGGACTCCCAAACACGTTTCTTGCTACCAAAAAACACTATTCAGATTTTGAGTTGGAAGCAGAGTTTAAGGTAAATGAAGGGATGAATACCGGAATCCAGTACCGTAGCGCCCAATGGGATAAGGATACCACAACATCCTATTTAAACGGTAGTCTTGAAGAAGGGATGCGGGATTGGGAAGCTGGCAAGGTTCATGGTTACCAGTACGAGATTGATCCTTCAGAAAGAGCCTGGACGGGAGGATTCTATGAAGAAGGCAACCGGGGATGGCTCGTACCGCTTACGGACAATGAAGCCGCAAGGTCAGCTTACAAACCAGAGGACTGGAATCACCTCAGGATCCTTGTTGACGGCAATCACTTCCAGACATGGATCAACGGGGTCCAGGCTGTCGACATACATGACGATAATGCCAGTACCGGATTCATCGCGCTCCAGCTTCACGGTATAAATAGAGAGGAGCAGGTGGGATTGAGAACACTCTGGAGGTCAGTCAGGATAAAGGAATTATAGAGTTGCCGAATTTTTGACGGCCTCAGAAAACGATGGTTCCCGATTTCAAATATCTACGGCAATCCGGGCAGGGGGAGTACTAGGTGCTTTTGGCGAATTGCAGAGGCATCCTGTCGCTTTTCCCCGTTTACTCTTTCGAATCGCACTTTTAAGCCGCCATTTCTGAATGAAATCTCCTTGCAATTACTTGGGTAAGTGATCCTGAAAGATTCGTCGGGTATGGTATTGTTTCCATTCGGGCTGATGAAAAGGCCTGAACATTCGACCTTTCCTTCCGGGGAATACCGGATAACTTTCAGGTGGGAATTCAACTTTTCAAACACAAACCATGAACCTGCTCCTTCTCCGCTAAGCCACTGGGCCTTATCCGGAATGGTTCCATTTTTTGAGGGTGGCTGAAGAGCGCTATTCAGGCTCTTTTCATCCAGTAATTGAGAGGGAATAAACCTGGAAGTATTCAGATTTGCCGGAAGGGATATCCTGTGATTGAGTGAGTTGACATTGTTACGTGGAGTCGGGGTAAGAGGAACCAAAAATTTCAGGCGAAAATTGTATTTCAATCCGGGTCTTCCGGCCCTGATAACAGAATTTACAAATCTTGAGCAATTGCTGCCCTTGATTAAAAAGGGTCCGTATGATATGGGACTCTCCAGCTGCATCTGTTCAGCCTTTTGAATTGCGGCCTGAAAATCTACCCGGCAGTAGGAGGCAAACAATTCACCTTCCCCATGACAGGCTTTGTTGTGCTGCAACTCAAAAAGAATTTCTCGCAGGTTCAGTAGTGACTTTTGGTCTTCTGAAAAGATGGGGATTGAATCCATTCGGAGTTCGTGATCTGTTTCGACGCTTCGAACCCTCCCATGCTTGAAAGGAGCATGGTACCTGCCAAAATCAAAATAATGGCATTTTTTGGTTTCAGGGTTAATCAATACCACAGCTGCATGTCCCGCTTGATAATAATTATTCCTGTTAAATCCCATTCTCAGCGTCAGAGGATCATACCATGAACCAGGCTGCTTGCAGTAAGTCTCTGGCCAGGCAATGGCAATTACAAAACCTTTATTTTTATCGGATACCTTCACGGAGATTTTTAATTCATCAATTAGTCGGGCAGGAATTGAAATCCTGACAGAATATCATATTTTTCTTATACCAGGTTTACGTCACTTACTATTTCCAGCAATGCTGTGCCTTTATGGGTAAGGATGGTATTCAAAGCTTCATCCAGTTCATCCTTCAGGGTTATCCTGATCCCAAGCGCCCCGCATCCATTGGCATAGGCTGCAAAGTCCGGATTGTGCATGTCAGTTGCAAAGACATCATATCCACCAGAGCGCTGCTCCTTTGAGATTTTACCCAGCTCGGAGTTATTCAGAAGAATAATCTTAATATCCATATCGTATTTTACGGATGTGGTCAGTTCCGCCATATATTGTGCAAATCCACCATCACCCGCCACTGCAATTACAGGACGCTCACCTCTTGTTGATGACCAAGCTCCAATTGCGGCGGGTAAGGCAAAACCGATTGATCCCAGGTAGCCGGACATAAGAAAACTATGGTTTCCGCTTTCAAAGTATCGACCAAGGGAATAGGCATTATTACCCACATCAACACATACTACCGCATTGTCCGGGGCTAGCCTGGAGAGACTGTCCATAACAGCAATTGAGCTGAGTCCTTTTCCCCGGTCCTCACCAAGCCTTTTTTTCTTCTCATCCCTCCAGATTTTCCATCTTTTCTCCAGTTCGGGACGCTGGTCGGTTGTGCCGGGTAAGTTTTTCATTGTCTTCTGCATCATTGAAAGGGTAACTGATATCTCTCCCCAGATGGGTGCGTCGATGGCATGGAATTTTGCCAGGGCCATTTGATCAAAATCTACCTGAATGGTAGGTTTCTTGTCTGTGATCCCGGTATGGTTGCTGAAAGAGGCCCCGAATACAATTAGAAGATCGCTTTCATTCATGAACCAGGAAGCAACAGGCGTTCCGCTTCTTCCCAGCACTCCTCCTGCAAGTGGGTGTGAATCAGGGATAAGTCCTTTCCCTTTAAAGGTGGTCAGTACAGGAGCATTCAGAGTTTCGGCAAACAATGTAATAGCTTCCATATTGAACCTTGCTCCATGTCCCGCGATAATCACCGGACGTTTTGATTTTTTTATTAAATCGAGCGCCTTGTCCAGGCTTTCCCCGGAGGGAGCGATCTGATTGGATCCGGTTCTTCCTTCAGGTGTCTGAGGTTTGGCATCGCCTGCAGGCAGATCCTGGATTTCATCCGGGAAAGTCAGGTGGGAAACATCCCTTTTCAGGAGGGCGTGCTTTACGGCAAGACTCATCAACTCTGCATGCTGGCTGTCACGCTGGACCCGGTGATTGAATTCAGCCACGGTCTGGAAAGCCTTTACCAGGTCTACTTCCTGGAAGTTACCTGTACCAACAACCTGTGTGGCTACTTGTCCTGTAAGTGCAAGAACAGGAGCCCGGTCAACCTTGGCATCCCATAGTCCGGTAAACATATTGGTAGCTCCCGGTCCCGCAATAGAAAAACATGCCGCAGGCTTCCCGGTTAGTTTGCCATAGGCACTGGCAGCAAACGATGCGGCACCTTCATGCCTGATTGCTATAAATTTAAGGCTGCCCTTCTCTTCCAGGCGTCTCAGGGAATCCGCAAATCCAAGGTTTGAGTGTCCCACCATCCCGAACACCGTATCTATTCCCCAGTTCACCATAGTCCCGGCCATAATATCTGACAAGGTTGTTTCGTGTGGTTTTTCAGCCGGAATTCCCACATAAATACCATCTTTCCTTTCTTCCACAGGGTATGTATCTACTCCGTCATCAAATCCGGGGGCTTTGCCGGTACATGGATGAAAGTCCCATCCATGCCAGGGACATCTTAGTATCCCGTTTTCAATGCTTCCTTCGCCCAGGGGACCGCCCTGATGAGGACAGCGGTTGTCGAGTACACATATATGGCCCTCAAATCTGGAAAGCATTAATTCCTTATGTCCCGCAGTAACGGTCATCACACGGTTTTCCAGGATTTCCTCCCTGGAGTCAAGGACCTTGTACCAGGTCAGCTCAGTTTTGTTCATATTTTTAGATGTCTCTGTCTGATGTAAATGGACTTGAAACCGTATATGATCAGTATTAAAATGGCGCTATAAGGACCATTGCATGTTTTCCATATTAATTGTTTAGTCCTGCATAATTAATCCCGGTTAGTCGGTACATCTCATGACTGGCCGTCACCAGGTCATCTTTGTTAAACTTACTGAAATCATCGTATCCGCATGCTCTTGCCACAACCTGCATTAATTCGGTTGTTGCAGTCAGAAAATTATGCAGCTGGCGGGCTGAATTCTCCACGATCAAACGCTGGCGAAGATTTTCCTTTTGTGTTGCGATTCCCACGGGACAATTATTGGTATTGCAGGCCCTCATTCCAAGGCAACCAATTGCCTGCAGGGCTGAATTTGCAACCGCAACAGCATCAGCACCGAGCATAAGCGCTTTGACGAAATCATCAGCAATACGCAATCCTCCCGTAATGACAAGGGACACCTGGGTGGCATCTGATCTGTCGAGATGCTTCCTTGCCCTGGCAAGTGCCGGAATTGTGGGAACATTTATGTTGTTTCTAAGCACTGTTGGGGCCGCTCCCGTGCCACCACCCCGACCATCAAGAATTATATAATCCGCTCCTGCATTAAGGGCAAAATCAATGTCCTTTTCAACATGAGATGCGGCGATTTTAAATCCAACAGGAATCCCCCCCGTTCTTTCCCGAACCTCATTTGCAAAGGCCGCAAAATCCTTTTCCGTTACCAGATCGGGGAATGAGGGTGGACTGATGGCTGATTCTCCCGCTTTTAGTCCCCTGACCCTCGCAATCTCCTCTGTAACCTTGGGGCCTGGCAGATGTCCCCCGCTCCCGGTCTTCGCTCCCTGTCCCCCTTTAAAGTGAAAAGCCTGAGCCAGCATTACATTTTCCCAGCTGAAACCAAATTTGGCAGAAGCCATCTCATAGAAATACCGGGAATTGGAGGCCTGTTCTTCAGGAAGCATGCCTCCCTCACCGCTTGCAATACCAGTGCCCGCCATTTCAGCACCTTTTGACAGTGCTATCTTTGCTTCACGAGACAATGCTCCAAAACTCATATCGGAAACAAAAACCGGGATTGCAAGTTTGAGGGGTTTTTTTGCTGCTGGACCAATAATGGTTTCAGTCCTTACAGCTGCCTCATCCTTCAGCGGTTGTTTCCAGAGTTGGGCCGGTAAAAACTGTATGGTATTCCATGAGGGAAGTGTATCACGGTCAACCCCCATTGCCTCCGTAAAACCATGGTGGCCGGTGTTTTTTAACCCGTTTTTGGATAACTCCTTTATGTATCCTGTATATGGTTCAGTGCTCTCCGGATGAGTATCCTCATAGACACCCATGTATTGATCACGGTGGAATGGCTGGGGATGAGTTATGAGGTATTGTTCAACCTCAGATTCATCGATCCAGACAATACCATCTTCGACCCAGGAGGTAAATTTATGAAGAGCTTCCTGGTTGTTGTATTCAGAAACTCCTGTATCATACCGATAGTCCCATCTGTGAACACCACAAATCAGGTTATCTCCTTCGATTGTTCCATCGGCAAGAAGAGCACCTCTGTGTAAACATCGACCATAGAGGACTGAAACTTCATTATCATAACGCACCAGTACCAGATCGAGTCCCTTGATCTCGGCATGGAAAGGGATACGATCCTCCAGTTTTGAATAAGAAATTAGTTTAGCGGGTTTCTGCATTGCGATTCCTATAGACTTATATGTTCAAATAATATTTTAATTCCTGAGTTAAAAAATGACTCGACCATGGCCAGCTGTTCTTCCGCGGTCGTGGCCTTAAGGATTTCTGAAATACGGAGAATGCCACCGTTCCAGCCGGTACGCATCCATTTACCGGTGTCCGGATCTGGCAGGCTGTTGAAATTTTCAACGGGGACTTCGGACCAGTAACTCAGGTAGTAGTAGGGCTCATCGACCATTGTGTCAGGAATAGCCCAGCCAAGTCCCATGGACCTTGAAACTCCCCCTGCCTCATTCATTTCAAGCGGAACAAAAGATCCGGTATCAAAATGATGAGGCCATATCCTCACAGGTTCTGCTTTCGGGAATTTCGCTGCCGCTGTGTTCAGAATAATTTCTGCGTTGCCGCGATAGTAAATGTTTTCTTTAATGTGCTTTTCGGCGTTCAGGGAAAATGATGCATCCGAGTCAAGTTTATGTTCGGGAACCTCATAGTGCATTTTGCTGGTCAGGCTTGAGACGTCTACACCTGAATCCTCAAGTTGTTGTTTCAGGATCCCGAATATTTCCGTTTTTGTCCTGCCAATTAAGGGGATCACGGCTGCAACTTTGTCATTAACATCAAGGATCTGAAGCTTAAGTTCGTGCAAATGCAATGCAATGCGGAATCCTCCAGGGATTTTATTACCAACGAACCTTTCCCCAGGTGCCTGGTATTGCAGATTAGTATTACTGTCGTCTTCCCGCTGTGGTATAAGATGCTTTCCCACAAGGGCAATGAATTGAGCTGCATGAAATTGTTGCTGAAGAGTTTCGTTTAATCCCTCATCAAAATCCTGGGTAAGTCTATTCCATGAAATATTGTTTGTCGCAGTCATAGTCCGTTTATAATTCTGAAAGTGCATTTAAAATCTCTCCCACCATGGAGCGGTTTTTGTAATTCGGGTCAAACTGTCTCCAGACAATCTTGCCATTTTGATCGATTATGTAAGTAGCCGGAATTGGAAGGCGGTTTGTTTCATCCGAATGCGTTTCTGTCATATTCGCACCGGGCAGGAAGGTGACATCATAGGCATCGGAGATGCGGTACCACTCGTCGTAAAGCAGGGCGAACTCCGAACCTGTTTTTTTCCTGTTTTTTTCAAGATATACAGGCTTCTCCGGGGAGATTGCAATTACTGAGGCCCCCAGTGCATGTATAAAATCAAGGCTGTCCTGAATAAGGGACAGATGCTTGTTACAATAGGGGCACCAGTAACCCCGGTAGAAAATCATTACTACAGGACCTGAATTGAGGGCCTGGC
>SDBV01013738.1_pt1 | contig 10268 bp, 12 predicted proteins | sample 2277081 | NCBI WGS metagenome assembly SDBV01 (sample SAMN10402039, study PRJNA504765) | marine sediment metagenome | isolation source: marine sediment core GS10_PC15, 223 cmbsf | place: Arctic Ocean: Southern Knipovich Ridge | collected 2010 | reverse complement strand
GCGACCGTGACGAGCGCTCCTGCTGGAAACCACGAAGTTGGAAATCAGGCGCTTGCCGGGCGAGCGTCATGGGGTTGCCTTCGAAGGTGACGGCGGCGAGCACGCGACACGCATTCGGTGTCCCGTCGAGTGATAGCATCGTTCGGCTGCGGTCAGACCGGTCGTGTCGCCGATGGACCGCTCGGTTCGAAGGGGGACTGCCGTGCGGCGGAATCCGCGCCGCGGGCATTGTCAACGCTCAGCGATGGAGTAAGATGCGATAGCGCGATTTATTCTCGCGCACTCCAGAGGCTCCTGTCTGTTAGGCGGCACTTCTTGACATCTTGACGGAGCAAGTACGCATGGCCCAGGTATCTGTCGCGCGGGGTTGGGAATTCGCGGTCGACCGCGGCCCCGATTGGCTGATCGTCCGACCTCGTCCGGTGGACCGAGCGACCAAGGATTCGCCGTCGTTGGCCGAACGAGTTTGGGCGTTACTCGAACGGTCGCTGATGCACCGGCTAGTTTTGGAGCTTGGCAACGTCGATCCTCTCGATGAGCCCCTGGTCGGCGAGCTTTTGCAGTTGCGCCAGCGGATCGTGGAGAGCGAGGGCGTGATGCGCGTTTGCGGGCTATCGCCCAAGAACGAGCGATTGTTACGCGAGCACAGCCCCGCAGTGCACATCGCGAACTACTGCGATCGCGAAGCGGCCGTGAAGGGCGAAATCCGACCGCGCCAACCGCGGTAGCGGTGCGGCGAGTCAACGCCCGGTCGCCTACACGCGCACGATGGCCCAGTCCACTTCCAGGTGATTCTCGATCGAGTGAACGCCTTCGAGCCGCCACACGGCTTCTTGGGCCAACTGCTTCTGATAGTACGAATGGACCACGCCACGCAGGACGACGTGCCCCTGTTGCGCTTCGACATGGACTTTGTGCCGCTTCAAGTGGGGGTGGCCGGAGATGACGGTGGAAATCAACGTTTCCAGCGGGACGCGGGGCGTGGACATGGGGGCGGCTCGCACTTGGCAGACGGATCGAGTTGGCGGTTAGGAAAGTCTACGTCTCGCCGCCGTGCGGTGCGTGCCAGCGGACGAACTTCCCCAAGCGGCAATCTCGACCGAGGCCGTAACAGGTTCCGCTGGTGCGGTTTGGAAATTTCGCGAAAAGGTTGGCGGCTGTAACGATTGTGTGGGTCGTGATCGATGGGCGTGCCACCGGTGGCTGCTTGCCGCGTCGAGGCCGGGCTCCATACGGTAGCCTTGCGCATGGCAACAGCACAAAGGGACCGGGCGACCGAGGCGTCGAACGGAGCTGCGGGGCGTGTGCGCGTTCGCCACGCACGGGCGCTCGACGAAGTCGACGCGCTGGCGCTTCCGTGGCGCGAGATGCACTGCCGCGCAGCCAGCCCGCTCGGACAGTTCGAATGGATCCGCGCGTGTCTATCGGCGTTTCCCGACGATGCCGGGCCGTACGTCGTGGCCGGTCTGCGCGACGAGAAGCTGGTGGCGGTTGCGCCTTTGGTAAAGCGGCGATTGGGCGGCGTCTGCCGGCTATTTCTGGCCGGCGTGGAGGAGCTATTCGAGCCGGTGGATCTGGTTTGGAACGACGAGCGGGCCCTGGCGCGGGTGGTCCGGTCGCTGGCCCGTCGTGGCACGCCGCTAGTGTTCGAGCGGATGCCGGCGGATTCGGCCAGCTTGCAACAACTAAGACGCGCCTATCGGGGTCGCGCGATTGTCGTGGTACGCCCTCGACCCGGCTGCGGGTATATCGAGTTGGATGAAAGTTGGGTCGAGCCCCAGCGCCATCTGGACGCCGACGACCGCATCGCACTGGCGCGGGCACGTCGCAGTGCGGAAGCCTTGGGCGAAACGGCCACGGAGATTCACACTCCCGACCTGCGCGATCTGGCCGAACTGTTGGATAAGGCCTTCGACGTCGAGGCGGGCGGGCGAATGCCCGAGGCCGACAAACACCTCGCCGAACATCCAGCACGACACGGTTGCACCATCAGGCCGCTGGCTCACGACCCAGAGCGTGCCGTGTTCTATCGCCAGTACGCACATGCCGCATGCCTGGAGGGCATACTGCGGGTTTGCTTCCTGCGGATCGGCGATCGTACGGCTGCGGTGCAACTAGCCGTTGAGCACCGCGGCGCGTTCTGGCTGCTGCGAGCCGGTTACGACGCGCAGTTCGCCGATTGCTCGCCCGGGCTGCTTCTGACGCGTGAGACGATCCGCTACGCCGCCGAAGCTGGTTTGACGTCGTACGAGTTCCTCAGCACGGCCCCCGAATGGACCGCACCCTGGCCAACGAGGGAACATCCATGCGCCGCGGTGCGCGTCTATCCGCTCGGGCTCCGCGGCATCACGGCACTGGCCGCCGATCTGGGCGCCGCGCTGCTAGAGCGCTGGCGGAGGCCGCCGGATGCCGATTCCCGACGGGTTTAGCCGGCTAGCCAGGCGGGGCGTTGGCCGGCGGGGGGTAGCTTGACGACGACGGCACTTTCGATGGCCGGATGGGCACGGACTTCGTCCATGGCCCCTTGGGTCGGCGGCTGATCGAGGTTGAGCACGCCAATGGCCTCGCCGCCTTTGGCTTCGCGGCCGACGGCCATTTGTGCGATGTTGATTTTGTGTGCTCCGAAGATCGTGCCCACCGTGCCGATGATGCCAGGCACGTCCTTGTGCGTGAAGACCATCAGCACGCCGTCGAGGTAGGCCTCGAGGCGGAAGTGATCGAGCTGGATCAACCGCAGCATTTCCTTGCCGAACACGGCGCCGGCCGCGCTGCGGGTTCGTTTGTCGGTCTCGACTTCGGCCGCGACGACCGAGCTGAAGGCGCCAACGTCGCTGCGACGTTGTTCGACCAACTCGACGCCCCGCTCGCGCAGCAGGATCTCGGCATTGACGATGTTGATTTCCTCTTCCAGCGCGCCCGAAAGTAGTCCGATGGCGAAGCTGGCGGTGATCAGTTTGGTATTCTTGCCGGCTACTTCGCCCCGGTATTGCAACAGGCAGCGTTTGATGGGCGCGGTTTCGAACTGCGCCAACAGCAAGCCGAGACGGTAGGCCATGTCCAAGTAGTCGCGCAATTCCCCGAGCGTCTTGGCGTCCAGCGGACTCGCGTTGACCGCGTGGCGGATGGCGCCGGTGGTGAGGTAGTCGACCAGCAGACCCACGCCTTCTGTGGCGACCTGCGCCTGAGCTTCTTCGGTGCTGGCCCCCAGGTGGGGCGTGCAAACCACGTTGGGCATGCCGAACAGCGGGCTGTCGGTACACGGTTCGTGCTCGTAGACGTCGAGCGCCACGCCGCCGATACGGCCGCTGGCGAGTCCCTGGGCCAATGCGGCCTCGTTGTAGATTCCGCCGCGAGCGCAGTTGATCAGCCGCACGCCGGGCCGCAGCAACTCGAGTTGTGGCGCGCCGATGAGATCGCGGGTTTCGTCAGTCAAGGGCGTGTGTACGGTCAGGTAATCGACCTGCGGCAACATTTCGGCCACGCTGTCGACGGATTCGAAACCGAGCTCGGCCATGCGTTCGGTGGAAAGAAACGGGTCGTACCCCAGCACGCGCATTTGGAGCGCCTTGGCCCGCTTGCCGACGGCCTGGCCGATGCGTCCCAGGCCGACGATGCCCAACGTCTTTTCGGCCAACTGGGTGCCCATGTAACTTTTGCGGTCCCATTTTCCCTGGACGAGGCTTTGATAGGCGGGCGCGATGTTGCGCGACAGGGCCAGCATCAAGGCGATGGTGTGCTCGGCCGTGCTGAGCGTGTTGCCGGCCGGCGTGTTCATCACCACGATGCCCAGGCGCGTGGCGGCCTGCGAATCGATGTTGTCGGTGCCAACGCCGGCCCGGACGATCGCCTTTAGCCGGTGGTTGCCCTCGAGCACGTCGGCCGTGATCTTAACCCCGCTACGGCAGATTGCGCCATCGGCTTGGGCCAGGGCCCGGTGCAGAGCATCGCCCTTCAAACCGGTGCGAACTTCGTACTCGATCCCTTCGGCAGCGGCCAACAGGTCGAGCCCGTCGGGGGCCAGTTTGTCCAACACGATGACTTTCAGCATGGTAGTTCTCAACGATCGTTGATGGTTGTTGGCTGTTCGTCGTTCGTCGTGACGACAAAGAACCGATCGCGCAGGTGGCCTGGTCAACCGGCGGCGGCGGTGGCTGAGAACGCGGCTCGGGGCGCGACCGATTGGGTCTGGATCACGTGGCCCGCGGCCGCCGCCGCTGCGCCCAAAGTCACATGGTGTCCCATTTCGTCCAACACGAGTTCGATGGCAACCAGCGCCGCAATGATATCCAAGTCGTCCAAGACTCCAAAATGGGCCAAGCGAAAGATCTTGCCGTCGAGGGGCCCCTGGCCGCCGGCCAACTTGACGCCAAAACGGCCCTCGACGCGCCTCAGCAAAGCGCGACCGTCGATACGGCCTGGAAATCGTACCGCGGTCATTCCTTCGGCCGGCCGCTGGGCGAAGATCTCCAGTCCCATGGCCTGCATGCCCGCGGTTGCCGCGCGGCTCAAGCGGGCCGAGCGGGCCCATACATTTTCGATCCCCTCGTTACGGATTTGTTGGAGAGATTCGGCCAGCCCGGCGATCAGCGTGAGCGCCGGCGTCCAGGGCGTGTCGGGGCCTTCGCCCGAGGTGTTGCCGTGCAGTCTGGCGCGGTGTCGTTTCAGGTCGAAGTAAAAAGCCCGCGGCACGACGTCGTCGATCTGTCGCCAGGCGGCGTCGCTGATGGCGAGCATGGCCAGCCCCGGCGGAATCATCAGGGCCTTCTGCGATCCGACCACCAGCACGTCCACGTGCCACAGGTCGGTGAGGCAGCGCATCGTGCCGGCGCCGCTGATCGCATCGACGACCCACAAGGCTTTGCTCTGGGCAACGACCTGGCCGATGGCTTGCACGTCGTGTCCGACGCCGGTGCTGCTTTCCATCAGGGTTCCGAACACGGCGACGGCATCGTCGTGCTCGGCCAGCAGCCTTGCCACGTCGGAGGCTTCGACGGCCTCGCCCCAGGGAACCGAGTGCCGCACGACTTGAATCTCGTAGCGCTCGCAAATGTCGGCCCACCGGTGTGCGAATAGTCCGGCATCCAGCACGATCGCCTTGCCGCCGCGAGGGACGAGGTTGACCACGGCGGCTTCCATCGCGCCGGTGCCGGAACTGGACAGCACCACCACGTCGCCTGTGGTCTGAAACACGTACCGCAGGCCATCGAGCACCTCGCCAAACAGCGCGCGGAAGTCCGCGGTGCGGTGATGGATCACCTGCCGGGCCATGGCCAACCGGGCGGCTTCGGGCACCTGCGTGGGACCGGGGGTGAACAGGCGTTCTTGTGACATGGCCAATGAACGAACCGGTTTGCAACCAACGAAAGCCGGCTATTGTAGGCTGCCGGGGCTTGTTTTGCCATCGGGGTGACACGCTGCTGTACGCCGCGGTTCACAGGCTCGCCCTGGTTGAGGCCCGTTATGCCGGAGGAGTGTCGGCCGAGCGTCGAGAGATCTCGATTCCGTTCGCCGTCAAGATTGCTCGTTGTTTCACGGCGCTTCGGCCGGTGGCACGGCGACTGGTCGAGGCGGGCGCCCGAGGGCTGGTTGCAACTAGCGCGGCGGGGCGCCCGGCGCAGTGACGACGCGGGTGCCGCCCGGCGGCGTGAAGACGGGCGTGGCCGGAGTGGTAAGCGCCGCGACGCGGGCGGCCAATTGCGGCTGGCTTGGGTTCACCGCGAGCGAGCGTTGGTAGTTGGCCACGGCCTGTGCGGTTTCGCCGGCGTCCTCGCGCAGTTTGCCCAGCGCGGCCAGCGCGCGGGCATTGACGGGATCGACGGCCACGGCGTCGATGAGTTGCGCTTTGGCCAGATCGCGATTACTGGACTCTTCGTAGAGCCTCGCCAATTCGATCTTCGGCGCGGCCGTCGAAGGATTGCGCGCGACCCAGTTTTCGACGAGCTTGAACGCATCGGCGCTTCGTCCCTGTTCGACGAGCAACACGGCCAGACCGCGGTAGCAGTCTTGATGATTGGGATTGTGGTCGAGGCACTGATGGTAGTAGCTCTCCGCCTGCTGCAAATTGGATTGCTGATTGTGCAGCTTGCCGAGTTGGTGGTGCGTGCGCGCCAAATTGTAGTAGCTGTCCGGATTGGCGGGATCCGTCTGGAGGGCCTGCCCGAATCGCTCGAGCGCGCCCTGGTAGTACGCCTGTTCGAACATCCGTGCGCCTTGCTGGTTCTGGCTGTCGGAAATCATGGCGCAGCCGGCGCCGGTCAAGAGCAATGTCGACGCCACGCAGCGCAAGGCAAGACGGGTCATCGAGCGGGCCTTGCAGGTTGAAGGTTCGAGGACAAACACGGCTTCGAGCGTGCCTCGCGAAAGGACGATGTTTCGGGGCGGAACAGCCCCCGGAAGACAGGACGGGCGGGGACCATACCCGCACCGCGGCGTGCAGTGCAAGAGCGGTTTTTCCAAGAAAACGGCCGCCGGGTGACGATCTCGACACGCGGCGCGTTCCATGCGCCGGGGATCGTGGCGCGTCGCCGCCAGACATCACGGCGAGACACTTGCACGGCGTGCTAGCACGGTAGCGGGCAGCGGTCTTCGTGAGGGGTTTTGACGGTTGTCTGGGGGCCGTCGGTCTTTTGGTAACCGAGGGCACACAGCACCTCGAGGATCTCGCTGCAGGTGGGAAACATCCGCCCGCTGGAGCGCTTGTATTTCTCGAGGGCGTGCATGAACTCGATCTCCGCGTCGGTATAATCCCGCTCACACGTCGTGGGGTCGATCTGACGGCGACGGGTCACCTTCTGCCGGCGCTCGATGACGCGCCGCTCCACGACCACGCTGGTGACCGACACACGCCGCTCGGGCGTGACCCGGCGGTCGCGCTTTTTTCGCTCGATGATGGTCTTTTTTCCGGCCGCTTTCCTTGTCTTGGCCACCCTGGTCCCTCCGGGTTAAGAAAACTAGTGAAGCTTTAACGCCCCGGTACAATCATGACACCGTGCTAAGGAGTTGCAAAACTTCAACGCTTGGGAACCCTGGGGTATTTTGATAAACCGTCCGGATAGACCGAATGCGCCGGTTTGCACCCGCAGATCGGGCGCGGAACCGCAGCGCAGACGGCGGCGCGCGAAAAGACCACGTGCGTAGCGCCGAGGTAGGGAAGATGCCGATGGGGGCGGTTATCCCCGCGCGGCCAGTTGTGAGATGGGGAAACTGCGTAACAGTAGGTTGAAGGTTTCGGTAACCGAATCGGTAATCGGCTTGAGCCCCTCACTCATCCGCACAGCCCAGGCCGGCTCGCCAGGGGTCCCATCCGCCTCGACGTCGATGATTCCCTTGCCGCCACCGACACCTGGCACGTAGAGGATCACGTTGGCCAGCCCCTGTCCGGTTTCCCTGGCCAAACCCGCGTAGGGATCGCCGTCGGGCGATAGGGCCATTGCCAACAGTTCGGGCACGAACGGAGGAACCCCCTCGAGTGGAACTCTCTCGAACGGCGGCTCGATACGCGGCTTGGTGGTCGACGCAACATTGGGATTCGGATCGGCCTGCGGCGTGTCCGGTGTACCGCGCCATGCAGGCCCCACAACGACCAGCAGCGCGGCGGCCGTTGCCAGGACCGCGGCGACCAGCGCGAGGCGTCGCCCGGTGGAAGGTGGGGTACGCACTTGGGCGATCACCCGCAGCCCCATGTCGTGCGGCGCTTCGGGAGTTGTCAATTCATAGAAACCATCCAGCAGCGCATCGTACGCGGCCGCCAATTGCCCGCACTGCGCGCAGGTGTCGCAGTGCAAGCTCAACTCCGCGTCCCACTGTCGACGTTGGCGCTTGTCGAGCACCGTATTCAGACGATCTTCAAACTCGTCGCATCGCATGCCGTAGCTCCTGCACTACTCCCCGATGTTTCAATTGTGCAACCAGTTCGCGCCGCGCCCGATGGACCCAAGTCTTGACCGTTCCGAGGGGGCAATTCAACGTGGCACTGATTTGCGCATAGCTCAATTCATGTTGGTGAAACAACAAAAAGGCCTGCCGGTACTCGTCTCGTAGGTGCGCCAGTGCCAGTTCGACCTCTTCGGCCAGGTGGCGCGCTTTGGCATTTTCTTCGGCCGCGTCGTCGCTCACCTGGTCCACCAGCGACATCGTGATCGGACGCCGCATCCGCGCCGCCAGTTGCGTGCGGCAGCGATTGCCCGCGATGGCCAACAGCCATGGAAGAAACTCTCGCTTGGAATCCCATGTGTGCAATCCGCGTAATGCCCGCGCGAAACTCTCCTGAGTCGCATCCTCGGCATCTTGGCGATGCCGGAGCATGCGATAACAAAGCCCGAACACCTGGCCGCGGTACAGATCGACCAACTCCACCATGGCGGTCTGGTCACCGCGCCGGCACCGGCTCACCAACCCAGGCACGTCGAGTGACAATGAGGAGTTCCTTCAAACGGCAGGTCGGCCAATAGAGAATACCGCCGGAGTGAGCATCCGGTTTCAAACTGTCACGCCTGGGGAGCAACCCTATTGTAAGGGAGCGAGGGCCAAATTGCCACGAACTCGTTTGGATGGGCTCGCCTGGTGCGCTGCCAGGCGTACAACCCGGGTGCTCTCAACCTCGCGCCGCGGGGGGCAAGTCGACCTGTCCAGCGGGCTGATCCGGTGCAACCGACTGCGCCCTGGCGGCTCCTTAGCGGTGGACCGACTCGCAGACGTCCCGCAACTCGCCGAGCGTGATGTCCTCCAGGCGGCGCCCTTTTCGATCCAAATGCTCGTTGACTTTTACGGCCGTCTCCTGCATCAGGCCATGGGTCTCTTGTGAACCGCCGCAGAGGACATAATTCTCGCCGCGTGTCAGCCGGGTGTGACCGTCTTGGGCGTCAAATCCTAATCCCACAAGCGCGGCCGCTTTCGGTTTTTTTCGTTCGGCCTTCATCTGTCATTCCGCTCCCACTGACTGGCGTAAATTCTCCGCAAGGTTTGCCAAGCCTTCCAACCCTACAAGTATAGGTTCGCTCTGGCCGGCCGAGCAAGTCGGCTTTGTGAGCCACGTTAGACGCTGGGTTGGTGGGGTTGGCAAGTGGACGGCGCGCGCCAAGTGCGCGATCGTGCGACGCCCTCGGTAGAGACGCGTTAGCCTTCGCTGGTCACGCTGCCGCGCGCCAATTGCCTGGCCAACTTGAAAGCGACCGACAACGTAGTGATTCGGACTTCCATTTGTTCGGGCGTAAAGTTGTACGGACTCGTGCTTTCGGGCAGTCCGGCGATCGCGATCGTAAGCGGCATGAGATCCAGGAATTCACGATATCGTCGCTTGAGCATTTCATCGTCAGGAGGCATGGGCATCGGCTCCTTTTGCGCGAGCGGAGGAGGGAGGTCATTCGGGGCGCTGCAGCGGGCCCTCCACGGACTAAACAGTAACCGGCTGGAGCGCGGCAAGGCAAGGGCCACTGCCAAGCGTGCAAGCTTAGCGCGTTAGGAGGTTATGAATATCGCGCGCTGGATGGCGTGAATTACGACCGACGGCGAGGCGATTCTAGCGGCGCCGGCGCAGCTTGCTCAGCATCGCGGCGGCCGCTTCCTGGCTGTCATTCGACGAGTCGGGAACCGGCGGCAGCTTCCCGGGTTTGCGCTTGCCGCGTGACTTGGACTTCGGGTCATTGTCCGGCTGTTCTTGTGCGGCGGTGTCGGCGGCGGTGTCCACGCGGATCGACTCGGTGTCGGTCATGCTTACGTCCTGCGTCGCGGTCGTGACCGTCGAACCCGATCCGACTTCCGGTTCCCCTTCCAGCCAGTCGGAAACGTCGAAGGGATCCTTCGAGGCGTCCTGAGCGGTGCGTGAGGCAGCTTCCTTGATGTCGCCCACGGGGGGCCGCTTCTTCCCGGCCAGGCCATGGTTGACGTGGATCTCGAAGCGGAGCGGACCAACAGAGAGCCGGTCGCCAGTCTTCAGTTCGCGCTCGCCGGAGATTCGCTCGTCGTTGACGAACGTGCCGTTCTTGCTGCCAAAGTCGCGAACGCCGATATATCCATCTTCGACCAGCAGCACGCAGTGGTGCCGGCTGATGAGATCGCTGCCGGGACGCAAGTGACAATCTTCGGCGCGGCCGATAAAGAATTTCTTGCCGCGAACCGGGATGTCCTGACCCGCGTTCTTTCCGTCCAGCACTTTCAGCTTCAAGTCCATCGTTCCGCCCAGCTCCGCAAAGCCGCCTGGAATAACCTACCCGTACGATTGCGAATGAGCTGCCTCAGCCCTGCAGAACAGACCGAACTGCGGACTATCG
>SDBV01013737.1_pt1 | contig 10268 bp, 10 predicted proteins | sample 2277081 | NCBI WGS metagenome assembly SDBV01 (sample SAMN10402039, study PRJNA504765) | marine sediment metagenome | isolation source: marine sediment core GS10_PC15, 223 cmbsf | place: Arctic Ocean: Southern Knipovich Ridge | collected 2010 | reverse complement strand
CCGCGGCACAATCCCGGGGTGATCCGGCCGAACCCGCCGGCGCCGCAGGAGCGCGCGCGCAACGAGCCGCCCGTACAGGCTCGTCCGGAGCCGCGCCCGGCACCGGCCGCCGCACCGCGTCAGCCCGAGCCGCACTTCGAGGCCCCGCGCCCGGCACCGCAACCGCATCCGGTGGAGATGCGCGCCCCGCAGCCGCAACCACAACCGCAGCCGCGTCCGGAGGTGCGGCCGCCGCAGCCCCAGCCTCAACCGCCGCAGCCGCACGTGGAGCACCATGAGGCCGCGCCGGCACCAGCACAACCGCACCCGCAAGGCGGCCACAACGAACCGCAGCGCGAAGGCGAGCACCGCTGATCACGGCAGCAGCAGGCAATAAAAAAAGCAGCCCTTTCGGGCTGCTTTTTCTTTGGGTCGTGCCGGACCGCCAAGCGGACCGACACAAACCAGCTTAGCGCTTGCGACGCAGGCGCGCGATCGCTGCCAACTGCGCAGCGGCCACGGCCAGTTCACCTTGCGCACGGGCCAGGTCCAGGTCGCTGCTCTGGTTCTGCAGCGCCTCTTCGGCCGCACGCTTGGCTTCGTTCGCCTTGGCTTCGTCCAGGTCGTGACCGCGGATTGCGGTATCGGCCAGCACGGTCACCTTCTTCGGCTGCACTTCTAGAATGCCACCGGCAACGAACACGAACTCTTCGCCGCCGTCTTCCTTCTCGATGCGCACGGCGCCCGGCTTGATGCGCGTGATCAGCGGCGTGTGGCCGGGCAGAATGCCCAGCTCGCCGGCTTCACCCGGCAGTGCCACGAACTTGGCATTGCCGGAGAAGATCTCCTGCTCGGCGCTGACGACGTCTACATGAATGGTTGCCATCTCGATTCCTTTGCTCAGAAAAGCGGCTTCCCTCAAATATCAGAAAGCCAGTACTGGCCCCGCCGCGTCACCTACAACGCACAGGGCCAGACGTCGCTCTTACTGGAGCTTCTTGGCCTTTTCGAAGGCTTCGTCGATCGAGCCGACCATGTAGAACGCCTGTTCCGGCAGGTGATCGCACTCGCCGTCCACCAGCATCTTGAAGCCGCGGATGGTTTCCTTCAGCGGCACGTACTTGCCCGGCGAACCCGTGAACACTTCGGCCACGTGGAACGGCTGCGACAGGAAACGCTGGATCTTACGGGCGCGGCCCACCGCCAGCTTGTCTTCCGGCGACAGTTCGTCCATGCCCAGAATCGCGATGATGTCGCGCAGTTCCTTGTAGCGCTGCAGCGTCTGCTGCACGCGACGGGCGACTTCATAGTGTTCCGTGCCGACCACTTGCGGGTCGAGCTGGCGCGAGGTCGAGTCGAGCGGATCGACGGCGGGGTAGATACCCAGCGCGGCGATGTCACGCGACAGCACGACGGTCGAGTCCAGGTGCAGGAAGGTCGTCGCCGGCGACGGGTCGGTCAAGTCATCGGCAGGCACGTACACGGCCTGGATCGACGTGATCGAGCCGGTCTTGGTCGACGTGATGCGCTCCTGCAGCTTGCCCATTTCTTCAGCCAGCGTCGGCTGATAGCCCACGGCGGAAGGCATACGGCCCAGCAGTGCCGACACTTCGGTACCGGCCAGCGTGTAGCGGTAGATGTTGTCGACGAAGAACAGGATGTCACGGCCTTCGTCGCGGAAGCGCTCGGCCATGGTCAGGCCGGTCAGCGCCACGCGCAGACGGTTGCCCGGCGGCTCGTTCATCTGGCCGAACACCATGGCCACCTTGTCGAGCACGTTGGAGTCCTTCATTTCGTGGTAGAAGTCGTTGCCCTCACGGGTACGCTCGCCCACGCCAGCAAACACCGACAAGCCCGAGTGCTGCTTGGCGATGTTGTTGATCAGCTCCATCATGTTCACGGTCTTGCCGACGCCGGCGCCACCGAACAGACCCACCTTACCGCCCTTGGCGAACGGGCAGACCAGGTCGATCACCTTGATGCCGGTTTCCAGCAGGTCCACCGACGGCGACAGCTCATCGAACTTCGGGGCCTTCTGGTGGATGCCGCGCTTTTCGTCGCAGGCGATCGGGCCGGCTTCGTCGATGGGACGACCCAGCACGTCCATGATGCGGCCCAGCGTGCCGTGACCAACCGGCACCGAGATCGGTGCGCCGGTGCTGGCCACGCGCATGCCGCGACGCAGACCGTCGGACGAACCCAGCGCAATGGTACGCACCACGCCGTCGCCCAGCTGTTGTTGCACTTCGAAGGTCAGGCCCTTCTCGGCGAACGAAGCTTCGTTGCTGTCATCCAGCACCAGCGCGTCGTAGACCTTCGGCATCGCGTCGCGCGGGAACTGAATGTCCACCACGGCGCCGATGCACTGCACGATATTTCCGTTTGCGATACTCATTTGTATCTCCAATAACTCAATTCTTTAGAAAGCCTCGCCACACTACTGCGCGCCCCGATCTTGCCCTTGCGATGCTCGCCGTACACTTGTACGGCTGCGCTTCTCAGGCCAACCTCGGGTCGCTCGCTACGTGTGGCGAAGCTTCCCGTGCCGTGGGCATCAGACCGCTGCCGCGCCGCTGACGATCTCGGACAGTTCCTTCGTGATCGCTGCCTGACGGGTCTTGTTGTAGACCAGTTGCAGTTCGCCGATCACGTTCTTCGCGTTGTCCGAAGCCGCCTTCATTGCCACCATCCGGGCCGATTGCTCGGAGGCCATGTTCTCGGCCACCGCCTGGTACACCAGCGCCTCGACGTAGCGGATCAGCAGCTCGTCGACCACCGTCTGCGCGTCCGGCTCGTAGATGTAGTCCCACGAGTAGGCCTGCTTCTCGGCATCGGTCTGCGTCAGCTTGTCGGCCGTGAGCGGCAGCAGCTGCTCGACCACCGGCTCCTGCTTCATCGTGTTGATGAAGCGGGTGTACGCGAGGTACACGGCATCGATCTGGCCGGCCGCGAACGCGTCGAGCTGGACCTTGATCGCGCCGATCAGCTTTTCCAGATGCGGCGTGTCACCCATGTGCACCACGTTCGACACGACCTTCGCGCCGATGCGGCCCAGGAACTGCATGCCCTTGGTACCGATGGCCGTGGCTTGCGTCTCCACACCCTTGTTCTGCGCATCGCGCAGCTGGGTGGTCACGGCACGCAGCACGTTGGTGTTCAAGCCACCGCACAGGCCCTTGTCCGTCGTCACCACGATCAGGCCGGCACGCTTGATCTCGCGCGCCACCATGAACGGGTGCTTGTACTCCGGATTGGCCTGCGCCATGTGCGCAGCCACGTTGCGGATCTTCTCGGCGTACGGGCGAGCAGCACGCATCCGCTCCTGCGCCTTGCGCATCTTGGATGCGGCGACCATCTCCATCGCCTTGGTGATCTTGCGCGTGTTTTGCACGCTCTTGATCTTGGTTCGGATTTCTTTCGTTCCGGCCATTTCACTCTCTCCGTTCAGCCCTGGCCGTGCATCGCTGCACAGCCAGTTGCGGGATTGACGCGGTTAGAACGCGGCGGACTTCTTGAAATCCTCGATCGCGGCACGCAGGGCGGCCTCATCGTCCTTGGACAGATCCTTCGTGTCTTCGATACGGTTGATGAGGTCGGCGTACTTCGTCTTCAGGTGATCGTGCAGGCCCTTTTCGAAAGCCAGGATGTCCTTCACGTCCACGTTGTCGAGGAAGCCGTTGTTGGCAGCGTACAGCGACGCGGCCAGCTGCCACACTTGCAGCGGCTGGTATTGCGGCTGCTTGAGCAGTTCGGTCACGCGGCGGCCGCGCTCGAGCTGCTTGCGGGTGGCGTCGTCCAGGTCCGAAGCGAACTGCGCGAACGCAGCCAGTTCACGGTACTGGGCCAGGTCGGTACGGATACCGCCGGACAGCTTCTTGATGACCTTGGTCTGCGCAGCACCACCCACACGCGACACCGAGATACCGGCGTTGATTGCGGGGCGGACACCGGCGTTGAACAGGTCGGTTTCCAGGAAGATCTGGCCGTCGGTAATCGAGATCACGTTGGTCGGAACGAACGCGGACACGTCGCCGGCCTGCGTTTCGATCACGGGCAGCGCGGTCAGCGAACCGGTCTTGCCCTTGACTTCACCGTTGGTGATCTTCTCGATGTGGTCGGCATTCACGCGGGCAGCACGCTCCAGCAGGCGCGAGTGCAGGTAGAACACGTCGCCCGGGTAGGCTTCACGGCCCGGCGGGCGGCGCAGCAGCAGCGAGACTTGGCGGTAGGCCCAGGCTTGCTTGGTCAGGTCGTCATAGACGATCAGGGCGTCTTCACCGCGGTCGCGGAAGTATTCACCCATCGTGCAGCCGGCGTAGGCCGACAGGTACTGCATGGCAGCCGAGTCGGAAGCCGCAGCCGCCACCACGATCGTGTATTCCAGCGCGCCGTGCTCTTCGAGCTTGCGCACCACGTTGGCGATCGTCGAAGCCTTCTGGCCGATTGCCACGTACACGCAGAAGATGCCCTTGCCCTTCTGGTTGATGATGGCGTCGACAGCCACGGCGGTCTTGCCGGTCTGGCGGTCGCCGATGATCAGCTCACGCTGGCCACGGCCGATCGGCACCATCGAGTCGATCGACTTCAGGCCGGTCTGCACCGGCTGGCTCACCGACTGACGTGCGATCACGCCCGGGGCAACCTTCTCGATCACGTCCGTTTTCTTGGCGTTGATCGGGCCCTTGCCGTCGATCGGCTGGCCCAGCGCGTTGACCACGCGGCCCAGCAGTTCCGGGCCGACCGGCACTTCCAGAATGCGGCCCGTGCACTTGACTTCGTCGCCTTCGGAAATGTGCTCGTACTCACCCAGCACCACGGCGCCGACGGAGTCGCGCTCGAGGTTCAGCGCGAGGCCGAACGTGTTGCCCGGGAATTCCAGCATTTCGCCTTGCATCACGCCCGACAGGCCATGAATGCGGCAGATACCGTCCGTCACGGAGATGACCGTGCCGGTGTTCTTTGCGTCAGCGCCAGCCTTCAAGCCCTCGATACGGGTCTTGATCAGGTCGCTGATCTCGGAGGGGTTCAGTTGCATCGAATGCTCCTAATTCTTCAATCTGTCCCGCAGGCCACGCTTGGGCGCCGCGAGGAGCAGCATTACGCGGCGGTCAGCGCAGACTGCATCTGCGTCAGGCGCGCGCGCACCGAGGTGTCGAGCACTTCGTCGCCCACCTGCACGCGCACGCCGCCGATCAACGAAGGATCGACGCTCACGTGAGCCTGCAGCTTCTTGCCGAACTTGCGTTCGAGCGTGGCGACCAGTTCGGTCAGGGGCGCGCCCTCAAGCGGGAACGCACTGGTGATCTCGACGTCGGCGGCGCCTTCGCTGGCATTCCGCAGCACATGGAATTGCGCGGCAATTTCCGGCAGCAGCGACAGGCGCTTGTTGGCCACCAGCAGGCCAACCAGTTCCTTCGCTTCATGCGACACCGGAGATTTCAGCGCCGACAGGAAGATCCCCGCCACATCGGCTTTGGAGAGCTTCGGATCATCGGCGACTGCCTTCATGTCGGGCACGGCGGCAATCTGCCCCATTTCCGACACGAGCTCAGACCATGCACCCAGATTGCCGGCCTTCGCTACGCGAAACAGCGCCTCTGCGTACGGACGGGCAACGGTTGCGAGTTCTGCCATGATTACAGCTCAGCCTTGAGTTGATTGAGCAGATCGGCGTGGACCTGCGCATTGACTTCACGCTTGAGGATCTGCTCGGCACCTTTGACGGCCAGCGTGGCAACCTGGTCACGCAGCGATTCACGCGCGCGCACGGTTTGCTGGTCGGCTTCGGCCTTGGCTTGCGCGACGATGCGCGCGGCTTCGGCTTGGGCGTTTTGCTTGATCTCATCGGCGCTCATCTGGGCACGCTTCTCAGCGTCCTGGATGCGCTGCGCGCCTTCATTGCGCGCTTCGGTCAGTGCCTGCTCGACCCGCTTGTTGGCCAGCTCCAGCTCGGCCTTGCCTTTGTCGGCGGCAGCCAGGCCGTCAGCGATTTTCTTCGCGCGTTCGTCGAGCGCCTTCACCAGGGGCGGCCAAATGAACTTGGCAACAACCCACCACAGGATGAAGAACACGACCATCTGCGCGACGAGTGTGGCGTTCAGGTTCATGGTGTGTTCCTTTCGGTATTGAGACTACGGATCAATGCACGAAGCGGCGAGGGTCACGCATTGCGTTCGCCCTGGCCGCCTCCGGCATCATGCAGACCGAAAAGAATTACTTGATGACCGACAGCAGCGGGTTGGCGAACGCGAACAGCATGGCCACACCAACGCCGATCAGGAATGCCGCGTCGATCAGGCCAGCCAGCAGGAACATCTTGGTTTGCAGCGGGTTCATCAGTTCAGGCTGACGTGCGCAGGCTTCGATGTACTTGCCGCCCATCAGTGCGATGCCGAGGCAGGCGCCGATGGCACCCAGGCCGATGATGATGCCGATACCGATGGCGGTCAGACCTTGGATGTTGGCGAGAAATGCTTGCATGATGACTCCCTTTTTACGTGAAAGACGAAGAACTTGAGAACTTGAAAAAAACCTAACGGAACCGGAGAACCTGAACCGCTACTTAGTGGTGATCATGTGCCTGGCCGAGGTACACCAGCGTCAGCATCATGAAGATGAAGGCTTGCAGCAGCACGATCAGGATGTGGAAGATCGCCCACGCTGCACCGGCCACCACGTGACCCACGAAACCCAGCGCCGAGAAATCGGCACCGAACGTCCAGATCGAGCCAAGCAGCGCGATCAGCAGGAACACCAGTTCGCCGGCGTACATGTTGCCGAACAGTCGCATGCCGAGCGACACCGCCTTGGCGAGGAATTCGATGATGTTGAGGATCAGGTTGAACGGCGCGAGGTACCACTTGGCGCCAAACGGGGCCGACAGCAGCTCGTGCGCGAAGCCGCCAGCGCCCTTGATCTTGATGCTGTAGTAGATCATCAGGATCAGCACGGCGAAGGACATGCCGAAGGTGCCGTTCAGGTCGGCCGTGGCCACCGCGCGGTGGTGCGGCACGTGCAGGCCGAAGGAGCCCAGCAGGTGATTGACGCCCGTGACCCAGTCCACGGGAATCAGGTCGACCGCGTTCATCAGCGTGACCCACACGAAGACCATCAGGGCCAGCGGGGCGATCCAGGTGCGATCACCGTGGATGATGCCCTTGGCCTGGTCGTCGACCATCTCGACCACGAGTTCGATGAAAGCTTGGAAGCGGCCCGGCACGCCAGAGGTGACACGGCGCGCGGCCACGCCCAGGATGATCAAGCCGATCGTGCCCATCAACACGGACCAGAACATCGTGTCCCAGTTCATGACGGAGAAGTCGACGATCGACGTCTGCTTGGCGCCGAGGCTATTGAAATTCTGCAAATGCTCCGCGATATACGCGGAAGGCGTAAGAGCGTGCTCGGCGGCGTGGCCGGCGGCTTCTGCGACTTCAGTTGCCATGATGATTCAGTCCAATATTGCGAAACATTCTTCGTGATCCGTTCCAGCTCGCGCCCGATTCGACCAGGTTGCCCTGATGATCGCGGACTGCACGCGGCTTGAACGTGCCACCTTATTCTTTGCTTTGGGAGTGTCAGCGCAATGAACCGGGCCTCTCCTGCCGCGTGTTCCTGCCGTGTTCCGACACCTCCCGCGCCTGCCGCATGGCCGCAGGCTGGGGCCCGTCATCGCCGCTATCGCAGCGCGAGACCGACCCAGTACATCTTGAGCGCCAGGATCAGGGTGATCAGCAAGGGCGGCCAATGCAGGCCCTTGAACACCACCACCACGACCACCAGCAATGCGACCGTGCCGAGCACCTTGATCGCTTCGCCCACCACCAGGCGGGCGATGGACTCGAAACCTTTTGCCGTCGACAGCCGCATCGCGAACCATGCCGAGGGCACCACGCACACACCGCCACCCAGCAGGGCTGACAGCGCGGCCTCGCCGCCGGACCGGGCACCCGTGCCCGCGAACCAGCTGCCGACATACCATCCGAGCGCACACAACAGTGCGATGGCCACCTGGCCGAGCACGACGGAGAAAGGCGTGATACGCGAGGCCCGCAAAGCCTGCTCGCCGAACATGGCGACCGCTTCGTCATGTGAGAGCACATGCACCGGCGGCTCCGCCTTTCCCGCGTCATCGTCCCAATCGTCATGCTTCGGAGCCTGCGCCGATTGAGGTCGGGCGGCTTCCAACGAAGCGTAAGAATCGGGCCGTTGCCGGTCTGCTGGCTGCATGGAAGAATCGTCTTTCGTCATGCCGCACCGCTTTGGGTCAGGCGGATTTAAAACCGCACGATTTTACGGGACATGGCGTTCGCCAGTCAACGCGCAAGCGAACGGTCGTGCGGGCGCCTTCGACAGCACTCGGAGCGCCGGTGTTCCACGCTCCGCGCGCAATACTGCGCTGCTGCCGGGGCACCGAATCCGCCTGATCGACCGGCGCCCCGTTGATTCCATGATGGTGTCTCCCGCGCACAACGTCGATGACGCGGGAGGTAATCGCACCGATTCGGTGCGCCGTCGTTGCCCGCAAATGGCGCTGCCATGTGGGATGCGCCACCTGCGTCAAACCGTCGCAGGCAGACGCGTCAGGCAACCGCCTCGTCGGCGTCATCCGGACGCAGGCGCGACAGCAGGCCGTCGAACTCATCGAGGCTGGCGAACTGCACCGTCAGTTGGCCGCGCCCTTTGTTGGCGAGCTTGATCTGCACGGTCAGGCCCAGCAAGTCGGCCAACTCTTCTTCCAGGCGCGCGACATCGCGGCCGTTCTGACCGCCCTTCTGCTTGAGCGACTTCAGCTCGAACGGCTTGAGCGTCGAGGCGACCAGCTTTTCCGTCTCGCGCACCGACAGACGCTTGTTGACGATCTGGTTCGCCAATGTGATCTGTGAAGCACCATCGACCGCCAGCAGCGCACGGGCGTGGCCCATATCGAGGTCGCCGGCCATCAGCATGGTCTGCACCGGCTGAACCAGGTTCAGCAGGCGCAGCAGGTTCGACACCGCGCTGCGCGAACGGCCCACCGATTCCGCCGCCTGCTCGTGCGTGAACTGGAATTCACGCGTGAGCCGCGCGATGCCCTGCGCTTCTTCCAGCGGGTTCAGGTCTTCGCGCTGGATGTTCTCGATCAGCGCCATGGCGGCGGCCGACTCGTCCGGCACGTCCTTCACCAGCACCGGCACCTCAGTCAGGCCGGCGATGCGCGAGGCGCGGAAGCGGCGCTCACCGGCGATGATCTCGTACTTCTGCTGCGGGCCATCGGACTCGATCTTGCGCACCAGGATCGGCTGCATCAGGCCCTGCGCGCGGATGCTCGCCGCCAGCTCTTGCAGTGCGCCCTCGTCCATGCGCGTGCGCGGCTGGTACTTGCCGGCCTGCATCTGCTCGAGCTTCAGCACCGTCGGCGCGCCCTCCTGCTTGGCGGTCTCGACAATCTCGGCGGGGCTGCCCAGCAGTGCCTCAAGGCCGCGGCCCAGTCCCTTTTTCTTCATCGTGCTCATCAATCTTCCTCTTTGGCGTCAGGCCGGCATGTCGGCCATCTGCCGCACGCGCGCGATCATCTCCGCGCCGAAATCCAGGTAGGCCTTGGCGCCCTTCGATGCGGAATCGAACGCCACGCCGGGCATGCCGTACGACGGCGCCTCGGCCAGGCGCACGTTGCGCGGGATCACCGTCTTGAAGACCTTGTCACCGAAGTGATCTTCCAACTGCGCCGACACCTGCTGCTGCAGCGTCACGCGCGGGTCGAACATCACGCGCAGCAGGCCGATGACCTTCAGGTCGCGGTTCAGGTTCGCGTGCACCTGCTTGATGGTGTTGACCAGGTCCGACAGGCCCTCCAGCGCGAAGTACTCGCACTGCATCGGCACGATCACACCGTGCGCGGCGCACAGGCCGTTCAGCGTGAGCAGCGACAGCGACGGCGGGCAATCGATCAGGACGAAGTCATAGTCGGCGGCCACCTCGGCCAGCGCGCGCTTGAGGCGGTTTTCGCGATGCTCCAGGTCGACCAGCTCGACTTCGGCACCGGCCAGGTCGCGGTTGGCGGGCAGCACGTCGTAGCGGCCGGACTCCGAGCGCTGGCGCGCCTCGGGAATCGTCGACAGGCCGACCAGCACCTGGTAAATGCTGGCCTTCAGCCCGTGCTTGTCGATGCCGGAGCCCATCGAGGCATTGCCCTGCGGGTCCAGGTCGACCAGCAGCACGCGCTGCCCTTGCGCGGCCAGCCCCGCCGCGAGGTTCACCGTGGTGGTGGTCTTGCCGACCCCACCCTTCTGGTTGGCGATCACGAAAAT
>SDBV01013736.1_pt1 | contig 10268 bp, 11 predicted proteins | sample 2277081 | NCBI WGS metagenome assembly SDBV01 (sample SAMN10402039, study PRJNA504765) | marine sediment metagenome | isolation source: marine sediment core GS10_PC15, 223 cmbsf | place: Arctic Ocean: Southern Knipovich Ridge | collected 2010 | reverse complement strand
AAAAAAGAAAACAAAAGTTGTTAAAAAAATTAAGACTCCTAAAACAAAACCGAAAAAGAAGGTTGTAAAAAGGAGGAAATAAAGTGAGAAGATATAGAACTCATATGAGATTAAATTTTTTTAATAATTTTAGCATTACAAACAAATTAATTTTTGCTAATTTAATTTTATACCTTGCTTCAGTTTTTGTTCTTATGGGTTTTGGACCAGAATTTTTTACCAGAAATTTTGCGCTTACCCCCTCTTTGATATTATCTGGGCAGGCTTTATGGACCCTTTTTACCAGTATGTTTTCACATGTCCAGTTTTTTCATATTTTTGCGAATATGTTTTCTTTATTTTTTATTGGTAATTTTTTAGAAAAGATAATCGGAAGTAAGCGATTTCTTTCAGTGTATTTAATTGCAGGGTTAGTTGGAGGAATTTTCTTTGTCTTATCTGGTTTGATTTTTGGAAAATTGGATGTTCCAGGAATTGGAGCTAGTGGAGCTATTTTTGGCATACTTGGAGTTTTAGCTGTTTTGGTTCCATATTCTAAAATTTATCTGATAGTTGGACCTTTAATTTTAATTCTGGCAGATGTTATTCTGAGCCCGATCATTCCCCCAGAATTTTTATCGGTATTTAGCAACATTATTACTATCTTGATTTTTATAATGATTTTTTCATTATTTTCTTTTAATTCTTCTTTGAGAAAATTTGCAGTCCCATTAGAACTACCAATGTGGCTTTTGCCACTAATTGCAATAGTACCACTAGTTACGATCGGATTTTTTGTAAATTTGCCAATTGGAAATAGTGCACATATTGGAGGATTAGCTGTTGGTTTAGCTTATGGTTTTTATCTGAAAAAGAAGTTTCCAAATAAAACTCAGAGAATAAGCAAACATTTTCGATGAAATCAAATAACTTTTTTAAAAGAAATTATATTGAAAGTTGGGATTATATTAAGGAATCTAAGAGATTCATTTATGCCGTATTTTTTATCTTCCTTTTTTTTGGAGTTCTTGGATTTTTCTTTCCCGCCCCAAATGGCGTGATAGAACAAATTTTGAAATTTATTGAAGAATTATTGATTAAAACAGAGGGAATGAATCAGTTTGAACTGACTAATTTTATTTTGTTAAATAATTTAAAGAGCTCGTTTCTTAGTATGATTTTTGGAATCTTATTGGGTATTTTTCCTTTAATCTCAATCATTGCTAACGGGTATATTCTTGGTTTTGTTTCTGCTATGAGTGTCAAAACTGGAGGAGTTGTTGTTTTATGGAAATTAGTTCCTCATGGAATTTTTGAATTGCCAGCAATATTTATTTCGATGGGGCTTGGGTTAAAAATGGGAACTTTTGTTTTACAAAAAAATAAAATTGAGAGTCTTAAAAGATATTTATGGAAATCTCTAATGGTATTTTTATTTGTTATTCTTCCTTTATTAGTTTTGGCGGCAATTATCGAGGGTAGTTTAATCTTTTCAATCATCTGAATTGGATAATTTTATATACTAGAATATCTTTTAGTATTAAAATCAAATTAAATAAAAGAGGAGGTTTAAAATGGTTGACAATTGGAAAAAATGGGCAATAGTTGCTGGAGGTGTTGTAGCAGTGGTTAGTGATTTTTGGGCAGGATTCCCCTACATGGCAACAGTCGGCGGAGCAGTTGCAGCAGTAGTAGCTTTACTTCCTGAATAAATTTAACAATTTATTTTTTTATTTTTTTTATCAATTCTTTTTAACAGAATTATTCTCTTAAGTCATTAATACCTAAGAGTACAAATAGGAGTCCAATTAGTAGAACTAACCAGAATAATCCTCCTTTAAGGAATACCCATCCTGCATTAAGGATGTTTATATTCTTTCCAAATAGCGTCCATCCGTAAACGGAAGAAGACCATGAAAATAGGATTAGGCCTACTAAAATCATAAGTCCGAATAAAATCTCAATCCACTTGTTCATAATTTGAAAGGGCGGTTCTTTTTTAAAAAGATTTGGATACTAATACATATATTTTTAAATCTAAATTTAGACGTTTTATAATGGGAGAAATTGATACTGAAAAAACTTCAAGAGAGAGTATATTCAAAGAGTCTAAGGAAATAGATGGAATCTCTATACGGGGATATGATTTTAATCAGGGAGTGAATTATGAAAAAATTCTAGATAGTTTTATTTCAACAGGATTCCAAGCAAGTCATTTTGGTAAGGCCATTGGAATAGTGAATAAAATGATTGAGGAGAAAGTAACCATTTTTTTAGGGGCGACTTCTAATCTAATCACTTCTGGAATAAGGGACATTATAAGATTCTTAGCAGAACATAAGAAAATAAACGTTTTTGTAACAACTGCTGGAGGAATTGAAGAAGATATAATAAAATGTTTAGGGGATTTTAAATTGGGGGAATTTTCTGCTTCTGGAGAACTTTTGAGGGAAGAAGGAATTAATAGGACTGGAAATATTTTTGTTCCAAATTCAAGATATGTTCAATTTGAGGAATTTATTACACCTGTTTTGGAAAAACTTTACAAAGAACAAAAGGAAAATGGAAGAATAATTTCTGTTTCAGAATTTATTAAAGTTTTAGGGAAGGAAATTAATGATGAAAAAAGTATTCTTTACTGGTGTTGGAAAAATGAGATTGATGTTTACTGTCCTGCAATAACGGATGGTTCAATTGGCGACATGATTCATTTTTTCATGTATCAACATCCTGATTTTAAGATGGATATTTTATCAGACATTCATAAACTAAATGAATATTCTATAACTAGGGAAAAGACAGGAATGATTCTTTTAGGCTCAGGAATAATGAAACACCATATTTGTAATGCTAATTTAATGAGAAATGGTGCTGATTATAGTGTTTATATTAATTCTGGAGAAGAATGGGATGGTGCTGATTCTGGCGCTAGACCTGATGAAGCAGTTTCTTGGGGGAAAGTGAAGGGTAAAGGCGAATCTGTTAAAGTATTTGGGGATGCAACAATTTTATTTCCTTTGTTAGTGGCTAAAACCTTCGCAAGTGATTAATTTTACGGGAAAGCTTATAAATCCATTCTCTATTTTCCAATGATGAACAAAAAAGAAGGACAAAATATTGAAAAAATTGATTCAAACGATGTTGATTTGTTTGTTTTAGAATCCTCTAAGGAGAAAATTGAAATCGAAAAAGGGATTACAAATGTTTTGAAAATGTTTGCTCCTGGAACTTCTTTGAGAATGGGATTGGATGATCTGTTGAGAGCAAGGATGGGTGCGCTGATTATATTTGAAAATGAAAACGTTAAGAGAATAGTTGATGGTGGTTTCAAAATAAATATGAAATTTAGCCCCCAGAAACTTGTTGAGTTGTGTAAGATGGATGGCGCGATAGTTCTGTCTAAAGATGGAAAGGAAATTTTGTGCGCAAATTCCCTGTTAATACCTCGCTCAGATATTTCTTCAAAAGAAACTGGGACTAGACATAAATCTGCAGAGAGGGCTGCGAAAGATACAAATACATTAGTCATTGCTGTTTCTGAGAGGAAAAATAAAATTTCTATTTATTATGGTGATTTAGTTCATGAGTTAGAAAGAAGTTCGGATATCTTAAGGAGGAGCTCAGAAACTTTGCAGATTTTAGAAAAACAGAGAGATTTGTTTAACACTTTGATCGCTGATTTAAATCTAATGGAGATTGAAAAATTTGTAACTCTTAATGATGTTTGTTCGGTTTTGAGGAGATCAGAAATAATTCGAAGAATCTCTGAAAACATCAAAAGAGATTTGGTTGAATTGGGAAAAGAAGGGAGAATAGTTAGTTTAAGATTAAAAGAGTTAATAGCATATCCTTTAAGAGAATCTGAATTAATTTTAAAAGATTATTTTGGACAAAAACATTTGAAGATTGCAGAAGATTTGTCGAAGATTAATTTTGATTTTCTTTTGGAAGATTCGAATATTTCAGTTATGTTATTTGAAGATGTCATTGACGACAAACCAATTTCCCCCAGTGGACAGAGGTTGCTAAGTAAAATTAATTTTTTTGAATCTTATGCTGAGATATTAATTAGAAAGCTTAAAAATTTAGATAATGTTCTTTTTGCTACAGATGAAGAGTTGTTAGAAATTCTGGGTGATGAGGAACTCTTTAATTTTTTTAAGAAACAATTAGCAAGTCTAAAAGAAAAAATAATCTTGGGAAAACACATTTAAGGTGCTGTTTCTTAATTAAAAAATGTTAACAAAAAAACAAATTGAAGAAGTTAGAAACCATTTAGAGAAGGCACAGAATCCCCTGTTCTTTTTTGATAATGATGCTGACGGCTTGTGTTCTTTTTTATTGTTACAGAGATATATTGGAAGGGGAAAGGGAATTCCAATAAGATCTTTTCCTGATTTAAATGTGGATTACGTTCGGAGAATTACGGAATTAAATGCCGATTATGTTTTTATTTTGGATAAGCCCCTTGTTTCGTTGGAATTTTTAGAAGAAGTTTCCAAACTGAATGTCCCAATTGTGTGGATAGATCATCATGAGATTGATAAGTCTACGATTCCTGATTTTGTTGATTACTACAACCCTATTTTTAACAAAACTAAATCAAATGAACCTACGACTTATCTTTCATATCAAATTACTCAAAAAAAACAAGATGTATGGATTGCAGCTTTAGGTTGTATTGCGGATGGATTAGTTCCAGAGTTTTATTCGGAGTTTATTGAAAGATATCCGGATCTATCAATTGAGTCTGATAATGCCTTTGAAATTTTTTATAATTCTCAAATTGGAAAGATCTTGAGATTGTTTAATTTTGGTTTGAAAGATAGAGTTACTAATGTCATTCAGATGTTAAAATTCTTGATGAAAGTTAAAACTCCTTATGAAATTTTGGAAGAAACGAAAAATAATTATTCTATGCATAAGAGATTTAAAGAAATTGATCAAAAATATCAGAAATTAATTGGGGAAGTTAACAGGTTGAAGGACAAAGGAAATCTCTTATTTTTTAGTTATGGTGGGGATTTGAGCATGAGTGCTGATTTGGCAAATGAGTTGAGTTATAGGAATCCTGATAAATACGTTGTAGTTGGTTATGTTTCAGGGCCTAAAGTTAATATTTCTGGAAGAGGGGAGAATGTGAGGGAACTTGTTTTGAAATCTATTGAGGGTCTTAAAGGCGCAAGAGGCGGGGGTCATGCGAATGCTGTTGGGGCTCAAGTTAGAATAGAGGAATTTGAGAAATTTAAGGGAAGAATGGAAGAGTTGGCGAGTTTACAATAAAACTTATAAAGTGGTTTTTCTTTGGGAGAGTATGCATTCAGAGACAAGTTATTATGCCTGTAATTTTGGGTTTGTTTTAGTCTCTGCTATAACAATTAAACTACCTTAATTCGTTCAGGTTTTTTCGGATCTGAATGGGTTGAGGACGCTTTCTTAATTAATTCAGACACCTAAGATTCCTGTTTCGTAAAAACGATGGAAAAAGATATGGAACACGAAGAAGTGAAGCAAGAGTTAAGTCTCTTGATGGAAATTACGTTTCGTCTTGAAGATGAACTTAATGAAGCGTTAATCCTTAAAAGGAATTAACAAGAATAATCAAATGGGAACGTTAGAGATACTTGTAAATATGTAAAAATTTTGTTTAATAATTCTTAGCAAAGTAAACCCAATATTTCGCTTTCTTTTTGCAATTAATGCATTTGTCTTCTTTGTTTTCTTTTTCTATCAATCTTGAAGTTGCCCCTTGAGTTTTCTCTTTAATTGAATCTTCACAATTAATCTCTTCACAGAAAGGAACTAATGCCATCTGTCTGTTTTTTATTATTTTTGAGAACTCGTTCCAATTTTTTGTTTTCTTGATATTGCCCTTTAAGAATTTCTCTGCTTTTTTGAAAAGGTTTTTTTGAATATCTTCAAGAACTTTTGGGATTTTTGTTTTTAGCTCAGATTCCTTTACGATTTCTTTATCTCCAGTGTCTCTTCTGACTACTACTACTTGTTTTTTTTCCAAATCCTTTGGTCCAAGCTCTATTCTTATTGGAATTCCTTTCATTTCCCATTCGTTGAATTTCCAACCTGCACTGTATTCTTCTCGATCGTCCACAAATGCGCCAACGTCTAGAAACTTTTTTTCAATTTCTCTAGCCTTTTTTAAAATTCCTTTTTCTTTTTTCTTGAATAAGATTGGAACAATCACTACTTGATTTTCTGCAACTTTGGGAGGGAGAACTAATCCTTTATCATCTCCATGAGTTAAAATTACTGATCCAATTAATCTTGTGCTAATTCCCCAACTGGATTGCCAAGGTGTGACCATTTTTTCATTTTTGTCTTTGAATTTTATCCCAAATGCTTTTGCGAATCCTTGTCCAAGATTATGCGAAGTCCCCATTTGTAATGCTTTTCCATCTGGCATTAATGCCTCAACTGTTGCAGTGTAATGTGCTCCTGCGAACTTTTCCGCTCGAGTCTTTATTCCAGTTAAAACTGGCACTGCTAGTAATTCCTCGCAAGTTCTTTTGTATTCATTTAGAATTTCCCAAACTTCTTTATCACAGTCTTCTTTTGTTTCGTAAACACAATGTCCTTCTTGCCATAAAAATTCTCTTGTTCTTAGGAAAGGTTTAGTTTGTTTTACTTCCCATCTTAGAACATTGCACCATTGATTTAATCTGAATGGTAAATCTCTCCAAGATCGTATCCATTTGGAATAAGAATCATATATAATTGTTTCACTTGTTGGTCTTATTGCCAATCTTTCTCCCTCTTCGTTTTTTGCTTTTTCAATCCATGCAAGTTCCGGCTCGAAACCTTTTGCGTGCTCTGCTTCTTTTTTGAAAAAAGATTCTGGAATTAATAAAGGAAAGTAAGCATTTCTGATGTTTTTTTCTTTTAGATATTTGTTGAAAGAATTTTGGATTTTTTCCCATATGCTATATGCATTTGGTCGGATTATCATGAATCCTTTTATTTTGGAATAATCTGCCATTTCGGCTTTTTGAACTACTTCAGTGTACCATTCTGATAAATTGTTTTCTTTCGTCACAGTTATTCCTTTTTCTTTTGCCATTATTGAAAAAGATAAAACTATTTAATAAATCTTTTGAGTCGTAATATTTATAACGTCTTTTCTCATTTTTAATTATACAATGAAGTTAATTGCCATAATTTTTTTTATAATAATTTTATTAGTTTATTTTGGCTTTACCATGGGTGCGGAGTCTTCTATTTGTCAGTCGGCAGAAATTTCATGTAGGGGAACTTTAATTGAAGGAATTTGTTTGGGAGATATTCGGGAAGATAGGTTATTGGAAACAGATGAATTAGTCGCAGAATTTCTAATTAGTGATAGGATAGCAGAAATTAATACTCCTATTAGTTTTATATTGAGAATAACTAATAAAGAGTCAACAACTAAACAAATATTTTTAGGGGATTGTGAAAATAAACCTCTAGATTCAATTTGCATTGAAGTACCCTTTTTTACAGAAACTTCTTGTGATAGTCTTACTGGAAAAGAAAAACAATGCATTGTTAGCAAAAATATCTCATCTAGCATCGATTCCGGTCAGACTCTTGATGCAATAATTACAATGAAATTTTTTGAACCCTATAATGGCGCTTTAACTAGTAATGTTAAATTACCATATACAATTCCTTCTGTTAATAGTAATTTTATGAGAAACTATTATTCGATAATTACAAATCTAAGACTTTTGAAAAGTAGTTTGATTGTTTATGATCCTAATTTAGCCGATAATGGATTGTGTGGAAATACTATTTTGCCTCAAGAGGTTTTTGATGAAGGAAAATGTTGTAATGAAATATTTTATCCTGCTATCGATGATTGCAACATAGATGAATTTATATCTGCTCACAATAAAGCAGAACCAAATGATCCCACTGAATTTATCTTTTTTGATGGGCTTATATTTGATCGAAAAACAGATAGAGAATATAAAGAGCAAATTGGGAATCAAAGGGTTGGTGTATTTTTTGCCTACGATCAAACTTACTTCGAAAGTGATGGGGAAAATCTTCCAATGTTTAGTTCATTACAGGAGATAAAAGATTACCAAGAAGAAGTTTTTAGTGGTGTTAACGATTGGCTTGATAAAGAATCTATAAAGTATCTTGGTTACGATGCTATTGATTATAACTATGAACCATTTTATATTGAGATAAATAAATCAGAATATCCCTCAGGAGTAACTTATGAAGCCCCAGCCATAACTCTTATATTAGAAAAATTAATCCATGAAATTGAACAAAAAGCAGGAGTAGCCATGGATAATTATGATTATGTGGTTTTTTATCTTCCTAGCGAAATCCAAACGTATCTTCATGGAGGAGGAACGGGAGCCAATGCTTATGTAAAAAAACTATATCCTGTTTACTCTGATTTATGGGCCTTTTTCTTAAAAAGTACCGAAATATTTGACCCAAAACAAAATCACAGAGTCTTAGTTCATGAATCTTTTCACCCTTTTGGCGCGAGAGATATCTATGGGGGGGGCGAGGGGACTTCTAATAAAGATTATAGCTTTAAGTTTTTTAATTGTATAATGGGTAACGGGGGTTTTAATGAGAAAATAGGTCATTTTAGTGTTTGTGATTATACTGCTGCAGAAATTGGTTGGATGGATTTAGATTGTGATGGAATTCCGGAAGCATTGGAATCAAATCCTGTTCTTTATACTGAAAAAATTCAAGACCTCTCTAGATTTACTTCAATTGAGCCACTTTGGTCAGCGTTACTTGAAAAAAATGATGGAATTCAAATGACAATATCTTTAATCAAATTTGAGTGGTTAAATTATCAGAATCAGGGCGAACACGTTGCTATGTTTTATTTAAAGGATGGTGTAAATGAATATCTTTCTGATAAAGACGAACCTGGAAGTGATGCCAGAGAATATGTTAATACTTGCGATTCGAGTGATGTGTATGATACTTGTATAGGATTATGTCCAAACACCGAGCCAGATAGGGAAAATTGTGTGGATCAATGCAGTCAAGATTTTACATGTCAAAGTCAAATTACTTGTTTGGCGTATGCCCCAGATAATACTTGTGGAGTTAAGAAATTAGTTCCTGTTTTTGGAAGTGATAAACTAGAATTAAATTTCATCCCAGATAGTGGCCAATTATCTAGCGGTTCATATAATGGACAAAGCATTATTTTGATTAACCAAAATGGTTTTGTTAGCCTTGGGAACTTATCATAGAAAATGGAAGAACGACAAATACAACAAACAACTGGAAATAAGAATCAAAATTTTTGGATTTGGCTAACCATTGGTTTGATATTTATTGTTTTAGTTGTGGGAGTTTTATATTTTAGTGTTTTTTTTATAAAAGGTGAAATCAATTTTTTTACAAAGAATAAAACGAATATTGAAGAAATGGATCAGCAAAATATGACTTTAATGGATATTGACCAAGGCACCGAACAAACGGGACAACCTTATTTTATGATTCAAAGTAATCTCTCCCAGGGAATAGCTAGCTCAACTATAGAAGAATTATTTGTGACTATTCGTAATTCTGTAAATGAACATTTGGAACTATAATTCCTTTTGCCATTATATTATTGTTTGATTTAGTTGTTCTAGTGCTATTTCATTTATTGAACTTCTTATATAATTTGATTCTAAAGAGAATCCTAAACTTTCTCCGCTAGTTATTTTGAAATTATTTATTCCTATAACTTTTCCTTGTGTGTTTATTAATGGGCCTCCAGAGTTTCCAGGATTTAGTGCAGCATCTGTTTGAATGTAAGCATCGAGGCCATTTAATCCTGCACGGTGTATTGCTGAGATAATTCCTTGTGAAACAGAAAATTGGAGTCCTAATGGATTTCCAATTGCAATTACTTTTTCTCCAACTTGGATCTCATCTGAATCTGCTAATTCGAGTGCTTCGTACTGTCCTGTTATTTTTAATAGCGCAAGATCTAGCTCTCCATCAAATCCTATGAATTCGGCGTCAAACTTAATTTGTTGAGAGGTTATTGCTTCAATTCCTGTTGCAAGCTTTCCAAAGTCATCTGCTAAAACATGGGCGTTTGTGACCAAGTATCCATCAGAAGTGATTATGAATCCTGTTCCTTGTCCGGAGTCTGTTCTGATTGTGACGACCCCTTTAACCGAACTTTCAATTATTCCTGAAAAATCTTCACCCGCTGTTGCTTTTAGCAAACTTAGTTCTTCTCCGAGAGAACCTAGTTCGACATTGATTAATTCATTAGTTTGGATTATGCTGTCTGCAAGTTCATTTATTTT
>SDBV01013735.1_pt1 | contig 10268 bp, 10 predicted proteins | sample 2277081 | NCBI WGS metagenome assembly SDBV01 (sample SAMN10402039, study PRJNA504765) | marine sediment metagenome | isolation source: marine sediment core GS10_PC15, 223 cmbsf | place: Arctic Ocean: Southern Knipovich Ridge | collected 2010 | reverse complement strand
AACCAGAAGTTATCGATGAAGAAACTGAAATTGAAGTACATCCAACAAAAACATTTATTGTCTTCACCCTGTTAAATAAATCGTGGCGTATAAATCTAGACCTTTTTGATAATCCTGAAATCAGAAAACTTTCTGAAATGCTCAATGATGTTAAGCAGATTCTCAAAAAGCCATGGACCCTCAATATTATTGGAAAAGACCGCTATGCTAATGGCGTTGGTTTAACACAACTTATTACAGGTATTGGAAAAATCAGCAAACCATACATGAATATTCAACGTTACAAAGGTCTTGGTGAAATGAATCCAGAACAATTGTGGGAAACATCAATGGACCCTGCAACACGGAGCTTTTTAAAAGTAAGTATTGAAGACGCGCTAGAAGCCGATACATGGTTTACCATATTGATGGGTGACAACGTTGCCGGCAGAAAACAGTTTATTGAAGATTATGGCCACTTCGCCAGAAATCTTGATGTCTAATTTTTATTATATTTTTTCATAGACAAGGTCGCTTCATTTATTTGAAGCGGTCCTTTTTTTATAATTTCAGTAATTTTATTTTGCCTTAAATTTAAGATAGACTGCTCTAGATAATCAATCATCAAAAAATAAAAACGGAAAATCTGTAATGCAAAAGATAGTAATAGGTCATACTCGTTTAATAATAATAAATGTTCTCTTTATGACATCAACCTCATTCACAGCAATTAAAGATGTAACTTATTCTGCCTTTGATGCAAAAACTGAAATTCCGTTTGATGTAACACTATCAGAATTAATGCCCTTCAAAAATGGAACCTTCATTGAAGTGGGGGCAAACGACGGTGTAAGTTTTTCTAACACCAAACGATTCGAAGAGCTTTATGAATGGACTGGAATTTTGATAGAACCATCACCAAACCTATTCAATCGATTATGTAAAAATCGGTCCAATTCAAAATGTTTTCAATGTGCACTTGGTTCGTTCAAAGAAGATGGAACTTATATACACGGAGACTTCGATGGACATCTCATGTCCAGTATCAGTGGTGATCGGCTTAACCGCCCAGCCCGTAATAGAGTATTGGTCCGAAGTTTGCAATCAATCCTTGACGAATGTGACTACACCCATATACACTTCTTTTCTTTAGATGTAGAAGGATACGAACTTAATATTCTTAAAGGAATAGATTTTACCCGGACTACATTTGACTATCTACTTATTGAAATTTACAAACATCAATACAATGACATTGTAGAATTTCTTTCCAATAAGGGATATGATATGATTCAATGCCTTTCAAATTTTGACAAAAAAATATGTCCTCGCTGGGATGGAACCCACAACGATTATTTATTCAAAAGACAAGACTTATAATATTTACAAAATTATTAAATCCGCCACTTAATCGCATTAAAAGGAGATAAATGAAAATAAAAATTTCAGCACTGTTGGTCACCATTTTAGCAAGCTCTTTATTATACTCATCGAATATCACTGGTGGACTGCAACAGGATCTTGTTGGATCCAACCATGATTATGAGCAAGGACCATTTTTTGTGTTTGTGGTACCTTCTTACAACAATGCAAACTATTATCAAAAAAATCTTTATTCAATGTTTTATCAAACCTATCCATTCTTTCATGTGATCTATATTGATGATTGTTCTCCTGACGACACCGCACAATTAGTAGAAAACTATATTAAAGATTTTGGATTACAAGACCGCATAACACTAATCAAAAATCAAAAAAATGTTGGTGCACTTGCTAACATATATAAAGCTGTACACATGTGCGACCCACGCGTAGTGATTGTTGGTCTTGATGGCGATGATTGGTTGGACAATGAAAATGTTCTTGCACTGCTAGCAGAAAAATATAGCAATCCTGACGTATGGATAACGTGGGGTCAATATCGATGCTACCCTTCCCATTATAAAGGGCATTGTGCACCAGTTCCAAAACATATTATCGATACTAATAATTTTAGAGATTATAACTATGTTACTTCAGCATTGCGCACCTTTTATGCCGGGCTATTTCATAAAATAAAAAAAGAAGACTTATTGTACGAAGGAAAATTTTTCCCAATGGCCTGGGATCTTGCCATCATGTTTCCCATGCTTGAAATGGCGGGACATCACAGCACATTTATCCCAAACATTTTGTATGTATATAATATAGAAACCCCCCTAAACGACTTTAAGGTAAATAATAGACAAACCCAAATTTATTACGACATGAAGATTAGAAAACAAAAAAAATATCAACGAATTTCAAGTCCATTTTGATTAATCCGTTCGTGTAACCCTTAGACAAGCTCAGGGAGAATGGAGGTTTCATTTATGAGTTATTAGTAAAAAATTAAATTCATCTGCAGAAGGAGAATTACACATTCTTATTATCTAAAAAAATTTTATTTATCCCGTTCGCCCTGAGCTTGTCAAAGGGTTTTTACGAACGGTAAAAAATTTTACTCATCATGTCCAATCGCTTGTAAAAAAGTATCAATAAAATGTTCAGTGGAATACAATTGAGCTAAATCACTCTGCAAATAATTTTTAATGTTGTCAATATACTGATTGTATTCTTCTTGCGGCATGTTTTTCATAAAATCATATAACTCTTGCTCATCTGCAAATTCATCACGCGCAATGAAGCAATTTTTCGGAATATACTCTGCAATATTTGATGCACCCCAATATACAGGAACACACCCGGCACGAAAACAATCAAATATTTTTTCCGTAACATAACCGCTTATATTTTTTATGTTTTCATAGCAAATACAAAATCGATATTTTTTTAGGTAATCAAGTTTTCTATTAACCTTACCTTTATAAGTTTTGTATTGCTTCGCATTCCAACCACGCCCGAACAAATCAAATTCATCTGTATTCAATTGCTCAAAAAAATCTATAGCCTTTTTTCGTGCTGAATAAAGTTCATCCTTATGTCGAGAACTTTTATTACATGCAATGAGCGTGCATAATTTTTTATCTTTAAAATCAATTACCTTATCTATCATGGGCTGCAATACTGGATAATAAAATTTAAAATATCGTTCATCATTCACTAAATCGTCAGACCAGGTGTATATTTCACTAAAACAACCATGACTCGAAACTTGATAAGAATCAGGACGAACTGTAGGAGGTTCCCACAAAAATAATATTAATTTTTCTTTTGGATACTGGCTCAAAACTGGCAGCATGTATACAGGTGGAGTGTCATATAAAATGATAAAATCAGCATCATGTAAGTTATCAAATGATCTTGCTTCTTTAACTTCATAGCCTAGTTCGGTCAATTTTTGTTTCAGCAAATACATGGGCTCACGATGACCATCAGCGTTAGTGTTGGTATTAAATAGACTTCCTCCCCACCAGCCGGGTATTCCTGTACCGATATAAATCGTCTTGTGAGCAAAACTAGTCAACGATACTAAAAATAAGATTAAAAAAATGAATCTAAAATAATAATTTCTCTTCATCATGTCCTATTGCTTGTAGAAAAATATTGATAAAATTTTCAATGGAATACAGTTGTGCTTGATCATTTTGTAAATATTTTTTGATATTTTCAATGTAATGATTATATTCTTTTTCCGACATATTTTTCATAAAATTGTAAAGATGTTTTTCATCTTTGAACTCTTCACGTGCAATAAAACAATTTTTTGGAATATAATCTGCAATATTTGATGCACCCCAATATATCATTTCTGATTATAAATTAAAATTCAAATCCTCAGTCTTAAAGGACAGAGAGTATTCTGGCCATACAAAAAACAAACATCGAACATATCTAATTGTTGAGAGGCATAATTACGCCAAAGATTTTTCCATCCGAGCATTTGTGTTTCGTAAATGGTCTATTCAGCTTTTTGGCAACATCTTTGAGCAAATCAAGTTCAGGTTTTCTGTCAATATCGTCAAAAATAATGGGAACATTTACATTAAATAGATGGAGGTGATGATAAAATCCATACCTCCCAACACTAGGACCTGGAGGACCGTCGATAAGGATTAGACTATATTCTGTTGGCAAGTTTTTAAGGCAATCCATATTATACCAACGATACCTTCCATAATTTTTTATAGGCGCATAAATATAATTTGTATTATATTTATACATCCACTCTCGTCCGTGCTCAATAGAATATACCGTATAAAATTTGGCCAGTTCACCTGTTCCAGAACCACTTCCTAATTCTAATATGGTCTCACCTGGTTCCACAGTTTGCAAAATAAAGTCCAACATCTCTGATGAGATTGCCCAACCATTCAAAGCAGAATTATCGTATTGATAACCCTTAGATGCTTGACCAACAAAAAGTACTATTAAGCTCAAATAAATTCTCATCGTAAGCCTCTTCACCGCACTCCCCTTTAATTATAATTGTTATGATACTCTCACACTGTATATTTTTTTATCCATTCCTAACGCATCCCTCTGTTCTCATTTTTTTTCTATGCTAACAACAACCTAGATACAAACCAAGCACTTTTGCATCTCGCTAATCATTTTATAACATCAATACATTTACAAGCGTTTTAACAAATGCATCAATTGAATATTTTTCAGCTTCTGGACTCGCCAAAAAATTACGTATATTTTTAATATAGGTATTATATTCTTCTTCACTCATATGTTTCATATAATCATAAAGATCATGAAGAGAGGAAAATAAACGCTTATCGATAAAGCAATTGGCAGGAATGAAATCAGTTATATTCGTTGCACCCCAATACACGGGGACACATCCTGCAACAAAACAACCAAATATTTTTTCTGTAATATACCCCTTGGTATTAGTAATATTTTCATAACAAATAGCAAACTTATAATTTCGATAAATATTTGTTTTGTTGGCTATTCCGCCCCCGTAGGTCTTATAAACTTTTGTCGGCCACCCTCTTCCATAAAAATCAAATTCATCTGAGTGATACGATTCAAAGAATAAAATCGCCTCTCTCCGCTTTGGATACAAAGCGTAACGATGCTTGAAATCCTTATGTGAACCAATAAAAGTACAAAGCTTTTTTTTACAAAATGGAACAATATCAGAAATCAGGTCTAACGTTGATTGAACAAAATGGTATTTAAAAAATTTTTTGTTATCAACTTTTGTATCATCCCATGTCAAAATCTTTTTAAAAGACTTTATAGAGTGCGGATTACAATTTGAAGGCATAACATGGTAGGGTTCAGTTGTCACAATAACAACCCTATCATTAATCTCTTCAAACTGTTTCGCTCTCTCTGGTTTTGGTAAATTATGTTGAAAAATTGCGAAAGTATTCTTCTTAAATTCAGCTGTTAAAGAACGCGGCATTGTTGTATAGAAATTATAGCCCTTCTCTATAAATACCTGTGCCAGAGCCCTATATGGAAGTGACCAGCCATCTTGATTGGGAAAGACTGCATCAGTCAACAACGCACTCCCAGCTCCAGTAATATAATACACATTTCGAGGTCCCGATTTATAAAGAGGAATCTCGGTAGTATGAGCGTTCAAAACTATTGTAAAAACAAATAAACTTAATATTTTATACATAGGTTCCTTCAAATTAATACAATCTCCATCCAACAGCCTCTTCTGAATATATCTTTGTGTCTAAGTCAATCTTCCGCATGCTAATACATTGTTTGAAAAACGTCGGTAGATCTGTCCTATATATTTGATAAAAACCTATTCAAATCAGTGTTGAACATCAATTAATTTTTGTATAAATTCTTGTAACATATTCTCACCATAAGTTCAATAGTTTGTATCTTGTTTTTTGACGAATAAACTTATCTAACCTAGATTGAAGTTTTCTGTTTTTTTTATTTGCATTTAAAGGATTTTCGATATTATACAAATATAAAGGCTTCGAAATAAATTTGCTATGCTTACCTGCCATTTCTAGCATAGGGAACATGGCTGCGAGATCAGTGGCCATAGTAAAAAACTCTCCGTTGTAACATAAATCTTCTTTTTTTATCTTTTGAAAAAGGCCAGCGTAGAAAGTACGTAAATGTGATGTCACCCAGCGATACTCTCTAAAAGAATTATTTTTTATTATATCATGTGGAACCTTATCAGCTTCCCCTTTAATAGTTCTTTGATTATATGGATAATAATATAAATATTGCCCGTATGTCATCCAAACATCACGGTCTTGATAGACATCAGCCAAATATTTTAAAACATTATTATCAATTAAAAAATCATCGCCATCAAGAATTACAATAATTGCATGTGAATCGCACATATGAACAGTTTTATATATATTAGCAAGCGGACCCACATTATTCTTGTTATCAATAAAAGTTATTTGTTTATTGACATCATGTTGCGCAATGTACTCTATTACTTTTGTCTTTGTTTTATCAGTTGAAGCGTCATTGATATAAATGATTTCGTAATATGGATAACTTTGGCCAAGAGCTGATTTAAGATTGTTTTCACAATATTTTTCATTATTGTACGATGGAATAACAATCACAAAATAAGGATTTTCACCATCTTGACATCCTTTGCCTATAAACTCAGCCCTTACAAAAGAAACTACAAGACTAAGAACAACAAAGGTAAATATATTAATTTTTTGCGACTTCATGTACATTCTCCTTTTTGTACCAAAATTATTAAAACATCCTTAGTTTTACATACACTTTAATACCCGTCAATTCAATTATTCACGTAAAAAGATTCTTGACTTTAATTCCTTACATCGCTAAATTTTGCACGAGAACAATAACAAAAAACAATGTTAAGGATCATGTCATGCAATCTACTTTTGAACAACACCGGAACACAACATTCTTCATATTTTCTCTTTGCTTTGTAATAAATATCTCAGCACTGAAAATTGATCGAGTAATTTTAGCAACCGATAACCATGAAAACTATATTCAATTTTGGCCTCTTGTAGCTAAAGCATGGAAAGAAATAGTCGGAGTACGACCAACACTCGCACTCATTGCAGATGAAAGTGTGACCATAGATGAAACTCTTGGTGACGTCATTCGCTTTGAACCAATTCCTGGTGTTTCAACAGCTTTGTATGCACAGACTGTCCGGCTTTTATTACCGGCACTGTTTCCTGATGACGGGTGTATTTTGTCTGACATTGACATGATTCCACTTAATAAATCTTATTTCATTGAATCCGTAAAAGATATAGAGGATGATCAATTTGTTGTTTATAGAAAACTTACCTACGGAACATATCCCATGTGTTACAACGCAGCAAAAGGATCAACTTTTGCAGAACTTTTTCAAATACATAGTGTTGAAGAAATACCAGCTCAAGTAAAAGAATGGGCAGCACTTAATATTGGATGGAGTACAGATGAAAAAGTCTTACGTAAACATCTTAACAATTGGCCATTGCAAAAAAGTCGCTGTACATTTCTCAATCATCCCGTTAATCGAAGAGTTGACCGACTTTGGTGGGGATACAACAAAAATAGGCTCGCTGCAGGTTATTATGTGGATGCACATTGTCTCAGACCATATCATCAATACAAGACTGCTATCGATCAATTACTCAGAGATATAGGATTAATAGACTAATTTATCATTCATAACGTATAAAAGAACGATAGTGATGATAGTTACGCACATCACTACGAGAACAGTAAATACATGTATTTGAATCAACATTACCTCGCTCACTTGTTATATGAAAAGGAATATTGTCTCGACCAACCTTTAAATAAAAGTCTTGCTTTGGTTTTTCAAAGTGATCGTGTATTTTCAACCCTAAAAGCAATGCTTGAACTGAAAATATCGTTTGATCATGACGACATGATCCCCACCCACCTTCTGAACTTCCATCATCTGAAAAATTACGTAAATCAGCAGCCAATTCATAGATCGGTAACACAAATTTTTTATACGTTGCACGCGTAAAGCCCATAACCCCGGATTCTAACCCAGTAGATTCCAAAACCCACTGTCTACCAGGTGATTGCAGATCAAATATTTGAGTCTGGTGTAAACACGTTTGTTTTTTCATTTTCCATCGAGAGCCATTATGGAAAAAATATCCGTTAACCAGAATATGATCAAATAACTTTCCAATCGGCTTCAAAAGTGTTGTTCCCGCATCAAGCCAGAGCACATACGGAAACATATCAAGGGACTGCTTAATAGCCACCGGCTTCCACGCATACCAACCAGGAACCATTTTTTTTGCTCGTACTATATTCATCTGTCCCGTTCCAGAATCTCTCACTGCCTTACCACACATCCCCACATGCACAGGTTTCAATATATCAGCATGTTTTTTTTCAATACCGTATACAGCAACTTTTTGTATAGAATTCAATTTTCCGCGCTGATCGTCAGTAAAACCCAAATCAAAAACTGCTATTTCCCCAAGCTGATCAAAATGATGTTTATGAATACTCCCAATCAGATTAATCAAAGGATTAAAATACCGAGCGTCTGAAGCGGTACAAAAATATAAGGGACGTGCACAATTAAATCCTGTGTATAATACTATAAAAAGTAATAAGACACTGTAAAAAACCTTTTTCTTAATTAACGAGTTCATACATCTCCTGTGACATCTGCAACATTAATAAATTCCTTAATAGATAGTACACCTCCTCAATTGTAGGTCAATACGGAATATACTTTTTATCAAAAAACCTTTATACTGAGCATTATATGAAGAATAAAACTAATATTTTTAGTTCTATTGATAAATTTATAGAACAACATAATCTTATTCCCGATAAATCCACTGTTATCCTCGGTCTTTCTGGTGGTCCGGATTCAGTTTTTTTACTTTACCTACTTGCACCGTTACATCAAAAAAAAGCCATTCAGCTCATTGTTGCACACCTTGACCATGAGTGGCGCTCAGAGTCAGCCCAAGATGTTATTTTTTGCAGACAAGCAGCAGAGCAATTTAGCTGCCCTTTTGTGACAAAAAAAATGTCACAATTGAAAACATCAGTAAAGTTTAATGGATCTAAAGAAGAATACGCGCGTAAAATGCGTCGATGTTTTTTAGAATCAGTTGCTCAAAAACATCAGGCCAATGCCATTGCTCTTGGTCATCATTTACAAGACCAACAAGAAACCTTTTTTATTCGTTTAATTCGTGGATCGGGATTAACTGGCCTTTGTGCAATACAACCAAAGAATGGATTATATATTCGCCCTCTGCTTCAAACAAACAAGCAGGATATAATTAATTATCTTGATAAACAAGCTATTGTATACTTAATGGATCCTACCAACACATCAGAAAATTTTCTTCGCAACCGAATTAGAAAACATGTTTTGCCTTCACTGGAAGAATGCGATGATCGATTTTCAAAAAATTTTCAACGTACTATCACTCAATTACAAAAAACTGAACATTTTCTTGCAACACTAACAACCGAAACCTTTGAAAACGTTTCTTCGTTAGAAAACAATGTACACATTCTCAACCTTTATGCATTTCTATCGCTTCACCCTGTGATGAGGCATCGAGTGCTTGTTTATTGGCTTTGCAAAACTGGTGTACAATTTATCCCGACTGAAAAATTTTTTAACGAAATAATTCGTTTTTTCAACCAACCAGGAAGCAAAGACCATCTACTTCACCATTCATGGAAGCTGATAAAGCAAAAAGATCACGCCTGCATCAAAACTCTTTGAAAAAAGCTTCTCATGTGTAAGCTAAAGGCACATTACTCCAAAATAATTTAGATTTTGTAAGATTGACGCTCCATAGACATCATGATATATTCACAAAAATATTATTAGGAAATAACCACTTGATCTAAGGATGAACATACAATGCAAAAAACACGAATCATATTTTTTGCTACGGGCATTATCCAAATGTTACAAGGTAATATAATTCCCAAGAACTTTGGCGTTTCTTTTGAAGAAGGAATGCAAAACAATAGATTGTATACATCAACTTCAGCGTTACAATACTCTGCATGGAATTTCGTACAAAAATTGTATGATTCTTATATAATTGACAATTTAGAGTATACCGAATCACCCTGTATACCAAAAATAATACATCAAATTTGGGTGGGGCCACATCCATTTCCAGAAAAAAGTAAGGCCTTCCAACAAACATGGCTAAAAATGCATCCCAACTGGGAATATAAACTCTGGACCAATAAAGATATAGAAGAATTTGGACTGGAAAATAAAAAACTTTATGACCAAGCATCCAATTATGGTCAAAAATCCGATATTGCACGATACGAAATTTTATATCGAATTGGTGGATTATATATTGATACAGACTTTGAATGCCTCACTCCATTTG
>SDBV01013734.1_pt1 | contig 10270 bp, 14 predicted proteins | sample 2277081 | NCBI WGS metagenome assembly SDBV01 (sample SAMN10402039, study PRJNA504765) | marine sediment metagenome | isolation source: marine sediment core GS10_PC15, 223 cmbsf | place: Arctic Ocean: Southern Knipovich Ridge | collected 2010 | reverse complement strand
TGCTGCTTATCGTTGCAATGGGATCCTGCTGAGCGCATTGCTTGGCAAGACCAATCAAAACATCCGGGTCTTTGAGGCCAAAGTTTTGGATGTACAGCGGTATGAGCCAGCACCTTTCAGTAGTGATTAATGACCTGGCGATTTCGACCAAGTCCTCTTGGTTCTCGATGCCGAAGTCTTTGATCTGCTCTAAGGTTCTCTTTGCGTCTTGCTTAGCACAGACAAGAGCAAAATCTTTTCGTATGTCCCGATCAGCATCTTTTAAGACATCTTTAATAATAAAGAACCAGCCTGGTTCACGCTTTTCCAAAGAAGTAATTAAAGAGGACAATATGAGGTATTTTACTTCCGGAGTGAAATGTTCGCGAACATCCTTCCAAATCCCAGCAATCGTTTCTTTGGTGATTTGATCATTCAAAACAGTTTCATGTTCAGCAAAAAATGCTTCTATTTCTTTTTTTTGTTGCTCGAGAGGGCGATCTTTCGCTTTCTCTAAGCGAGGTACTAGATAGGAAACCAAAAGGTCATGAGGTAAGTTCCCGGGTGTCAGCTTCAGTTTATCTAAAAATATCTGATCTATTTCTTCGATAAGAAGATCGGCTACAGGCAGTCCCAATATTTTTTTCACTGTACGGTTGATCACGGTGGAAAAAGGATCAGGTGATTTTGTATAATTTTGCACTCTCTTCTGAATGGAATAGAGGTTGTCAAGATCGGCTTCCGAAATTTGATTTTTATTCATCCGGATGGTTTCTACAATCTGAATTATGTCTCCTGATGATTTGCCATGTTTTCCAGTCGCAACATATGTCTCACCTTTAAAAGTGAGATCCCTTTTAGCTAAATTTTGTAAATAGGAATGGATGTTAGCATCGACACGCACCTTACCCCCTCCTTTTTCTATATTTTTAATTATTAATATATCTTCAACTTTAATTATAATCAATAAAAGATAGAGCGTCAAGAACACATTTTAATCACAGTTTAGCTCAAAACTAAAGGGGTTTATTAGGCGATTCTTTGTCTATTAGTAATAAGGCTGGGGTTTTCCATCTCCAACATTTTGCAGCTCTTGGATAAGCTCGTTATGGATGAGGCCGTTTGAGGCCAAAATTCGCCCCGTCTCTAAGATGAGAGGGTCTCCCTCATAGGAAGAGACTTTGCCACCAGCTTCCTCGATGAGGATAACCCCTGCTGCAATGTCCCAAGGGTTTAATCCCCGTTCCCAATAGCCGTCTAAACGGCCACACGCGACGTAGGCGAGGTCGAGAGCGGCCGATCCCTCTCTTCTGACCCCTTGGCTGAGATGTGTCATATGGCAAAATTCTGCATAGTTATTGTCTGCGGTCTCTCTTCGATCATAAGCAAAACCTGTTGCCAGGAGACTTTGAGGTAATGAGGTCACTTTAGAAACTTGAATAGGGTGACCATTCAGTGTGCTTTTTATCCCTTTTGCGGCTTGAAACAACTCTTTGTGGATGGGATTGTAGACAACACCCACGATCGGTTTATCTTCATGGACAAGAGCAATGGAGATGCTTACCATCGGATATTGGTGGGTGTAGTTTGTTGTTCCATCTAGGGGGTCGACAACCCAGGAAAATTCAGATCCTTTTGTATCTGTTAGTCCGGCCTCTTCGGAAAGAATCGAGTGTGTGGGGAAGGTTTTTTTGAGGAGGTCCAAAATCACTTTCTCAGACTCTTTATCTGCTTCGGTAACCAGGTTTCCAGCAAAAAGCTTTTCCTGGATGTCCAATTGTGTTCCCCAATATTTTTCCAGAACTTCGCCCCCTTTTTGAGCAGCTTCGGTGGCGATTTCTAGAAATTTTATGAGTTGTTGATGATCCATAATAGTATCCAATGAATAGGTCAGAACATACACATTTTTCAAATTGGAAGCAATCGTTTCAATAAGCTGCAGAAAAGTTTTTTTCGGAAATGTTCACTCTCATCAAGTTGAGAGAGTATATTTGGTGCGGTAGTTTTGAGGCTTGTTAAATGGGAAGCGCTATATTCGGGGTGAACTCCAGATAAAATCGCTCTTCCCTTTCCCACTTTACACTGAACAATGGCCGCGGGTGTGTGTGGAATATCGTGGTAGCGTGCTAAAATTGTGGTATTTAGACTATTGTCGGCATTGACGAACTCGCAACCTCCATTGAAATAGATACAGGAAGAGCGAAATCCTGTTTCTTCACCCAGCCATTCGATTTCTGCTGCGTGGGCGCCGCTTTCCCCTTCATAGCGAAACTTATTCGGACCGTATGCTGCCCCTTTTGCTAGTCCAGGAAAGAAGCCTAGCTCCCGATCGTCGATCACTTCGAGAGGGTGTCCCTTTTCAAATTCGATGGAAGCACACCCATAATATCCGCCGGCGCATAAGCCTAGATATTTTCCACCGTTCTGCACATAGGATTGGATGCGCGCATTGGGCTTGCCGCGCAATGCTTGGTGGTAGTAGATGTCCCTGCCCCCGGGGAAAATGATTAATTCAGCTTCATCTTCCCAAGTCTCTTGGTTGAGAAAATGGCGGTCAATACGTGAAATTTGAAGGGATTGATCGATACCCTCATCCCGAAGTGTTTTGATGAGGTGCCGAACCGACTTGGGTCCCGCTCCTTCATCGACATAAACCAATACTTTCTTCATTTCGTTGCTAATCCTTGGAGAGGGGTCTAAACGCAGAGACGCAGAGGCACAGAGAAAAAAGAGAATTAATTTTTTATTCTCTCTTTTTTCTCTGTGCCTCTGCGTTTAGACCCCTCAGCTTTCCTACTTTTTCTCGACCACTTTTTTTTCGGGGTCCATGATGTATTGGATCTCTGGGGGAAGATCTTCGATAGAAAGGTTTACCGCATCGGCCCCTTTTTCCTCCAGATCTTTTAAATAGTCGTCGTAAAATTCATATTTCGATGGGTTCTTACTGTGGTACTCTCGCAAGACCTCGCACTTGTGGCAAAAATTATCGTCACCATGAAGGTTGACAAAACCACAAAGGATTGTAATTAAAAGAAAAGTTGCTAGTCTACTCATTGGACCTCCAAGTTTTTTGTCCTATTCCTTCAATATAGCGGAAATTGGAGTTTAAATGTGAGAAAAATATCGTAATCAATAGTATATCAAATACTTATGAATAATGTCAATAACGCTGTCACACAGGCTCTTATCGAAGAAATAGGATGTAAAGAAGTCAAAAACCTTACAGGGACTCCTCATGGGATCTTAAATCAATGCTATACCTACGGTACTGATAAGGGAAAGTTCTTCGTGAAAGTCAATGAAAGGCACGCCCTTGCCATGTACGAAGCGGAAGCTAAAGGATTGCGGTCAATCAAAGATACTGCGACTTTGAGGGTGCCTATTCCTTATTATTACGGAGAAGGAGGAGGACACAGTTTTCTTATCTTGGAATATCTTGAGCTTACTCACCATACAGCATCTAGCCAAAGTCAGCTTGGTGCTCAACTCGCGCAGATGCACCTTGCGAAAGGGACTAAAAAATTTGGTTACGAATGGACAATACTATTGGAACGACCCCACAGAAGAATCCCTGGACAGAGGATTGGGTCGACTTTTTTATCCATCAGCGCCTCGAGTTTCAGTTGCTACTCGCGGAAAAGCGCTACGGAGATAGCGAAATTCGCAAAAAGGGAGAGCGGTTTTTAGAGAAATACCCAAGCTTTTTTGAAGGGCTGGAAATCGTTTCTTCATTGCTCCATGGGGATCTATGGAGCGGGAATACCGCCGCAGACCTGGAAGGAAATCCCGTTGTATATGATCCTGCAGTGTATTATGGTCATCATGAAGCGGACTTTGGAATATTATTGATGTTTGGTGGGTTCACTTCTGATTTCCATACGGCTTACCGTGAACTTATTCCAAGGGAACCGGGATTCGAGGAGCGTCAGCTTGGCTACCAGCTTTACCATTATCTCAATCACTACAATTTGTTTGGAAGCTCCTATAGACCCTCTTGCATGTCAATATTGGATCGGCTCAGCTAGCGATGATAGAGAGCTAATATCCATTGAAAAACAACCACAGATGCACACAGGTAACACACAGATACATTTATTAACACAGAGAGTTTGCCGCAACCGTTCACTCCCTATGAACGCGAAGATCGCGAAGGAAGCGAAGGAAGCGCGAAGAAAATTTTAGTGAGTAAAGTCATGAAAGAAGAGTGGCAAAAAAATCAATTTTAAAAATTTTTTATTTTCTTCGCGTATTCTTCGCTAACTTCGCGAGTCTTCGCGGTTATTAAGCAGGGGTCTGAACGCTTACGATCTAATCTCGTTCAGCTTTCCACTCGTATTTCCAAGTGGCTCCGAGAGAGAGGTCTTTTTGGAGGATATGACCTAAATCACCACGTAGATTTGATCCGACAATAACCGTACTTTTGATGAGATGTTTTTCAGCATTTTTATTATCGGTGAGATGAATAGAAACATGCATAGGAAAATCGTTACGGTTTAGGACATAATATTCTTCACCGTAGTTGTGGTCATCTTCGTTGTAAAGGTCATTAACGTAGAGATCGACATTTTCTATGGTGTCAACAATGCGCTCTTCAGAAAAGAGAGGAAGCGCAAACAATACGAATAAGAAAAAAGGAAAAAGTTTCTTCATAGTGAGAGACCTCAATATTTGCATTTTATCTTATCAGTTTTCCGTTTTTCTGGGGAAATTCTTCTTTTACCTCTTGAGCCAAATCTTCATGACCATCAAAGATTGAGGTTTTTTCTGAGGTCTCAAGGAAGAGCTTACGAATTTCTTCTTTCATTTCATTAGTTGAGATCTTGTATATGGTTAGAAAATGTTTCTTCACAAGTTCTGCACGTTTCTTTTGCGTAGTTGGGTCCTCAAACCGATCAGGGTGGACTGTTACGATTGTTCTAGACAGTATTAGGTGTTTGAGATATCATCTCCCGCTTTATTTAGCACATATTCTTATATTGATTTTTAAATTAAAGACGCAGTATTGGAAACGGACATATTTTACAACTCTTTAACGCCTGCTTTGACGCCTGCGCGGCGCGGTTGCTGTTTTAATTTGTTGACAAAAATGAGTTTTTTAAAAGAATCAAAAGATTGACTCCTGAATGTGTGAAAAGTTATGAAATGCCCTTTTTGTCGTCATAAAGAATTAAAAGTGATCGATTCTCGCGAGGCGCACGAGGTAAATGCCATTCGAAGACGTCGTGAGTGCTTAGAGTGCTTGCGTCGATTTACGACATTTGAGACAATAGAACTGACGGTGCAAGTACTCAAGCGAGATGGAAGGTATGAGGACTTTCGACAACAGAAGTTGATTAAGGGTTTGGATGCAGCTTGCCACCATACAACGATAAGTCACGAGCAAGTGATAGCGCTTTCGTCTCAAATTTCTGACGAGCTGATGATACGGCAGGTGCATGAAGTCAGCACAACAGAGCTTGGAGGCATTGTAATGGAGCGATTGTTGGCGATGGATCCTATTGCTTATATACGGTTTGCTTGTGTATACCGGAGATTTAAAGATATTGAAGAGCTTGTGGAAGCTATTCAAACGATACCGTCAAAAGATGATGCGAAACGAAAAGAAAAAGTATGCGTCAAATAGCTAGGAGGAAAGAAAATGGCTCTCAAGAAAAAAGAGATAGAAAAATTTAAAATAAAATTAGAAGAGCTTCGAGAACAGTTGACGAGAACGCTACAAGGTTCTACAGCCGAGATCAAAGCGCCGGATGAAACTACGGGATATTCCCAGCACCAAGCAGACCAAGGGACGGATGATTTTGATCGGACGATTAGCCTTGAGGTTACTGGTCGTGAGTATGAGATTCTAAGATATATTGAGCGTGCCCTCGAGAAAATTGAAGAGAACACATATGGGACTTGTGACATAACGGGAAAAGAGATTCCCGTAGCAAGGTTAGAGGCAGTACCTTATGCCACAATGACTGTAGAGGCTCAGGAGCAGCTGGAGAAGGGTTTGCTATAAGGAAGGAAAACACCCCGGCCTCAAGTGGGGGTGTGCTATTTCATAGAACAAATAAGAAAACATTCCACATCCATGGCCAAGAATAAAACCAAGAATAAAAAGAGAAAGTTGAATAAAAAAAGAAAACTCCTACCTTCTCTTCTTGTCCTAACCCCTTTGTTTGTAGGTTTGTTAATTTTTGCTGCTGATATTCTTACAAAATACTACGTTCACAACAGTATCCCAAAGTTGAATCATGAGTCGCAGTGGTATCCCTACTACGGGATTGGAGTTTTTGAGAACTTTTTAGGAATAGAGTTTTCCATCGTCCATGCAACAAATCGTGGGGCAGCGTGGGGAATTCTTGCAGAATTTCAGGATTATTTACTGTTTTTTCGCATTTTGTGCATAGCAGGACTCACCGTATATCTGTTGTTTTTTAATAAGAACCGCTTGATGATTTTCCCGCTAACATTCGTTCTTGCTGGCGCTGCCGGAAACATCATTGATTACTTTGTTTATGGCCATGTTGTGGATATGTTGAAGTTCGTATTCTGGGGGTACGAATATCCTGTTTTTAATCTTGCAGACTCTTCGATCTTTATCGGAATTTGTAGTATGATTTTGCTTTCTATAAGACCTTGTTATATCAATGGTAAAATAGAGGTTTCTTAGTGAAAATCGAACTTATTGTGATTGGGAATGAAGTCCTTTTAGGACATACTATGAATACGAATGCAGCATTTATTGGAAAGGAATTGCATAAAAAAGGGTATACCATTTCTCGGCAAACGACCTTGCCAGATGAAGAAGGAATATTGCTTGAAGGTTTGCGTGAAGCCCTGCGGCGGAGTGATCTTGTGATCTCTACAGGTGGGTTGGGTCCAACTGTTGATGACGTAACGCGCAATATTGCTGCTGAACTCTTTGACTCCGATTTCCATTTTGATAAAAATGTTGCTAAAGACCTTGAGAACCGCTTTGGCAAAGATCTTCCCACTCTACAAAACCAAGCGACCGTACCCACACAAGCAGAAGTGCTCATCAACACCATTGGAACAGCACCAGGTATGGTTTTGAATAATGAGATGGGCACGTTGCTGATGTTGCCCGGTGTTCCAAACGAAATGCATCCGATGTTTCTTGAGCAGGCGATCCCCTATCTTCTCAAGCATTTCCCACTAAAGAAACAGTTTTTCTACAAAACAATCAACCTTTTTGAGATACCTGAATTTAGCGTCGATCCCTTTCTTCGAGAGCTAAAAGAAAAATATCCAGATGTTGAATTTGGAATTTATCCCTCGCTGGGAGTGTTGTCTCTGCAGTTCTCTACTTATGCTGAAGAGGCAGAAACGGCGATGAGGCGAATAGACCTTCCACGTAGTGAAATTGAAATGAAGTTCGCTTCCAATTGCTTTGAGTCCGAGTCGGGAAAGCTTGAAGAGACTGTTCAGCATATATTCGTGGAAAATCAATGGACTCTCAGCATTGCGGAATCTTGTACAGGAGGCAGTGCCTCTTCAGGGCTTACTCAGCTTTCCGGAGCTTCGGAGTATTTTCTTGGATCTATCGTTTCTTATGCGAATTCTCTCAAGACCGATTTGCTTGGTGTGCCCGAGTCTTTAATCAAAGAAAAAGGTGCGGTGAGTGAAGAGGTAGTGAGTAAAATGGTTGAAGGCGTTCTTGAAGCTACAGGCAGCGATTTTGGCCTAGCTGTTTCTGGGATTGCTGGCCCAACAGGAGGAACAGCACGAAAACCGGTAGGTACAGTATGGTGTGCGGTATGTCGGAAGGGGAAAAAACCGCACACATGGAAGCTCCAAGCTAGAGGTACGCGACAGATGATTATTAACCGTAGTGTGAATTCTCTCCTCAGCAATCTTCTTCTCTATACCAAGGAAACCTCATTACTCTGAGACAATGACTGATACTTATTCTTTGATTGATAGTGGCAATGGAAAAAAAATCGAGAAATTTGGTTCTTGTCTTATTGTCCGTCCCGCTGCTCAGGCGATTTGGCAACCTCAGCTGCCCGAAAAAGAATGGAGGAAAGCAGATGCTGAATTCTCGCGAGAAGGGAAGTGTCGTTGGGTAAAAAAAGGAGGGGATAGATGGGAGATAGAACTTGCAGGAATACGCTTTCTATTGTCGGCTACGGACTTTGGGCATTTAGGACTGTTTCCCGAGCAGAAAGATCTGTGGCTTTGGATGCGTTCAGCAATAAAAAATCGAATCAAGGAAGAAAGAAAAGAAGTTCGAATATTGAACCTGTTTGCCTATTCGGGTGGAGCAACTCTCGTGGCCGCTGAGGCTGGTGCCCATGTGACCCATTTGGATGCTTCCAAAGGGATGGTTTCGTGGGCGCGAGAGAATGCTCTTTTGAATGGGTTGCAAGACAAGCCCATTCGTTGGATCGTGGATGATGTAATAAAGTTCCTTGATCGTGAAAAGCGCCGTGGAAGGCAATATGAGGGAATTATTCTCGATCCACCAACTTATGGTCGCGGCAGCCAGGGGCAAGTTTTCAAATTCGAAAGAGACCTCTTAGAAGTCTTGAGGTGTTGCAAGGAACTCTTAAGCGATCGACCACTTTTTTTGTTGTTATCCTCGCACACACCGAACATCACGCCCCTCGGATTGCAGAACATTCTCTTACAAACAATGAATGGCTGCGATGGACAGGTCGAGTGTGGGGAGATGTTATTGAAAGGGAACTTTGCAGTGTTTCCGTTGCCGAATGGGATTTTTGCGAGGTGGCACCATGGATAAAGAAACCTTAAAAATATCGAGTCTGCAAAATCCACGTATCAAACAGGGGGTGCGTCTTCGTGAAAGACGAGAGCGAGACAGAAGTGGATTGTTTCTCATAGAAGGGTATCGTGAGCTCTTGAGAGCTATTGATGCCAATCGAAAGGTGGAGACACTTTTTATTTGTCCCGAGCTTTTTTTGGGCACAAATGAACAAACGCTCATTGATCGGATAGAAAAATCTGGAGCCCAGATTTTTCTTTGCAGTGAACCTGTTTTTCACAAACTGTCCTATCGTGATCGTCCTGATGGATTGCTTACGATTGCTCCGCAGCAACACCTTTCTTTAAACGACATCAAGCCATCAGAAGGAGTGTCTCCGCTGTTGGTGATTGCTGAGGCCATTGAGAAGCCGGGAAATCTCGGAACGATTCTACGTTCCTCTGATGCTGTAGGTGTAGATGCACTGATTGTTTGCGATCGCTGTACCGATATCCATAACCCTAATGTTGTGCGGGCGAGTGTCGGAACACTATTTACCGTGCCGGTGATTGAAGCTGAAGGGAAGAAAACAATAGAGTGGGTGAAGGAACAGCATATTTCAATATTGGCAGCGACGCCTCATGCTGAAAAAGAATACACCCAAGTGGATATGACGGGCCCTATCGCTATTGCTGTAGGCACGGAACAGCTAGGGCTTTCCGACCTTTGGATGGAACACGCGGACATTCAGGTGAGAATCCCCATGTTTGGTGTTGCAGATTCTCTAAACGTTGCCACCGCAACAACACTTCTGCTGTACGAAGCAATCAGACAACGAAGATGCATATAATTTACGAAGACAACCACCTTTTCGTCGTAAACAAGCCTTCTGGATTTCTAACACAGCCTAGTGGAACCGATCAGGAGAATTTACAAGACGCTGCAAAACAATGGATCAGGCAGAAGTATCACAAAAAAGGGAACGTTTTTCTTGAACCAGTACATCGCCTTGACAAAGCAGCGAGTGGTATCGTTGTCTTTGCGCGAACGTCTAAAGCACTTTCACGGTTGATGGGTGCGATTAGAAATCGCCAGGTCAAGAAAACATATCATGCATGGGTGGAAGGAATGCCGCCGTCTCAAGAAGGGACGTTAGAGCACTACCTTGTGCATGACAATTACAAATCACGGGTTGTTTCTAAAGAGACATCAAATGCGAAACAGGCCCTTCTTCATTACCGGATCCTCAAGAGGGAGGCAGATCGAACGCTAGTAGAGATCGATTTGGAAACAGGACGCTACCATCAGATTCGCTCTCAATTTGCAGAGGTTGGTTGTCCTATAGTTAGAGACACAAAATATGGTTCTCGGGTAAGTGGTAAGGGACAAGGGATTTGTCTCCATCATTTTCGCATGGAAATTCCTCATCCCATCTCAAATAAGCTACTGAAATTCGAGGGAAAGGGGCCGGGAAAGGGGCCGCGGGATTAGGCATACTGAAAGAAATGCAAAACTCCAGAGGCGCGGTAGCGCCAAAAGGTGCAAGCCCCCTGTGGAGCGTTAGCGGAACGGGGGGTA